>JGI24698J34947_10001754_pt1 | contig 11561 bp, 10 predicted proteins | sample TergutMp193P3_FD_34947 | JGI IMG/M metagenome (IMG submission 34947)
GGCTTTATACCTCAAGTAGAGCAGGGCTGGCATTATACCTGGGGCTTTGACTTCGGCGGCGAATTCGCGGATCTCGCGGCCGGCAGGGTCACCCCCACCAACCCCGGCGTCGTAGCCGGCTTCCAGTTCCTCTATGACTGGAACCAGGCAATGGGAGTAAGGGAAGTACAGACCTTTATTTCCAGTTTCATGCCCCCGAATAACCCGCCACAGAACCATCCCTTTATCACCGGTAACCTCGCTATGATGGTTACAGGCGACTGGCAGGTAAACACCCTTGAAGAATACGCCCCTGATGTCAATTGGAGCGTGACCTATATCCCCGTGCCGAAAGCAGGCGACCCCCCCTCCACATGGGCCGGCGGCTGGAGCATGGTGGTTCCCGTAGGCTCCAACAGGATTGAAGGCGCCGTCAGGTTCATGACCTATATCTGCGGCGTTGAAGGCCAGAGGGCATACTTCCTTGGGAACGGCAATGCCCCGACCCTCCTTGCCCTCCTCAACGAGCAGGGACTATTCCCGCCCAACAAGCAGTATTTCCAGGAGACCCTCGGCTTCACAAAGAGCCGGCCCGCCCTCCCGGTAGGCGCCCTTTACTGGGATGCCCTTTCTACCGCGCAGGACATGGTGGTGCAGAACGTTATGACCCCGCAGCAGGCCCTTCAACAGGTGTATGATCAGGTTCAGCCCCAGCTCAACAGGTTCCTTCCTTTACAGTAAACCGTGATTGATGCCGCCTGACCACTTGTTCCAGTTAACACCGGACAAGTGGTCAGGCGATTGTTTTTTTGTTTCCCACTTTTCCTAATGGAGGGAATTATATGCTAACCCGGCTTGAAAAGCGTAATTTGCGAAACGGCTTATTATTTATTTCACCCTGGCTTATTGGGTTTTTGGGATTGCAAATCTATCCCATTGGTTATTCTTTTTATTTGAGTCTTACCGAGTATTCGGGTTTCGGAAAAGCCACCTTCATCGGTATGCAAAACTTTTTATCCATGAGGACGGACCCTGTCATTCTTTCCACCGTATACAATACCCTTTACTACACGGCCCTGGCGGTGCCCATTGGGATTGTAGTCGCCATTATCATCGCCCTCTGCATGAATCAGAAGGTCAAGGAAGTGTCGGTGTACAGGGCCCTTCTCTATCTCCCTTCAATTCTGCCTGCCTTTGCACTGGTATTTGTCTGGCTTGTTTTTACCAACGCCCAGTTTGGGCTTTTAAACCAGGTCTTGATTTGGTTTAAGCTTCCCGTTATTGACTGGATAGGGGATCCGCGTTTTACCAAGCCTTCCCTGGTGATCCTCGCCCAGTTTGGCGCCGGGGGACCGGCCCTCATCTTCCTTGCGTCCCTGCGTTCAATCCCAAAGGATCTTTACGAATCCGCGGAAATTGACGGCGCAGGTGTGTTCAGAAAATTCTTTCGCATAACCCTGCCCATGATGACCCCCATCATTCTCTACCAGCTTATCATGGGCCTTTCCGGCGGACTCCAGGTCTTTACACAGGCCTATATAATTTCAGGAGGCGCCCGCGCCGGGACAGTGGGTTCCCAGAATTCATTATACTTCTATGTATTGTATATCTGGCGGAACGCCTTTATGTTTTCCCGAATGGGATACGCCGCCTCTCTTTCGGTCATGTTCTTCATAGTCAGCGTAATAATCGCAATGATTGTATTCCGCTGGGGACGCAGTTGGGTCAATTACGACGTATAAGGAAGGATGAATATGGACAAGAATGAAACCATTGATGAAAGATTGGAATTTCAACGCAGAAGAAATCTCAGGCTAAAGCGGGTGCGTTTTTTTAACGAAAAAATAATTCCCCGCATTATTCTGGTTATTATAAGTTGTTTTGCCATGATGCCTTTTTACTGGATGCTCATTACCTCGGTAAAGAGTGTGATGGAATTGCGCTCCATCCCGCCTACCGTATTCCCGAGCGAGTTCCATTTTGAGCATTATCAGCGGGCCGTTGAGTACATCCCGTTTTTCAAGTATACGATGAACTCAATGACCTACGTGGTCTTTACCGTTATCGGCGCTGTTTTTTCCAATTGCCTTATAGGCTACGGGTTCAGCAGGATTCAATGGAAGGGAAGGGAAGCGCTTTTCATGGTTGTCATCGCTACCATGTTTATACCGTTCCCGGTGGTGTTAGTCGCCCTTTTTGATATTTTCGCCAAACTGAAGATGATTAGTACTTTTTACCCCCTTATCATACCTTCCTACTTCGGTTCGGCCCTTTACATCTTTTTGATGCGGCAGTACCTGTTTTCCATCCCCAAGGAAATTTCCGAGGCATCGTTCATTGACGGATGCTCGGAGTTCCAGATCTTTTCCAAGGTAATCCTGCCCCTCATGAAACCGGCTATAGGGGTAATCGCGATTTTTACGGCCCTGAATGCGTGGAATGATTTTTTGGGCCCCCTGATTTACATTCAAAACCAGGATTTGTACCCTCTTTCAATAGGGCTACAGTTTTTCCGCAGCCAGCGCGAGGTGGAATACAGCCTCCTGATGGCGGCCTCTACGCTGGTAGTACTACCGGTAACGGTGATCTTCCTCTGTTTCCAGCGCTTCTTTGTTGAAGGCATAACTATTGGGGCTGTGAAAGGCTGATTCGCGGCGATTTGAAGGAGAGATAAATCATGTTGATACCCAAGGCTGAATATCGCATAACGCAATACCTGCATTTTCTCAAGCAGAACAGGTACAGGGTAATTTCCCCCCTGGAGTTTGAGACCTTTGAAACCGAAAAGACCTTTCGCTCTCCCCCTGCCGAGGCCTCGTGGAAAAAGATCCCCAGCCCGTATCAATACGGCAAGCCCTGGCATTGTTCCTGGTTTCGCACGACGTTCAAAACCCCGGCGCGAAATAATTACCCCCTTTACCTTCGCGTCATTCCCAACGCGGATTCCCTTGTCTTTATCGACGGGAAGCCTGCCGGGGCCTTCAACCCTGTGCACAAGAAGGTTAAGGTCAAGGCGGACGGCAAAAGCCACGCCCTGCATATTGAGTCCTACGCCGGGCATTACTACCCCGGATGCATGCCCTTCCAGGGCCGCCAGGTGATCCTTACCCTGGGACGCCACATCGACGACTATCCCAATACCTTTATGGGCGGCGCACTGGTAGAGCGGGTGGAACCTATTTACGGGCTCTACTACGATGTCAAGTGCCTCTTCGACCTTGCAAAAGAGCTGCCGGATAACAGCGGCGTAAGCTCCCTGCGGAGGGCCCGGATCATACGAGGCCTTTACGAAGCCCTCATGGAGATACATTTTTCCTCCACCGGCGCATTGCTGGACAAGGAAGCCGCCGAGGCCCGCAAACGCATAGCCCCTCTCCTCAAGGCGAAGAACGGTACGACGGTCCCGGAGATTCACCTGATAGGCCACGCCCACATCGATCACGCCTGGCTCTGGCATATTGGCGAAACCGAGCGCAAAGCGGCCCGTACCTTCATTAACATGGCCCGCCTTGCCGAGGAATACCCGGAATTTGTTTTCATTCAGTCCCAGAGCGCTCAGCTTGAAGGGATTAAAGAAAACTACCCGGATATTTTCAATGCCGTGAAGGAAGCTTTCAAGAAGGGCAACTGGGAACCCAATGGCGGAATGTGGGTAGAGGCGGACTGCAATGTCACAGGCGGTGAATCCCTCATCAGGCAGTTCCTGGTGGGGAAAAAAGCCGCAAAGGAAATGCTGGGTTACGAGGGCGATACCCTGTGGCTCCCTGACGTATTTGGCTATGCAGCTGCCCTGCCGGAAATTTTGGCGGGCTGCGGGATCAGGTATTTTGTCACCAGCAAGATTAACTGGAACGACACCACCCGTTTCCCCTACGATACCTTTGTCTGGCGGGGCCTGGACGGCAGCGCGGTAAAAACCCATTATATCTCTTCCCGCCGACAGGGCTACAACGGCAGGGTAGGCCCGGATTACCTAAACGAGATTTGGAAAGAGATACAGCATAAGGAGATACAGTCAGGCGCAATAAACTCGGTGGGCGAAGGCGACGGCGGAGGAGGCACCGCGCGGGGGGACCTTGAAATGGCCCGCCGACTTGAGAACCTCGAAGGCGCGCCAAAAGCCGCCTGGCGCAAGGTAAGCGATGCCCTGGACAGGATTTTCGGCAAGGAAACCCAATGGCCCGAATGGCGGGGAGAGCTCTACCTGGAGCTCCACCGTGGAACCTATACCACACAGGCCAAAACCAAACGCTTTAACCGCAAGAATGAATTTGCTTTACGGAACGCCGAGTGGCTTTCCGCCGTGGCGGCTCTTGAGGGGTGGGCCAAATACCCTGGGGATGTCCTGTTGAAAAACTGGAAGACCCTTCTGACCCTTCAGTTTCACGATATCATTCCCGGCTCTTCGATCTCCAGGGTATACGAGGAAGCGGAGGCCAGCCACGCTGAAATTGAAAAAGAGATTTCCGGTCTCTCTGACGTTATGCGAAAAAAGGCAGCCATGGGGACAGGCGGCGGCATTGTTGCGTATAACTCCCTCTCCTGGGAGAGGAACGACGCGGCGCTTCTGGACGCTTCGGTCCTTAATGCCTCATCTTTGTCCAAAGCGCCGTATCTCAGGGCTTCAGGCGGCGTGGCGGCCGCCCCCTTAAAGAGAAACCAAAAAACCCTTGCCGGGATTTACCCGGTACAGTATTACAGGGATTTGGACGGAAAGGAAACTGCGGTATTTGCGCCCCGTCTTCCTTCCCTGGGCTGGTCCTCTTTCAGCGCGTTAAGCGCCAAAGAGGCGGCGAAAATCGAAGGCTTAAAGTTTGCCGCGCCATTTGCCTATGTAAAGAACAATTCCCTCAAAACCCCTTTCTATAAAGTTAAATTCGACAAGCAGGGCCGGATCACAAGCCTTGTGGAAAGCAAGAGCCGCAGGGAGTTCGTGGCCAAAGATGGCTGCTTCAACGGTTTTGTGAGCGCCCAGGACGTGCCGGTGCTTTGGGAAGCCTGGGATATTGATTCGGACTGGACCAAGTACCTAAAAAAGGAAGAGAGACTCCTCTCATCAGATGTTGCGTCTGACGGCCCCGTCTGCTTTATCCTCCGCCGCAAGTACGCCATAGGGGAAAAGTCGAGCCTTTCCCAGGACCTCATTTTCTACGCGAATGACAGGCGCATCGACTTTGTCACCAAAGTAGACTGGAAAGAGCAGCGGCAGCTCCTCAAGGTGGGTTTTGATACGGCGTTTGACGCAACCCAGGTTCGCTGCGAAGTCCAGTACGGCCATCTTCTCAGGAACACCCACAAGAACCTGCCCCACGACAGGGCCAAGTTTGAAATCTGCGCCCACAAATGGATTTCCATGGAAGAGGAAGGGGGAGGGGTGGCCCTGCTCAACGACTGCAAATACGGCCACGATGTTTCAGGCGGCAGCATGAGGCTGACCCTGCTTCGTTCCCCCACTGCCCCTGATGAAAAAGCGGACATAGGGGAACAGCGCTTCACCTATTCGATTCTGCCTTTTATCGGGTCCTTCGGCAATTCCGGCGTCGTGCGCTCCGGCTATGAGTTAAACGAAAGCGCGGCAGTAGATGTTTCCAATGCCAAGAACCCTGTCAAAGGCAACGGCGAATACTCTTTCCTGAGCATAAAAGGCGAATCGGTGATTGTGGAGAGCGTTAAATGCCCGGAAGACGATAAAAAGAAAACCGTGGTCGTGCGTCTTTATGAAAGCCAGGGCGGCAGGACCAAAACGGTACTTCGTTTTAACCGGGATATCGCCCAGGCCTGCCTTTCAGATATGCTTGAAGGGAACCGGAAACCCCTGCGCTTTTCCGGCAATGAGCTCCCCCTGGCCTTCCGCGCTTTTGAGATCAAGACGGTAATTGTTTCATTTAGGTAACACGACATTACAAAGTGCCAATCACCAAAGGTGATTGGCACTTTGAGAGGAGGAATATACGGCAAAGAAACTGAGATACGGGATTATTGGCTGCGGCGGAATCGCGAAAGCGAAACACCTGCCTTCCATCAAAAAACTGGGGGACGTGGAAATTTCAGCTTTTTGCGATGTGCTGCCTGCAAGGGCGGAAGAGGCCAGCCTTGAGTATGCCGGGGATAAGGGAAAGGTTTTTACCGATTACCGTGATCTTTTGAAAGAGGAACTGGACGCAGTCCTGGTTCTTACGCCTAACAACTCCCACAGCGAAATCACGGCAGCGGCCCTTAAATCGGGCAAGCACGTTATGTGCGAGAAGCCCATGGCAATTAACACGGCGGAAGCGAAAGCCATGATCGCCGCCAGGGACTCAAGCAAGAAGCTGCTCACCATCGCATACCAGAACCGTTTCAGGTCGGACAGCATTTTTCTCAAGGCCGAGTGCGAGAAGGGAACCCTGGGGGAAATCTACTTTGCCAGGGCCACGGCCCTTCGCCGCCGGGCAGTCCCCACCTGGGGCGTTTTCCTTGACGCAGAAAAGCAGGGCGGCGGCCCCCTCATCGACATCGGGACCCACGCGCTGGATCTGACCCTCTTTATGATGGACAACTACGAGCCTGAATACGCCGTGGGCACAGTGTACCACAAGCTCAACAAGGACAAGAACACGGGCAACGCCTGGGGCGATTGGGACACCAGGGCGTTTACCGCCGAGGATTCGGCCTTTGGCTTCATAGTGATGAAAAACGGTGCCACCATAATCCTTGAATCCAGTTGGGCCCTGAACATAATCGGGGAACGGGAAGCGGTTACCACCCTCTGCGGGACAAAAGGCGGTGCGGAGATGCCCAGGGCCGGGGAACTTGCTCTTAACGGCATCAGAAACGGCAGGCCCTACAACATGATCCCCTTGTTGCAGAAAGGGGGCGTCGCCTTTTACAAGGGTAACGAAGACGAGGCGGCGGATACGGAGGCAAAGGTCTTCCGTGACGCAATTCTGGGCAAGGGCAAGATCCATGTGCTTCCGGAGCAGGCCCTGGTTGTAACGAAAATTCTTGAAGGCATTTACAAATCCGCCGCTTCCGGGAAGCCCCATTATTTTGTAAAGGAGTAGAACGTGGGCGAAAAAATTAAGGTGACAGTCTGGAATGAATATAAGGACACCCAGAAAAAGCCTGAGGTAGCTGCTGTGTACCCCGAAGGCCTGCACAAGGCAATAGCCGCTTTTTTAAACCAGGACAGCGAAATATCCGCGAACGTGTCGATCATCACCGATGAAGAACAGGGGCTGTCGGAAAAGGTTCTGGACAACACTGACGTGCTCATCTGGTGGGGGCATATGCATCACCATGAAATAGAGGATGCCCTGGCAAAGCGGGTGGTTGAAAGGGTCCAGCGCGGGATGGGAATCATCTTCCTGCACTCGGCCCATCGATCAAAACCCTTTTTGGGCCTTTTGGGTACCAGCGGTTACCTGGGCTGGAGGGAAGCGGAAGAAAAATCCCGGGTGTGGACCGTTTCCCCGACCCACCCGATAGCGCATGGCGTCCCGGAGCAATTCCTTATTGAGCATGAGGAAATGTACAGCGAGCCTTTCGGAATTCCCGAACCGGACGCGACGGTCTTTATAAGCTGGTTTGAGGGAGGCAACGTCTTCCGCAGCGGCGTAACCTTTCACAGGGAATACGGCAAAATCTTTTACTTCCAGCCCGGCCATGAAACCCATCCCAATTACTTCAACCAGCACATTCAGCAGATAATCACAAACGCCGTAAAGTGGGCCAGGCCGGCAATACGCGTTGATTCGCGGGACTGCCCGAGAATGGAGGCGCTGGAGAAGATTGGGTAAACTCTAATTTGTCGTTCTGATCGCAGATATTGTTATACATATCGATCCGGCGCCGCGGGAGCGGGCTAGCCATTCGTGCACCCAGTATTATTCTAGCTGGAGGGGGTAAGGGGTGATCGAAAACCTGGAAGAGCCTGCCTACTGAGCCCTCTGACCACTTAAGCCGTCAAGTCTAGATTAACCCACAGTGTTATGCGCTTAAGTGGTCAGATCATCTTTCACTTTAAGGGTTTAGCTATCTTGCAGGTCTCAGGGCCTTTTAACATTATTGGCAATGTTTACATTATCTGGCCCACGCCATGATACATAGTCACAAAACGTGCTCGATGTCTCGTACGCACTATTTGGCGTGGCAGGGAATTCCAGGATGTTTTCTCCACCCCTTACCCCCTCCGCTAATATAATTCTACTGAAGGAATGGGAACCCGTTCCCGCCGCAACATAGAAATGTCAGACGACAAAGCGAACATCCTACTAAATGGTAGTTGTGTTGTCCAGACCTTTCGTAAAGACTTATCCCATAAAGAATTAGTGTTGCTGGTTCGTTACGTTGAAACTTACGAAAAATTAGTGACATCAGCTATGTCATCAATTTTCCAAAAATGGGGTTTGTGGGTATGCACAACGATTTTACGCTGTTTTCGAGGAAGGTTCCATCGGGCAAGACGGTAGTTTACTACTACGCTTATAACGATAATGGGGAGATGCTGGAACCGTGGTCTACGGGACAGGCGACTAAGACGGCTGGAAGGAACTACTGTAACGGTCTGATCAAGAGTGGGCTTTTGGTGCCGGGGATTAAGGGAATGACTACTTTTGCGGTGTATGCGGCTGGACAGGATAACCGGAGAGGTAATAGACAAGTGGAATGATCGCATGATAGCCGAGAAATATGAGTTTTCGACCATCAACACCAATTACAGCACGATTCAAACCATGATGAAATGGGCCGCGAAAAAAGATATTTCATATGTGATCCGTTCCTTGATGTTGAAAAACTACATAATGATTTAAAAGACATAAAAATAATAACCCAGGACGAATTTGATGCTTTGTTTGTCGATGACTGGAAAACGGTGTGGGACGGTGATCTCCTGCGGTGTACGGCGAACAAGCTGGTGGCTTTGACAAGCATGCGCTGCGGTGAAGTGTTGGGGTTGCGCGGGGAATTCGTGTTTGACGACCATATTTTTAATGGGGGGGGGCAGTACGGCAAATACGGCTACAGGGAAACAAAGACAAAGGTGAGACACCATTTCCCGCTGGCTTCTGAAATGGTTGAGGAATTGCGTAAACTGATAAAGGTAAACGGCAACGGTTATGTTTTTTCCCTGGACTGTGGGGAAACGCGCGTGACCGGAAAGCACGTTTACAACGGTTTTGTAAATGCGCGAAAGAAGATTGGCATTGGAAAAGTGGAGAGAGAGGAACGGAGGCTAACCTTCCATGCATGGCTTTTTATTGTTGCGAAAGCAATTTCCTTTTGTAATACCGAATACCTGAAAGTCGGTATGACTATTGAGCAGGTATAGGCGATTATGGGGCATACCACGAAGCGATCAACAGACCGCTATACTCATTTCAATCCCCTTGAGTTTGAGGACGCAGTGAAGATCCAGGCCGCTTTGCTGAAAAAGAAAGGCAAGAAACAGGACAGCGCGGAAAGTGAGCGCCCTGCTCTGACCCTTGTGAGACCAAGGGACGACAAGGCCGAGAGTCAGGAAAAAGCTTCATAGCCTTAATTTGATTTTATTATTGCCCTCGTGCGGACTATTCCAGTCCTACGGGGATATTTTTTAGGTGACAGTCACCCTTTCTTTAGTCAATAATGGCAAGAACTTGATGTATACTTGATAGTCGGACGGCGTCTGTATAGCTAAAAAAAGAGTTAATTACCTTTAAGTGCGGTTTTTATTAATGAGTGCTATTTATGGCGTGGCGAAAGTCAAGGTACGTTATGAAAAAATGGTGATTTTCTCCTTTGTGTTAACATATCTAAAGCCGAAGGAGGTCTAATCGAATGGAAGACGAAGTGCTTTAATGCAGAAATAAATTAAATATTTGTTTTGAGCGAAAAACGTTACAACAATATCTCATTTTGAAGTTAGTCTTTTTTTATTCTTAATAAAGATAAACAACGTAATTCCCAATAAAATAAAAAAAATGCTTATAATTTGTGATGGAGAAAATATTTCACTAAATAGTACTCCTCTATTATCACCACGCAAATATTCAAGGAAAAATCTAAATAAACCATAAAAAATGAAATACGTGATTAACTTGTAATTAAATTTCACATAATTTTCTAAAACAATAAACAATAAGAATAAAAAAAAGGACTCAAATAATTGAGTTGGGAATATTTTAGCATATCTCTCATAAAAATCGTAAGGTATTGTATTTTTCGGAAAAATGACTCCAATAAATGAATTTGTTGGTTTTCCAAAACAACACCCACCTAGAAAACAGCCAATTCTACCAAAAGCATGAGCAATTATTAATGAAGGAATAGTAATATTAAACATATTTAATATATCGTTATTTCTACAAAGATTATATGTAACAAAAAGAATTATGCCAAAAATTAACCCACCATAATATGTCATACCACTATCTACTATATTGTTAATAGTAATATTTTGTTTACTAAATAACAAATAAAAAATTTTTGTACCTAAAATCCCAAAAATCATAGACAATGTTATACTAATGTATAAATCTATCTCTTGTGTATGCTTTATTTCTCTTTTTTTATTTTGATAATCTAAAATTAAAATACCAAATATGATACCAATACCTATCACTAAATTATATAAGGGTATTTTTATATTATGTCCTAAATCTAGATATTGGTACATTATTCAAGGAAATCATTAAGTATTTGGAGACAATACTTCTTCCTTTTTTTGAGCAAAACACAGGGCAGCACCAATTAATAAAAGAATTGCCGATATTATGCCTAAGAAATTTATAGTTGGGATTGACATTACTAAAACTAACACCACGGAAATAAGCATTATTATTCCTGCTTGAATTGGCAAAGGTTTACCCATTATACCGCCAATAAGTCCAAGTATGCCACCGGCTATTCCGATACCCATAAAGACATTCCCCGCCGTTACCGAATCTACATCATTTGAAAATGAACTGAATACAGCCGCACAAGCACCACTGCAAAATGCTGATGGAAGACATTATAGGCCGCCAATGATCCCCATAATCATTGGAACATTTGATGTTCCTTTCTTCATAAATTCTCTCCTTATACAAGAAAATTATAATTATTTGTATCACATTTGTTGATAAAAATCAATAGGCCCTTTTCATTTTTGATAAATTACCTTGCCAATCACCTATAAGGCGTGGACTGCGTTTAGCTTTGTTAGATGTGAGATACGTCATTAAAAAGAGGCGAGGAGTAAAAGTTACCGTCTTTTCCAATGAAAAATATATATTATATACAAACAGGTGTTATATGTAACGTCATTTTGGCTTAGCGACACTATGAGAAAATAGTAGCAAGTACTATTGTGTTACCCTATTAAAATTCAGTATATATGGAGGTTTTGGAGTAATTGTTTTAGAGGTGAATTTGTACTGAAAATAGATGATATTTTTTGCATATTAAATGGCTACGCCTTTATTTTATGTTATTACACACCTTCTAAAAATAAGTGGTCGTTTTCAATATAAAGTATATATCTGTTATCAAGGGAACCTCTAAAAACCCTAGCTAAAAAATAATTAATATGATAAAATGTAATCCATGAAACAGAAAGGATTTTTTGACGAAAGCGATCGCTT
>JGI24698J34947_10001755_pt1 | contig 11556 bp, 11 predicted proteins | sample TergutMp193P3_FD_34947 | JGI IMG/M metagenome (IMG submission 34947)
CGATAAATTAAAATCGCAAGGTTTCCGATGGTCGCCCAGATATGGCGCTTGGCAACGTATGTTGAACGCCAACGGGATTTGGGCGGCAAAAAGAGTGACGGAAAAATTAGGCACTATTAGTGCCAAAAAATGAAAAATATTTGTTTTCTGTTTAGGAGTCGGGGGGTCGGCTCCTATAACCCAAAAGAAAGGATAAAGACAATGCAGGACAAGAACGGTAAAGAGATTAAGGTGGGCGATGTCGTAGTAATAAGTGGCGGGTATTTTAAAACGGACAACGGGCGATTTCGCGTAGAGCACGTCCCCGGCGAGGGGAACTGGCTCGGAAAAGAGTGTAATCTAAGACGAATCAAAAAGGACGGTACATATAGCGCGGGAAAGTATACAATCGCTTTTTGGCCGCTGTCGGTAACGGTTAGTGGATATGAAAAGAGTCGAGCGGCGATGAAACACAACGCCGAAAATGCCCAAATAGAAATCGTCAACGAATTAACTGGGCCGCCGTAAATTATATTTTTTGTCGCTTCCGGCGGGGGTAGAAAGGAAACGATAAATGAAGACCATAAAAGATGAATTATAAGGGGATAGAAATATAGTCATTCTATATGAAAACAATCACTGTTTTTTGCGATGTAGCGTACCGGGACGTGCCGTAGGTAGGGGCGGCACCCTGCCGCCCGCCTCCAGTTTGGGCGCGAACGTGGCGGCGTGGTACGTTTTCCATTTCCTATGTTTTTATCGCATCAATTTCTTCTTTGGCCTTTTTAATAGCTCTCACATATCTGTCATTCGGAATTCGCAAGGCAGACTCATAGTCCGAGATAGCCCGGTCATAGTCGCCTTTGTCAGAATACGTTCTGCCCCTGAAGTAATATGCGTCTACAAAAATTGGATTCAGCCGTATCGCTTCGTTAAAGTCCAAAATAGCCCGGTCGTAGTCGCCTTTAAGATAATACGCAACACCCCTGATGGAATGTGCTACCACATTTTCCGGCATTCCCGGTATCACCTTGTTACAGTCCGAGATGACCCGGTAGTTGCCTTTTTCAAAATACGCGTCGAAATATACGTCCGCATTTTCTGGATTCAGCCGTATCGCTTCGATATAGTCCAAAATGGCCCAGATGTAGTCGCCTTTTTCAGAATACGCGTCGAGATATGCGTCCGCATTTTCTGGATTCAGCTGTATCGCTTTGTTAATGTCCAAAATGGCCCGGATGTAGTCGCCTTTTTCAGAATACGCACTGCCCCTGCCACAATATGCGTCCGCATTTTCTGGATTCAGCCGTATCGCTTCGCTATAGTCCGAAATAGCCCGGTCGTAGTAGCCTTTTACAGAATACGCATTGCCCCTGATGTTATACAGTTTTGCAAATTTGGTCTTTTTAAGAGTACGCGCATATCTGTCATCAGGTTTAATTCGCAAGGCAGACTCATAGTCCGAAATGGCCCGGTCGTAGTCGCATTTAACAAAATACGCATCGCCCCTGTTGTAATATGCGTCTGCAAAATTTGGATTCAGCCGTATCGCTTCGGTCAACCTCGAAATGGACTCATCGTATTGGAATCCATCCTTAAACGCTTTGCCATTATCAAAATGCGTCCCCACGCGTTCTGATTTTTCCGACAGTGTTTCGTCCTCATTCATTGCACTCATCCTTTTTGTTAAAGTTAACGGTTTTATTTCCGCCCTGCTTTAAATATATGGTTATCGGCCCCAAAAAACAAGAACTTTCGTTTTTTGGCGAGATTTTTAAGGCTGTCAAATGTAATTGCGTAGAGACAAAAAACAATCTGTTTGCTATAGTCGTTCAACTTTGAAATAATCGTTAGCCAAGACCGCATTGATTTTGGCTGACGCCGAGATAAACAAGTTGACTTTGATTTTAAAATACTGACCGCATTAAAAGGTTGGGTAGGGTTCGCCCCGCAGGGGCGGGGTGCCTTCCATAATTATAGGCATTGTACCCGTCAAGCTCAACAACCATACGGGGACATAGCCAAACGAAAGCCCAATAGGTAGTCACGAGCATCCGGAGGGCAGTTAGAGCGGTAGCGAAGGAACGCCCCCCCGTCCCAACCGCCCCCACGTTTCACGCGCCGTTCCCCCGTTAGCGGCCCCGTGGGATTCGTTTGGGCGTCAAGAGGGTATTCCCCATACCAATCGTTCACCAACTCCCACACGTTGCCGCACATATCGCATATGCCCAACTCGTTCGCTTGTTTTGTCCCCACAGGATGGGTTTTACGGTCGCTGTTATCCTCATTCCACGCCACATCGTCCTTATTATCACTGCCGGAATACTTGTACCCCCTGCTCCTGTTCCCGCCGAGCGCCGCGTATTCCCACTCGGCTTCTGTAGGCAGGCGGTACTTTTTACCCGTCTTCTCGTTCAGCTTCCGTATAAACTCCTGCGTATCGTTCCAACAGATAGTTTCGACAGGCAAATCGTCGTTTCCCGTAAAGTGCGATGGGTTGTTCCCCATCACCTCTTCCCACAAGTCCTGCGTAACCTCATACGCGCCGATGTAAAAACCGCTGAGGGTTACGCTATGCCTGTGCGGCACTAAACTATAATGAAAGCTCTTTTGAAACCACTCGTCAAACGTTATAAACAGTTCTTTAAACTTTAATGAATCATCGGAGAAACGAACTTTATGCGTTGCCCAATCTTCATCGCAAATCCCCTTGTAATAGCCATACGGCGCGTAGATGTCGGAGTCCTCCCCCATCACGAACGTCCCGCCCTCAACGAACACCATTTCAGGCTCTTTGATTGACTCTATCATATCTCTTTCTCCGTCTCCGCGCCGTTTTCATCTTTTTTAACGTACTTCCCACACAGCCACCCGATAAGGTCTATAAGGTAGACCAATAAAATAATTGAGGCTACGACTGTCGCAAAGTATTCTATGAAATCCATCCACCCCGCGAAGCGGTAGCCTATCTGCGTCCAGACCTCTATAAATTCCTCGACCTTGTTGGCGATGGAATCCGATGAAAGGACTTCCGCCGCCGCAAGCACTGTATTCGTTGAATCCATATTAAACCTCCTCAGCCGATAAGTTTTCTGTCAATTAAATATTGCGCCATAAACGGCGCGGTATTTAATCTTATCATTAACATGTCGATAAATAAGCAAGTTCATGATCTTCACGAATTCCACGCTTTCCACAAGTTCTACGAATGCTACGAACCATCAGCTTGTGTTGCGCGAATGCCCGGCCTAAACGTTGGGCGAAATTTTTCAATCCCTCCTCGCCGATATCGCCCACATGAACGGACAGGCTTTCTCTACTACGGATAGCGGGTTCCTCTTTTCCTGCAGAAGGTATAAAGAGATCTCCGCCCTCCTGAACGATAACAACACCGATCCTATTTGCCTCGTCCACGCTGGCGTTATATTCGTTAACGGTGTTTTCTATTTTTTCGTCCCACTTAACTTTAGCGTTAATACCGAGCGTTATGCAGCTCCTCTCGTAGCAATCGACGATATCGTATTGCGCACCGTCAATATTTTTTCTTGTGAGTCCGCCGTCTTTCGTTACGTAAAAAATTCCGCCGCAACCGGACTCATATATTTTTTCGCCGCCGTTGTCCAACTTAAGGCGTTCTACACTAACGAGGTCGCCGTTTGGAGTCTGGCAATACACTTTTTCACCACTTACCAGCCCCTCGCCAACGTTCAATTTAACGCGTCCCACCACAACAAGGTTGCCGTAGGAAGTCTGGCAGTATTCCTCGCCGCCTTCATTCACTATAGTGACATTAGTTTTCATTACAATCACCTCCTGTAAAGTTTAAAGTCAAAATCAAATCAACATTCGACAGACGCAGTATTTAAAGGGCGGAGCAATAATTGCACTGCCTGCCCCCTTTTTCCCGCCGATCTATACTTCACAAGTCAATTTTTATCTGTATTGTAATATTTCTTCAAACAAAAAGTCAAGGCCATACTGTTTTTTTAAAAATCAAAAAGGCGGCGTTTTACGTCCTAAATGATTTTTTCGCTAATCTTTGGCCCGACAGCTCCTTTCTCAGGCAGCCGCAGGACTGGGTTGTGCCTTTTTTCAGGGACAAGCCTATAACCTCCTTCTCCGTTCCGCAAGGCGCTTTTCGGCTTCTTCAATCTCCTCTTTCACACCATCGTTATATTCGCTGTTAGGCTCTAACCGCAGGCAGGCCTTGAAATCGGCAATGGCCTTCTCGCTTTCGTCTAATGCCACATACGTAGTAGCCCTGCGAAAATACGCTTTTGCCTTATCATCGTCGTTCCTGCTCCGTTCTATCGCTTCGGTGAAGTCCGCTATGGCCTTGTCGTACTCGTTTCTCTTATAATATATGTTACCTCTCTTGATATACGACTTCACGTGGTCGGTCGCTTTTATCGCGCCTGAGAAGCTCGCGAGAGCGCCGTCTTCGTCTCCCTTGCGGGCATAAGCCAAACCCATTTTGTAAAACGCCGTCGCGCGGAGCGGGTACAGGCGTGCCGCTTCGGAATAGTGCCAGATGGCCTTGTCGTCGTCGCCGTTCTCAAAAAATACGTCGCCCCTGTTTATGTACAAATCCGTCATATCCGTCAACGACGGAGACAGCGAATCGGGCGGCTTCAGGCGCGATGCGGTACTATAGTCCGCGAGGGCGGCGTCAATGTCGCCTTTCACACGGTACGCCTCGCTTCTGGAGTAATACGCCTCCGCGTAATCAGGATTCAGGCGTATAGCCTCGTTATATTCGGTAATGGCCGAGTAGTAATTATTATACGAAACACCCCTGTAATGATATGCTTCCGCGCAGTCGGGCTTCAGCCGTATCGCTTCCGTAAAGTCGGTGATGGCTTTCTTGTTGTCGGTACTGTCCATCCTATTATGGAACTTGTTCTTATATACCATACCTCTGTTGAAATACGCTTCCGCGAAATCGGGTTTCAGCCGTATCGCTTCGTTGTAATCCGCTATGGCTTTTTCGTAGGCGTTATCCTTATCAATGGCGCATTTTTGGGTGTATTCGTTGTAATGTTTAAACAACAACTCATCCATATTCTCGATCATATCCTCGAATTCATCATAATCGGATTTTGCCCATTCCCCGTGGTCGCCCATATCCTTATAAACGTTTCCCCTGTTGAAATACGTTTCCGCGTCATCCGGATTCAGCCGGAGCGCTTCGGTATATTGCGTGATGGCTTTTTGGCGTCTGAGGTCGTCCATAAACTTACCGTATTGCTCCGAGTACCATGTATCTCCAGCCGCCACCCACAGCCGCTTCGCTTCTGAATAGTCCGCTATGGCGTTGTCGTATTCGCCTTTTTCCTTGTATAAATCGCCCCTCTTGCAATACATCTTCACGTTGTCAGGCAGCGCCGCTATTGCTTCGGTATAGTTCGCTATGGCGTTGTCGCGGTCGCCTTTTTCCTTGTACAATTCGCCCCTCTTTAAATACGCTTCCGCATTATCGGGCTTCAACCGGAGCGCTTCGGAATAGTCATCGATGGCGTTGTCGCGGTCTTTTGTTCTGTCATACGCAGAATCTCTCTCATAAGACGTGTTCGCTTTTGTGGTATACGCAATCCCCCTCTTGAAATACGCCTCTGCGAAATCCGGCTTCAGCCGGAGCGCTTCCGAATAGTCTGCTATGGCGTTGTCGTACTCTTCTTTTCTGGCATACGCAACCCCCCTCTCAAAATACGCTTCCGCGAAATCCGGCTTCAGCCGTATCGTTTCCGAATAATCCGCGATGGCGTTGGCGGTGTAGCTTTCCGCCTTGCCCCTTTTGAAATATGCTTCCGCGTCGTTCGGGTTTGCCTGTATCGCTTCGGTACTGTCCGCGATGGCTTGAAAGTAGTCTCTATCCAATGTCACCTCATACCCAAGCCCGTCCGGGTCAATCCGAATCACTTCGTCGAAGTCAGCGAAGGCTTTGCGGAAGTCGCCTTTGTCAAAATAACAGCCGGCCCTGATTCTATACGCTTCCGCGTAATCCGGCTTCACCCGTATCGCTTCGGTATAGTCCGCTATGGCCTTGTCTTTGTCATCATCATTATACGTACCACCCCTTTTGAGATACGCCTCCGCGTAATCCGGCTTCACCCGTATCGCTTCGGTATAGTCCGCAATGGCCTTGTCTTTGTCATCATCATTATACGTACCCCCCCTCTTAAGATACGCCTCCGTGTAGTCCGGCTTCAGCCGTATCGCTTCTGAATAGTCCGCAATGGCTTTGTCTTTGTCATCATAATTATACGTACCGCCCCTGCCGAAATACGCTTCCGCGAAATCGGGTTTCAACCGTATCGCCTCGCTAAAATCCGCCCTTGCCTTTTCGTAGTAATCACCATAATCGCTGCAAGCGCTGTAGGCGAGGCCCCTTTTGAAATACGCCTCCGCGAAATCGGGTTTCAGCCGTATCGCTTCGGAGAAATCCTCAATGGATTTGTAGTCGTCGCCGTCATTGTAGACGTTTCTGACGGCGTGGGCGAGGCCTCTGTTGAAATAGGCCTCCGCGTCGTTGGGGTTGGCCCGTATCGCGTCGGTATATTTATCGATGGCGTCTTCGGCGGCGATTTTTTCTGACTGCGTTACAGATTCCTGCATAGCAAACCTCCCTTTTTGATGTGTAAGTGCTAATTACCCCTTAAATATAGTATTATCTGCTCAAAAAAGCAAGAAAATTCCCGTTTTTAAGGCAGTTAAATGTAACCGCATCGGGACAGAAAAAAGGGTTGTTTTGTATTGTGGGCGTTTTTTGCGGGGAATGTAGGGGTGGAATATTATCTGTCCGCCGCGCGATGCCGAAAAAAAAGGGAATTATATACTTAACTCTGCATCAACTTGACAGAGGTCTTTCACATTTTTAGCAAATTTCAGCAAAGCAGATTTCGCCCTGTCAATAGGGGAGTTTTATTGGTTTCACGCGAAAGTGAGACCAATTTTTGCGGAGTTAAAGGGATAAGTCCCCAAAAAAAGGGTATGCGAAAATCAGGTAAGGGCAGCTGGTATCCGCCTTTACAAATCGTACTGCATTATTGGGTACGGGCGAGACGTAAGCCCAGAGAATTGTAGCGGCTGCAGGGAGAGTTGTCGCTGCGGTTGGACGTTCGGCAGTACCTCGCGTCGTCGTCCCAACTGCCACCGCGGTTTACGCGGGGTGGAGCCGGACGGCGAACCGACACGGTCTCCTTGGCCTTCGGAGCGGCGTATTCTCCGCTCTCCTGAGCGAACGCGAGATACACAGCGCCAACGTCAATTTTTTCATCAAAACTTTCCCTATTTAATGTATAAGTTTTACGAATCTGCCAACCTGTATCCGTCACCGCCCGTCCGATACCAAATGTGCCATAACTCCAATAAAATATCCGATCGCCGGATACGGGTTAAATAAAACTCCGATTAAAACAGCCACAAGCAAATTAAACCAAAGCCTGTGGCAAGGGCCCCGGTGCGGCGTGAACAGCGCGACTATTACCATTCCGGCAGCCAAACCTGAAATGTAGTATTGCTTGAAAAAATAAAAACTGACCGCGCACACCGCAATCAATATAAAGTTGCAGATATAGCTACTTTTGCTCTTTATATCCGTATCGGGGTAGATAGAGCCGAAAACCATTGCTCCGCAGACTGTAGGAATGGTTTTGACTACCGGCTCGACTGCCGGCAGGTGTTCTCTCAGGCCGAACATAACGCCGCCTGTGGCCGCCGCCGCTACCGCACCAACCGCAATGTGTACCGCGAAATTACCCATTACCGCACCCCTCTTTGCTAACGTTCGGTTTACGCTCTTATACAAAAATAACTTATTCCATAAGCCGTCAATAGGGGATTTTTGCCGCGTATTGTTTTTTTATTGCGCTCCTCTTTCGGTTTTTGTCCGTGCCGGCTATCCACTTTCAATAATAGCGCATTTTGCAAAAAAAAACAAGCTTTTTCTATTTCGACTGTGTTTTTATACCGTTAAATGTAATCGCATTGGAACAGGAAAATGGGTTGTTTGTGTGGCGGGCGGTTTTTGCGGGGTAATTATAGGAAAAACAGGGGAATTATACCCTTGACCCCGCAAGGACTTGACATAAACATTCTTAGAAAATCAAGAAACTTGACATAGTCATTTCTGGAAAATCGGCAGTTTTCAGCAAACTTGCTCTTAACCAATGGAAACGAATGGCGACAGGTAGATTTTGCATTGTAAATAAGGAGGTTTATTGCGATTTGAATAAAAAATAGGGCAAAGTTTTAGGAATAGCCATATTCTTTAAAAATATTTTTGTAAATTATTTACATTATGCAAGTTAGCCATATAGTATTTTAGGAGTAGAAAACATTTTGACCCTAAAACTGGAGGATTTTTATGATACTTGATGGGATAAAGGATCTGGATCAGAAAATTGAAACTGACCCTGATAATGGAGAATTATACTATTTACGCGGTCAGGGATATTATATCATAGGCAAAGGGGCTATGCAAGATGGTAAGTACGATTATGCCCTCAAAACGCTCTCAAAAGCATTTCCTAGCTATAACTGGGCTAATGATGGAGAAGAGGCATGGTTTAAAGACCATCAAGATGAAATAATAGACATTCTCTATGAAATTGAAAATTATGGCGAGCTCTTTTTTGCTCATACAGATTATAGAAGTGCTATAAAATGCTATACGCTTCTTATAGAAAAAGAGTATGCACAATACTTAATCGGGTGTGGTATTTCCATATTTACAGACAGGGGTAAAGCCTACCTTGAAAAAGGAGAGACTGATTTAGCTATTGCAGATTTTAATAGTGCATTAGAGTTGGAGGAAAGTATTACTTTAGTCCCTCTCTATTATCGTGGCCTTGCCTATATACGCAAAGGTGAATATATCAAAGCCGCAACAGACTTTGAAAATGCGTTGAAAGGCGATTTTAATGAAATCTCAAATTATGTGGAGGCTGGCTATAAACAAATAACTCAACAAGTCATAAAAGAACGTCTTGATGAGGTTAAAAAGGAGCCCCTATATTTGATGGGAAGAGGGGATTGGGAAGCAGCCGAGAAACTTCAAAAACTTGGAGAAAATCATGGAATTAACTGAAACCTTAAAAAACCTGACCCAACAGATTGTGGCAGACCCGGACAATGGGGAACTATACCATCTTAGGGGTAACACCTATGTTGAAATAGGAGATAGTGACTCCTATCACAAAGCTATCGCTGACTTCAACAGTGCATTAAAACTAGGACTCGACCCAGATGAAGTTTATTCCCTAATTGGCAAAACTTACTATAAACTAGGTAATTATAAATCAGCTGATGCTAATTTCAAATTAATTCATAATGAGACCTTAAAATTAGAATTGTATAGTAGTCATGCTGAATTGGTTGCTTCAAGTGAAAAAACTACTATTACAGAAGAAAAAGAACCAGAAATTGAAGACTCTAACCAAAACATAGATGAATCTGACGCTATAATTGAAGATGAAGATTTGATACTCAAAATTGAAGAGTTTGTAGACGACCTACCAGTTCTTAGTGAAGATTCATGGCCTACCGACACTATAGAAGATATACTTAGTATACATTATGGTGAAAATTACCATGAAAAACTAAATGACCTACTCAATAGGCTTATAAGTACAGAACATAACACTCTTCAGTTATGTCTTGGTATTGGGTATGACAGGTGCTATACTTTTGATGAAGTTGGAGAAATGCTCAAAATTTCTCCTGACCGAGTTAAACAAACATTAAAGTCTGCAATAGAAAATTTAAGACGCTATGCAAATCTACCGCCATGCCCACTAAAAGTACATGATTTACAATATCTCATAGATGCCGTCCAAAGTAATTATGATATTTTAATACGCACACCTGACTTTGAAGAAAAACTTGATAACATAATAGAGTCACTAAGCGATGCTGAACAACATAACCTTAAGAGATATTTGGGGAAAAGTGGCACATTTTCAACGCTCAACATAAGGTCTGACCCAGATTTTGATGTAATCATAGCGCGTGATATAAAGAAACTGATGTTTAATGTAAAAGCAAACAAAACAAGTAGAAATAATCTGGAAATCCTGAAAACTTTAATTATCGCGAGGCGAATGTTAGAACCCCCTATATGGTTTCAAGAACCTGAAACTTGGGGGGAAACTCAGTGCCTATGATTTACAGTAAAGAGTTTTCCGTAATATTAGCATTTATATTGAAACTTAAAAGCAACTTTAACATTAATTGGAGGTAAATTATGGAAGCATTCTATGAAAAAGAGTTAAAAGAATTGACTCTTAAAATCGAGTCTGACCCTAATAACGGGGATTTATACTACCACCGTAGTCATATCTATTACATTGATGATAAGTATGAACAAGCCAACATGGACTTCGATAAAGCGATCACAACGGCTTCTGATGAAAAAACTAAAGCTAAGATGTATGCTAACCGTAGCGAATGGCTTCTTCAAAAAGACTTGTTGGAAAAAGCGACTGCGGACTGTGACATGGCCATCGCATTAGACCCTGACAACTTCTATATACAATGTGTACATGACAGAATAAAACATGCACAACCCAATGGCCCTGATGTAGAAACTAGTCTATGGAACACTCTTCATAAGATATTCACTAAAGAAGAGGCGGAAGAAACAATGCGTATGTTAGATGGTCTCACCCAAAAAGAACGTGACCTTCTCATCCTTTATTTCGGTTGGGCTGGCGACAAGCCTATGTCTTTTAAAAAAATTGGGGTAAAAATGGGTATTACGCCTGAGCAAGCTAAACAAATAAAAAATAAGGCAATGAAAAGACTACAAGAAAATAGTGCTATACAAGCAATAGCAGAAAAACAACCTCCAGAAGAATGAACTTAAATATAAGCGTGCAAAGCGTTTAATTTTGCACGCTTATAAAAACCTGATTTTATCATGACCTAGATGCACGAAGTGCCATAAATATCAGCAGGTAGCATACTCCCAGACCCATACCTTTCAGGGTTCTCTCGGTTTCGCATACTAATTTCTCTATGTAGAAGAAAAATTAAAAGAAGGGGAAGAAGAAAATAATTAGGCTTTCCGTAAAAACATAAATTATTTTGAAGACAAAGATATGGAAAACCTTAACTGATGGTATTAAAATGAAACTGATACCCCCAGAATTAGTAAAAACTGGAAATATTCCAGTTGAATTTACATTTGAAGAACTCGCTTATATTTCATTTGCGGTTGAAACTTCAAAAGAACTGCAAAAAGAAATGGGAGCGTTGCGACATAGAGTCTTTTCTATGAACGTTGACGGGTTAGCAAGCCGTCAAAAACCGTTATCAGAAAAATAACTACGAAAAAAATATCCTGATGCGTTTAAAGATCTCAATTTACTGGAGGGCGGTTAATATACATTATGGTACATAATCCAGTTCCGGCTCCGGCACCGGCAGGGCGGCTGCTTCCTCCGGCGTTTTGTAACCGCCACTTCATTCCTTAGTTGGGCCGTTCCGCGCCGGTGTTCATCGGCGCGGCTCCGGGGCTACCGCGGCGCACTCTCCTGCCGGTGCCGGTGGGCGTAATACCCCGCTAATACAATATAT
>JGI24698J34947_10001756_pt1 | contig 11555 bp, 10 predicted proteins | sample TergutMp193P3_FD_34947 | JGI IMG/M metagenome (IMG submission 34947)
GGCATATTGGAGAGATGACCGAGCGGCCGAAGGTACACGATTGGAAGTCGTGCGTACCCGAAAGGGTACCGAGGGTTCAAATCCCTCTCTCTCCGGAATTAGGAGACTAATACGATGACAAAAGCAATTTGTTCCGAGCAAACAAGAAAAAATGGTTTACAGCTTGTAAGCGCCGCAGAAAAAGGGGATGTTGAAAGCGTCAAAGCGTTATTGAAGACGGACGTTTATATCCATACGCAGGACAGGGAAGGCAAGTGCGCCCTCGTGGCTGCCGCGTATAAAAACCGTCTCGAAATTGTCGATCTGTTGATTGCCGCCGGGGCGGATGTCAATATGAAAGACAACACCCTGCAAAGCGCCTATTTGATTTCAACTTCAGATGGATTTACGGAACTGCTGAAAAAAACCCTCAAAGCCGGGGCGGATGTCCACTGCACGGACAGTTACAATGGAACTGGTCTGATCCGTGCCGCCGACCGCGGGCACGTTGAAATCATAAGGGAACTCCTAAAGACGGATATCCGTGTCAATCATGTCAACAAAATGGGATGGACCGCATTGCTTGAGGCAATCATATTGGGCGACGGGGGAAAGCGGCATACGGAGGTTGTGCGCCTGTTGGTTGATGCCGGCGCGGACGTTAATCTAGCGGATAAAGATGGAACCACCCCGTTGGCGCATGCCAAAAGCAAGAACTTCACCAGCATTATCAAGATACTGGAAGATTCAGAGGCGAAATAGGTTCATTCGGCCCTTATTCGCCCCGAACCTGAACCGCTGAAATCTATCCTCGGGTTTCCGCGATATCTTATATCGCCGGACCCGGAGACATTCGCCCTTAGATAATCCAGAATCCAGATAATCAGATTTCCCGATCCGCTGATTCGCGCGGAGACGTTGTTTGTCTTAAACTCAATTCCCCTAAAGTCTCCCGAGCCTGAGATTCTGATATCAGAATCCCGTCCGGTTCCTGTAATGGTTATTTCACCGGAGCCCGAAATAGTGGCCGTCAGGCTGTCGCACACTACGTTATTGTTTATTCTTCCTGAACCTGAGATTCTGGCGGAAAAATTCCCGCATTCTACCGTTCCGTCTATCTTTCCCGAGCCTGAAACAATTGCCTCAAATGATGACGTCACTATCTTGTCCACACCGCTAAAGCTTCCGGAGCCGGACATTGAAACACCTGTTAAAACCGGGCAATACACATCAACCAGGAATCTTGTAAACGAATAATTTCCGTTTTTGAGCCTGATGTTCAGCTCCCTGTTTCGTGTAAAAATATCCACATAATCGGAAAGGTTTGAATCGACAGTAACAACCACCCTGTACGCCTGGCTCTCATAAAAGCGCACTTCGGCACTCCCGCCAACGTTGACTTTTTCAAATTGAGAAACAGTTTTTTCCGTAGTAACTAATTGCCCGTTTCCTATTACCGGAAAGACAATACATGATAAACATATAACGGAAAACCCAATGATGAAAATCCCGGCAATAATATTCGACTTTTTCATATGAGAATTATAACACATATCAACATCAGTTTTGCACCAAATGACAGATTTTTCGAGAAATTTATCGTTTTAGCTCCTAACAATATTTCCAATCGTGTATAATGGATAGTATGACTATACGAATGGATTCCCTTGTCATGGCAATAGCCGCCGCCCTGGACATAGTGGAGAATGAGCTTGTGGGGGCGAGTACCAACCACGGCAAACGGATTGCCGTTCTCTGCGCGAAAATGGGGAAGCTCCTGGGGCTCAAGGCGGATGACACTTCCGCCCTCGCCATGTGCGCGCTTCTCCATGACAACGCCCTTACCGAGTACATTCTTTCCGAGCGAAAGGACGGGAATCACGAGCCGGCCCTGAAAAAGCACTGTGAATACGGCCAACGCAATGTTGACGCCCTCAATTTCAAAACCAACGTGAAGGACTTCATCCTGTACCACCACGAACACGCCGACGGCAAAGGGCCATTTGGGGTACAGGCCGGGGAGGGCCCCCTGGAGGCGGAACTGATTTCCATTGCCGATTCCATTGACGTTACCCACCATTTACAGCGGCTGAAAGCGGACGGTCTACCCGATATCCGGCGGCTTGTCGCCGAAGAAACCGGGAAACACTACAGTAAAATGGCGGCTGACGCGATGCTGGAAATACTCGATTGGCCAACGGTCCTTTCCCTCAAAGACGACATTATCAGGGAAACCACGGCGTCAGCCTTCATTCCCTGGATTGTCGATGTCGAAACGGAGACCATGTTCGGCATGGCGGCTTTCGTGGCGAAGATCATCGACTACAAATCGGTTTTCACCCAGCGTCATTCAACGCAGATTGCCAACAAGGCCTGGGCGATAGCCGGGTATTACCGGTACAAGCCTGTGGAAAGCGCACAGCTTTATCTGGCGGCGGCCCTCCACGACCTGGGCAAACTGGCGATTCCCACGGCAATTCTTGAAAAGCCCGACAGGCTTACCAACGAGGAATTCGCAATCATCAAGAGCCACGTCCGCCTGACCTGGGAAATGCTCAAAGACATTGAAGGGTTCAGCGCCATCCGCGACTGGGCGTCCAACCACCACGAAAAGATCGACGGCAGCGGCTATTCCTTCGGCAAGAAAAGGGATGAACTGGATTTTAATTCCCGGCTTATGACCTGCATCGACATCTACCAGGCGATAAGCGAGGAAAGGCCCTACCACGATAAACGGGACCACAACGATACCATGCAGATAATGTCCGAAATGGCAAAAAATGACGAGATAGACAGGGATATTTTCGGGGACATTGACGCAGTTATGGCGCCATACGACGGCGGCGATCTGCCAATGCCGTATGCAGGTCAATTACCTATATGACAGAGTATGTTCATTTTATAGTATAGTATATACTTCAAATCATGGAGGTGAATTATGGGCAAAACACTGGTAGCTTATTTTTCATGCAGCGGTGTGACTGAGCAATTGGCAAAAACGCTTGCTTCGGTTGTGGACGGGGATCTTTATAAAATTGAACCTGCCATTCCATATACAACGGCTGATTTAAATTGGCGTGATTCCAACGCCCGCAGCACAATCGAGATGAACGACAAAAAATCCCGTCCTGCCATAACGGGCAAAGTGAATCAGATGGAAGAGTACGACACGGTTTTTATCGGGTTTCCAATATGGTGGTATGTGGCCCCCACGATTATCAATACTTTTCTGGAAAGCTATGACTTTTCAGGAAAAACAGTGATTCCATTTGCCACATCGGGTTCAAGCGGTATGGGGGACACGGACAAGTGGCTTCATCATTCCTGTTCAAAAGAAACTAAATGGCGCTCATCCAAAAGATTAAGCGGAGACGCCAAGGCTGACAGCCTGAAAAAATGGGTGGAGGAGTTGAAACTATAGAAGAGATTTCCTGGAGGTGAGGGGAATTGAACCCCTGACCTCTTGAATGCCATTCAAACGCTCTAGCCAACTGAGCTACACCCCCGGAATGTGTCCTAAAGAATTACACAGATTAGAGGAATATGTCAAGCGCCTATTCCCTTTCTGCAATCCTGTTAATACAATGGCATTATCCGGAGGTGTTTATGCAGACCGTTACACTTGGACGAACAGGCTTAAAGGCGACCGTTGCGGGGCTTGGCTGCGGGGGATTTTCGCGGATTGGGCTTCCCAGCCACGGGCTGGATCACGCCACGGGGATTGTCCGCGCAGCGTGGGACGGAGGGGTGAATTTCTTCGATACCGCCACCGTCTATGGCACACAGGAAGCGGTGGGCAAAGGCTTGGCAGGGATCAAGCGGGCAGACTATATCCTTTCCACAAAATTTCCCTACAAGGGCAAAAGCCCGGAGGACCTCGAAAAAACCCTGGATGAGAGTCTTCGTGAATTGAAGACGGATTACGTGGATATCTACCACCTCCATGGGGTGCGTCCCGAGGACTATTCCCAGGTTCGGGAAACCCTTGTACCTGCAATGCAAAAGGCAAAACAGGCGGGGAAGATTCGTTTCCTTGGCATTACCGAACTTTTTGGCGAGGATACTTCCCATAAGATGCTTGGGAATGCCCTGGCGGATAACATATTCGATGTGATAATGGTGGGCTATAACCTGCTTAACCCTTGCGCCGCCAAGAACGTGCTTCCAGCGGCAATGGAGAAAAAAGTGGGCGTCCTCTGCATGTTCGCGGTGCGGAAGGCACTTTCCAATCCGGCGCAGCTTGAGATCGACATTGGCCGCATCCTCGAACGGGGACAAGCCGACCCGGCGTTGGTCAAAACAAAGGGCGCGCTGGATTTTCTTGCGGATAAAGGCGTTGCCGACAGCATCCCGGAGGCGGCGTACCGTTTCTGCCGCCATACCCCCGGAATTGATGTGGTTCTAACCGGCACGGGCAACGCCGCCCACCTCGCCGAGAATCTCGCGTCAATCCAGGGGCCGCCCCTGCCCACAGCGACACTTGAGAAACTCGCCGCCATGTTCGGTAAGGTAGATTGTGTAAGCGGCCAGTAAGCGCGGCGATCGAGGTGCGCCCTATTTCCCGAACAGCCTATCCTTCCGCCAGTCCGAGGGATTGCCGGGACCAACCCACTTGTTGAGGGCGAAACCGGCTTTAAGGCTCGCGGTGATGAACTTCTTCGCCAGGACCACTGCGTCCCGGAGCGGAAGACCACGGGCAAGCCCGGCGGCAATAGCAGCCGACGTGGTACAGCCCGCGCCGTGGGTCCAGGTCGTATTCACGAGGTCTTCCTCAAGAAGCTCAAATCCATCCCCGTTAAAAAAGATATCCACCGCTTTCGCCGCGTCAGCCGCAACCGCACCCTTCAGTTTGGCGCCGCCCTTGATAAAGACGTTCCTCGCACCTTTGCCGTGTATGATCTTCGCTGCTTCCTTCATCTGCTGGAGGGTCTTGATTTCTTTGATGCCGGAAAGTTGCTCCGCCTCAAAGAGGTTCGGCGTGACGATCTTCGCCAGGGGAAGCAGCTTCCGCTCGACCATGGCGTTCAGCTCCGGGTTCAGGGCCTCCCCCGCGCCCTTGCAGACCATCACCGGGTCAAGCACGTAATTCCCGATACCAAACTTCTCGATGTATTGGGCCGTCAGTTCGACTGCGTAAAACGTGCCGAGCATGCCCGACTTGACCGCCGAAACAGCGATGCCCTTAAAAATCGTCTCGAGCTGGGCGCGAAGGGCGTCTTCCTCCACGGGGAACACCTTGTGCGACCAGTTGTTGCCGGGATCCATCGTCGCGATAAGCGTCACCGCCGCCATACCGTAAAGGCCGTATTCCTCAAACGTTTTGAGATCGGCCTCCAGACCCGCCCCGCCTGAAGCGTCCGAACCGGCTATCGTTGCAATCTTTACCACGAGGCTCTCCTTTCTTGAGCAATAGTTTCGTATTTAATTATACAGGGATTGGAGATTATGGACTAGAGATAAGGCGGATATCCGCTGTCAAGAATTGCGTCCTTTCCCGCTTCTGTTTGAAGCCATTCGTAGAGTTTATATGCCATAGACGATTCATTCAGGTCGGAGCGAATAACAGCGTATATCTCCGCCGTGAAAGGATACGATTTATTACTGATGGTTCCCCAGTCAGGGGAAATTCTGTTAATGGCAAGACTTTTTATGTTCCATGTTCCTGTCGCCATCCGTTCTTTATAATAATATAAAGTATAGCAAATTGAGTTAGGATCGTGGCTGACCCTGTCGAGCGCCCCCGCCATCGAAAAAATTAGCTCGGAACTGTTTTCGGGAAAATCCATGATTTCCAAATCCTTCATCACCAATGTTTCCATCAATTCCTGGCTTCCCGAATTGGCATTTCTTACGTATGGATTTATCATCTCGTTGTTCCCCCCAACCTGTCTCCAGTTGGTTATTCCGCCCGTATAAATATCCTGCACTTGTTTGATTGTCAGCGACTGTACCGGATTCTCCTCGTTAATGATAAAAATAAAAGCGTCAAGCGCAATTGGGGTTTCAATCAAGTTGACACCTGCGGCGTCTGCGGCGGCTTTTTCGTCAGCCGACATCTTCCGTGCGGTCAGTATAAGGTCGGCATCTTTGTTTATCAGGTTGACGAATGATTGATGTGTTTGAGAAGATTTAATCTTTCCCCAGAATTTTTCGGTATTTCTATTATCAAGGCTGGGAACTACCGTCCTGACATCGCCTGCCCCTCCCCAGCGATAATCGATGCCCAATAATTTGCAGGCGATAATCGCGTTTAACGGCGCTGTCGAGGTAGAACCGTCCACTTTGGGATAGTTATTTAGCGTTAATCCCTGAATAATCGGCGATTCGAAATTCGCGCCAAAAAGGAGGTCACAGCCCGCGTAAATAACTACGGATAAAATGAATACCGTAATTAACAGGTATTTATTCATTTCTATCTCCCATTAACGGATTATATATGTATTTTAAGTTTTTAACAACGTAATTGACATCATCGTTTAAATATTTCATCTTGGTATTGGAGGTCTAAATGGATCGTTGGTATAAATACGGGAAAGCCCTCTTGGACGAGATTGCCGGTTCCCAACCCCAGCCGGGCGAAGCTTATGTCTGGTTTATGGGACAGCACGGGTTTATCATAAACCTTGGAGGCAGGGTTTTTTATATAGACGTGATTCTCAACGATTTTTTGGATGAGGACGGTAAAAGCCGCCGGGTATATCCTCCGCCCTTCGAGCCCGGCGAAACCCAGCGGGTGGATTATGTGCTTTGTACCCACAACCATTCGGATCACCTGAACCTAAAGACCCTCCTCCCTCTGATGGAAGCCAACCCCCGCGCATGCTTTGTTGTTCCCGCTCCCTGTAAGCGTGTTCTTACCGAAGCCGGCATAGATGCGGACAGGGTTCTGGCGGCAAGGGCAGGGGAGCGTCTGGCCGTTCTTCCGTCCGGGTGGTTTAACGGGCCGGTTACCATTGAGCCCGTGCCTGCCATTCATACCCGGTATATCCAGGATGAAGGCGAAAAGGATGATAATGGGGACTACACTTCCCTGGGTTACGTTTTTAAGGGAGACGGGATTTCGATATACCATTCCGGGGATACCTGGGTGACGCCCTCCCTCGTCCAAACCCTCAAAGCCCACGCACCATTTGGTATGGCGATGCTTCCCATCAACGGCGCCGATTGGGAACGGACAGAAGGGAATTGTATCGGCAACATGGGGGCGCTGGACGTGGTAAAACTCGCCCGTGCACTTCCCGTTGACCTCGTGTTCCCCGCCCACTACGACATGATGGCGTATAACAGCGAGAACCCTGCCCGCTTTGCCGATTCAATGTACGCCCTTTGCCCGGAAAAGCGCTTCCACGTCTGCGCTCTGGGGGAACGATTTATTTACAAAAAGTAGCTACAATACAAATTCTCTCGCAGAGACGCCAAGATCGCAAAGGACGCAAAGAGATTTGACTGATTTGTAAGATAATTGATTTATTCCTGATTTATATAAAAATTTAAAGAGGGAAACGCGCAGCTTTCAAACTACGCGCCCCTCTCCGCGTTCTTCGCGAGCCCTGCGCCTTTGCGAGAGCTCTTCCTTAATTGCCTGTAATAATAATTCATGATAAGATTAAGAATATCGGAGGCGTTATGTTAAACAGGCAGGAAGCGGAAGAAATGGTAAGGGAAAATATCCTCCCGTTCTGGCAGGGTTTGGCGGACGGAGAAAACAGCGGCTTTTACGGTGAAGCTGATTTTTACGGCAAGGTAAATAAAACGGCAAACAAGGGCGGCATCCTGAATTCGCGGATACTGTGGACATTTTCTGCCGCGTACCGCGTCTTCGCTGATACCAAGTACAGGGAATGCGCCGCACACGCCCGTGAATTTTTGTCAACCGCTTTTCTGGATAAGGAACACGGCGGGCTTTACTGGCTTGTTGACTATAAAGGCCGCCCCCTTAACACAAGGAAGCAGTTCTACAATATTGCCTTTGGCATCTACGCGCTGAGTGAGCACTATACGGCGTGCGGCGATAAACCTTCACTGGATCTGGCAATGTCGCTTTTTGACCTGCTGGAAAAATACGCGCTGGATACGGAAGCGGGCGGCTATATAGAAGCGCGCACGCGCGAATGGGATGACATCGAAGATTCTCGCCTTAGCTCAAAAGAGATAAACTGCCCGAAGTCAATGAACACATGCCTACACGTACTGGAAGCGTACACCAACCTTGCGCGTTCAGGCGGGGACAAGCGTGTGCGTAAGGCCCTTGAAAGCCTGTTACGCATAACGCTGGACAAAATAGTCAACCGCGCCTGGCACTTTGAACTGTTCTTTGATATGGACTGGCGCTCGCTTTCGAAAGAGGTTTCCTGGGGCCACGATATTGAAGGCAGCTGGCTGATGTACGAGGCGGCGCTTGCCGTTGGCGATGAAAACCTCATCCGTGAGGTGAAACAAACGGCAGTGGCGATTGCGGAAACCATCTACGCCGCCGCTGTCGATCGCGAGAACGGCGGGCTGTTAAGTGGCTGCAATGAGGCGGGAAAAATCCGCCAGAAAAAGGAATGGTGGCCGCAGGCGGAGGCGGTCGTGGGTTTTTACAACGCGTACGAGTTGGCGGGTGAGAAGAAATATCTTGAAGCGGCGGAAAGCATTTGGGATTACATCAATAAACATTTCACGGATCGCACTCACGGCGAATGGCACAATGAATTGGGCATGGACAATACGCCTGATCCGGCTATGCCGAAAGCCGGCTTTTGGAAATGCCCGTACCATAACGCCCGCGCCTGTTTTGAGATAATACGGCGGATGTAATATTTCTATCGTATAACGCGGCCTCTCCTTATGTGAAAAACAATTTCCTGGCTGTTAAACTCGTTATCCAGATAAAAATTATATCTATAGAATACTTTGACAGCCGTCCCGAGCCCAAAACCAATCTCCGGCGCGAAGCCAAAGGCCATCGCGTCATCGCCAAAGGCCATTACAACCGAGCCGCCCATCAATACACCGAATACCCTGTCGGTCATGTGGTAATAAGCCCTCGCGTGTTTAATATTCTGATCTAAATTGTACTCAAACAATAAGCCGAAATCATCGGCGGACTGACGCGAACCGTTACCGCGATAATTCGTAAAAAACAAACCCATCCCAATCCTGTATTCGCTGAATCCGCTAAATGAAAAAGTTAGTCCCAGTAAGGATTCGTCCCTGTTTTGCTCATTATCTCTATTATCTCTATTATCTTTACTGGCTTCGAAAATTTCCTGTGATCCCAAAAAATTTGCAAAACAAGTCAAAATCACCAAAAAAACAAGAAGGGACCTTTTCATTCTTCCTCCAGCAATATTGTATGGTGACTGTCACCTTTTTGCAATCCCTATTCCCTACTCCCCATAAATACGTTATAATCAAGGTATGTTGGGATTTCGTGTAGTTCTTTCAAAATTTGAGGTTTCCCCTCCCAAAGAGGGGGCGGTGAGGGCGGCAGACAGGAAGGCTCGCATGGAATTCCATATTTGCCGGGAAATGCGGGAAGAGCACGGCCTTGACGGGAGCCTTTTCTCGCTGACCGGCAACGTGATTCTTGCGGATATGCGGCAGGTGCGGGCGCTGACAGCGCGGCTGAACGCCGGCGTGGACGCAGGCAAGGCGGGGAGCTTCGTGAGCGCGGCGCAGCTCAACGCGATGGGGCTTATCGACGAGATTCTTCATTATATCGTGGCGCTGTACAGAGAGCAGGTACAGCCCGATGTTTTCCAGACTGCGCTCGGACGGCTTGAGGGGAACCTTGGCGCCGGCAAGACGCGGAACCTTCTTGAGCGTTTCTGCGGGCGTTTCCCGCCCAGGGACGTTTACGGGGGCAAGACCGATGTCTCAGGTTACCTTGCCGCGAGCGACGGCGGGGAGAGCTGCGCATGCCTCTCGCTTGAGGAGCTACTGCTTCTGGCGATGGCGAACCTGAACCCTGCCTTCCGGCCCTTCCTATTCCTTTTTGACGACTCGAATCTGGCGAAGGAGACCGTCTACCCCGGCGCCATCGACGAACTAAAGGCCCATCTGGCGATGCTTCCGGCTTTCGGACCAGACGGCCTTAACCTCTGGGACCTGCTCCGACAGCCGGCGCTTGCCTCACCGGACTCGCTTTTCGGGCAGCTCGACTTCATGCGGAAGAAGTGGGGGCTTCTCCTGGCTAAGTTCATGGGACGCCTTCTCACAAGCCTCGACGTTATCAAAGAGGAAGAGAAGCCGTCGTTCTTCGGCCCCGGCCCGACGCAGGTGCTGGACTTCAGTGCCTTTGAAAACGAGTACGAGCGCTTCACCCCGGATCAGGAGTGGATGCCCCGGACAGTGCTGATGGCAAAGTGTACCCTGGTCTGGCTTTTTCAACTTTCCAAAAAATACGGACGGGAGTTGACGCGGCTTGACCAGATCCCCGACGAGGAACTGGACGAGCTTGCCCGCCGGGGTTTCACCGGCCTCTGGCTCATCGGCCTTTGGGAGCGCAGCCGCGCAAGCAAGACGATTAAGCAGTGGACCGGCAATCCCGAGGCCGCCGCATCCGCCTACAGCCTCTACGACTACGACATCGCCTGGGAGCTGGGCGGCTGGGGGGCACTCGCCAATCTGCGCGCGCGCTGTATTCGGCGCGGCATACGCCTGGGCTCGGACATGGTTCCCAACCACACCGGCATCGACAGCCGCTGGATCGTTGAGCACCCGGAGCGCTTCCTGCAACTCCCCTACCCGCCCTTCCCGACATACAACTATTCCTGTGAGAACCTCTCCGGTCGCGACGACATCACCGTCCAGATCGAGGATCACTACTTCAGCCGAAGCGACGCGGCGGTGGTGTTCAAACGCATCGACAACCGCACAGGCGAAACCCGCTTCATCTACCACGGCAACGACGGCACTTCCATGCCCTGGAACGACACGGCGCAAATCGACTTCCTCAACCCCGAGGCGCGGGAGGCGGTCATCCGCACCATCGTTGGGGTGTGCCAGCAATTCCCCATCGTGCGCTTCGACGCGGCGATGACCCTGGCGAAACGGCACATCCAGCGGCTCTGGTTCCCCGCGCCCGGACAGGGCGGCGCAATCGCAAGCCGCGCGGAACACGCCATCACCACCGAGGAGTTCAACCGCTGTATCCCGGAGGAGTTCTGGCGCGAGGTGGTAGACCGCTGTGCCGCCGAGGCCCCGCACACCCTCCTCCTCGCGGAAGCCTTCTGGATGATGGAAGGCTACTTCGTCCGCACCCTGGGCATGCACCGCGTCTACAACTCGGCGTTTATGAACATGCTCAAAAACGAGGAAAACAGCAAGTACAGGGCGACCATCAAGAACACCCTTGAATTCGACCCTGAGGTTTTGAAGCGCTTCGTCAACTTCATGAACAACCCCGACGAGGAAACCGCAGTGGCGCAGTTTGGCAAGGGCGACAAGTACTTCGGGATTTGCACGCTTTTAGTCACCATGCCGGGGCTTCCCATGTTCGGCCACGGCCAAATCGAGGGCTTCGAGGAAAAGTACGGCATGGAGTACCGCCGCGCATACAGGGACGAAACGCCGGACTGGAACATGGTAAA
>JGI24698J34947_10001757_pt1 | contig 11553 bp, 9 predicted proteins | sample TergutMp193P3_FD_34947 | JGI IMG/M metagenome (IMG submission 34947)
AGCGGATTCGGCCGGATAGGCCGCCTTGTGTTTCAGTCTATTGTCGACAGGAAGCTGCTCGGCAAGGAGATTGATGTGGTAGCGGTCACGGATATTTCCACNGACGCTAAATATTTTGCCTACAACCTAAAGTACGATTCAACCCAGGGAAAGATGAAGGCGAAGATCGAGACCGAGAAGTCGGTCGCGTCCGCGGCNGAAGACGACGTGCTGGTTGTGAACGGCCACAAAATCCTGTGTCTCAATGCCAAGGGTAAAGAACTCAAGGATCTTCCCTGGAAGAAGCTCGGGGTTGAATACGTGCTTGAGTGTACCGGGCTCTATGTCGATGACAGGGCGTTTGGCCATCTTGAGGGCGGCGCCAAGAAAGTTATCATTTCCGCGCCGGCAAAGGCCAAGGAGCACCATATCCCGACCTTCGTTGTAGGCGTCAACGATGACAAGTACGATCCGGCAAAGGATAATGTTGTTTCCAACGCGAGCTGCACCACCAACTGTCTCGCGCCTCTGGTGCACGTGATTCTGAAAGAGAAGGTCGGTTTGGAGAAGGGCCTTATGACCACCATCCATTCCTATACCGCCACGCAGAAGACCGTTGACGGCGTCTCCAACAAGGACTGGCGGGGCGGCCGGGCTGCAGCCATCAACATCATCCCCTCAACCACCGGCGCAGCCAAGGCCGTGGGTGAGGTACTTCCCGAAACAAAGGGTAAGCTCACCGGCATGTCTTTCCGTATTCCCACGGCCACGGTCTCCGTGGTTGACCTCACCTTCACGGCCGCCAGAGACACTTCCATCGAGGAGATCGACGGCCTTATGTTGAAGGCGTCCAAGAGCTACCTCAAGGGCGTTCTGGGCTACTGCAACGAGGAAGCGGTCTCGACAGACTTTGTCCACGATGACCACGGTTCAATCTACGACAGCAAGGCCACCCTGCAGAATAACCTGCCCGGTGAAAAGCGCTTCTTCAAGATCGTCTCCTGGTATGATAACGAGTGGGGTTATTCCAACCGCCTTGTGGATCTGCTTTGCCACATGATCAAGGTAGCGGCCAAAAAATGATAAAGACCGTAAAAACTGTTGATCTAAAAGACCAACGGGTCATCATGCGGGTAGACTTCAATGTGCCCATGAAGGACGGGGTTGTTCAGGACGATACCCGGATTGTGGCCGCGATACCCACTATTAAGTATATCCTGGCGCAAGGCGCCAGGACCCTCACCCTCATGAGCCATTTGGGGGATCCCGCCAAGGATGCGGAGAAGGCCAAGGCAAAGGCGGAGAAGGACGGCAAGCCCTTCGACTATGACAAGTACATCAAGGGCAAGCACCGCATGGCGCCTGTCGCGGCGTATTTACAAAAAAAGCTCGGCAAGAACGTAACTGTGGTTTTTGCCGGCGAGGATGGCTGCAAGGGCAAGAAAGACTTTATCGACAGCCAGAAACCCGGCACTGTGATCATGCTTGAGAACACCCGGTTTCACAAGGAAGAAACTTCCAAGGACCCAAAAGAGCTTGACAAGCTCGCAAAAGCCCTTGCGGAGTATGGCGACATCTTCGTAAACGACGCCTTCGGCACGGCCCACCGCGATCAGGCCTCAACGGCTTCCATCGCAAAGTTTGTGCCTGTTTCCGTGGCCGGCCTCCTCATGGAAAAAGAGGTGAATTACCTCGAACCCATTGTCACAAATCCGAAGAAGCCCCTCATAGCCATCATCGGCGGGGCCAAGGTTTCGTCAAAAATCGCGGTGCTGGAGAGCCTCTTGAAGAACTCCTCAGCCCTGGTTATCGGCGGGGCCATGGCCTATACCTTCCTCAAGGCGCAGGGCAAGAAAATCGGCAAGTCCATGGTGGAAGACGATCAAATTGAGACCGCAAACAGTATACTTGAGGCCGCGAAAGAGGCCGCCGTGGAGATTGTGCTTCCGGTGGATCACGTCGGGGCCGAGAAGTTTGATGCAGCCTCAAAGCCTGTGGCCGTCAACAATGTCAATATCCCCGATAACCTCATTGGCATGGACGTTGGGCCCAAGACCATCGCGCTTTACAAGAAGGTTCTTGCCACGGCCAAGACCATCGTATGGAACGGCCCGGTGGGGGTCTTCGAGTTTGACGCCTTCGCCAAGGGCACCGAGGAAGTGGCAAAACTCGTGGCCGAGACCACCGCTAATGGGGTCATTACCGTTGTGGGCGGCGGTGATTCCGTTGCCGCGGTGAACAAGTTCGGCCTGGCGTCGAAGATGAGCCATGTCAGCACGGGCGGCGGCGCTTCGCTGGAACTTCTTGAAGGGAAGAAGCTGCCCGGCATCGAGGTTACCCGTGTCAGGGACTGCTACATCGCCGGTAACTGGAAGATGCACATGACCCGCAGCGAGTCGGCGGCCCTGGCGAAAGCCCTGGTCAAGGCCCTCAAAGGCGGGAAACACAAGTACATGGTCGCGCCTTCGTTTACGGCAATCCATGCCGTGGGCGAAGTCATCGCGGGGAGCAACATGCTCCTGGGGGCGCAGAACTGCGCCGCCGAGGAAGAGGGCGCGCACACCGGCGAGGTTTCGGTACTGCAGCTTAAAGACCTTGGGGTGAAAGTTATCATCCTGGGTCATAGCGAGCGGCGCCATACCTACAAAGAAGACGATGACCTCATCAACAGGAAGGTGAAACTGGCCCTGAAGCACGGCTTTGAAGTGATTCTCTGCGTTGGCGAGACGCTTGAGGAGCGTGAGAAGGGTAAATTGATAACCGTCATCAAGCGTCAGACCGAAAAGGGCCTGGTGGATGTGAGCGAGGCTGATATTTCCAGGGTTACCATCGCCTACGAGCCCGTATGGGCCATCGGCACCGGCAAGACCGCCACTCCGGAGAACGCCCAGGCCGCGCACAAGTTCATACGCGGCGTGATTGCGAAACTCTACGGCGAACTTGCCGCGAAGCAGATCGTCATCCAGTACGGCGGTTCGGTCAAACCCGAGAACGCGGCGCAGCTCATGGCCATGGAAGACATCGACGGCGCGCTGGTAGGCGGCGCTTCGCTCAAGGCCGAGACGTTTGCGCCGATCGCGAAATTTTAGGGGAGTAAGGGAATAGGGAAAAAAGGGTGCTCGTGGTTAGAAAGGTGCGCTGTTGAAAACCTATTCCCGATAAAACGCTTGACTTTTTCGCTCTCCTGTGTGATATTTATTATGCGAGGCTGGGATAGCAATATCCCCCCTCGAACCATACCCGGCTGCTTCGCAGCCGGTGTTTTTTTACCTGGATGCTTTCAGGTCATCCACATTCAAGTAAATAAGGTTCTTATACCCCTTAAGTTTCAAGATAATCCTGCCGCTATGATGTTTATTTCTTTCGGCATATCCTTTGATAGTATTACCGTGTGAGTCTGTATGTGTAACACTATTTCTTGCACTATATAGAGCTACCATTACTTCACGCCTTGTCAAACTAGAAGTCTCAAGATTAATAAAGACATTGGGGGCTTGTGACCTTGATTTCAGGAAATGAGCAGCAAGGGTATTCGCATTACCACCGGGGAACAACTGGTCAGCAGCAGCTTTCGCCTTTTTCGCATTCTCCTGTCGCCTCTTTGCCTCTCTCTCCTCAGTTCCCTGGTTCAACGTTTGTTTATCCCCTGCATTCGATTTATTATGATCATCTTGGGATAATAAGTCAAAAGGTGACAGTCACCCCAGCAAATTCCGTGCCAACTTTTCTCAATTTTTAAAAATTTTGTTGAAAATTTTGGTTGCCAAAACACATTTTCCAGTGTAGAATTTCGTCCGTTTTTTTCATTTTTTTGTTGCTATGTATAGACACAAAATGTCTGAATCGGTATCATCGGCTTAGTAAGGAGAAAACTATGAGAAAGTTTAGTTTATTTTTAATGGCCTTTTTGCTCGTCGCTTCAATGGCGTTTGCCGTCGGCGGCAGCCAATCAGGCGCGGCTAGTGGTCCCGTACCCATAGGTGCGGTTCTTCCACTTTCAGGGGGAGTTTCCTTTTACGGGACTGAGTCCAGGGACGGAGCTCTTTTGGCCCTGGAAGAGATTAACGCCGCCGGCGGTCTTTTGGGCAGGCAGCTTAGGCTTGTTGCTGAAGATGACGAAGGCGACGCGGCAAAAGCCAATCAGGCTTTTACCAAACTTGTCACGGTAGATAGGGTAGGTTTTGTTATCGGTTCCAGCACTTCAGGGGCTACCAACGGAATGACCCAACTGGCGCAGCAACGCGGGGTTATCGTAATGACCCCTTCAGGCACCAATGAAAACATAACCAGGGCCGGGGATTATATTTTCCGGGCCTGCTTTATCGACCCCTTCCAGGGTGTAGCGGCTGCGGATTTCGCCTTTGAAACCCTTGGGGCCCGCAGGGCGGCGGTCCTTTACGACGCCGGCGCCGCATATAACACCGATCTGGCCGATGAGTTCAAGAAGCAGTTCAGGGCCATTGGCGGCCAGGTCGTATCGGACGAAGCGTATCAGAGCGGGGAAGTGGACTTTAACGCCCAGGTTACCCGCATCAGGGCGCAAAATCCCGATATGGTATACCTTCCGAATTACTACAACGACGTGGCCCTCCAGATCAAACAGCTCCGCACTCAGGGCATTACCGCCCCCTTCCTTGGCGGGGACGGCTGGGACGGCTTGCTTGACTACGTCGGGGATGAAGCCCTTAACTCCTACTGGATTGCCATGTTCGCCGCTGATACCACGGATCCCAAGGGAGTTGCTTTTGTCAGAGCATTCCAGGCCAGGTTCGGCAGGACTGCTTCCGCATTCGCTGCGGTGGGCTACGACTCAATGATGTTGATAGCCGACGGCATCAAGGCCGCGAATTCTTTTGATCCGGCCCTGGTAAAGAACGCCATAGCGAGGATCAACGGTTCTTATGTTACAGGAAACATCCGGTATGACGCCAATCGTAACCCGATTAAGGGCGCCACGTTCCTCGAAATTGTCAACAGAAACGGGACGCTTGCCAACGTATATAAAGGGATGGCTAATCCCAAGTAAGTGAAGGAGCCGTACGACCTCTATTCATAGTGGTCGTACGGTTTTTACAGGCGTAAAAAAATGATTTTTTTACAACAGCTTATAAACGGTGTTTCTCTGGGCTCGATTTACGCCCTTATCGCCCTGGGTTATACCATGGTCTACGGTATAGTAAAGCTCATCAACTTCGCCCACGGCGATATTCTGATGATAGGCGCCTATGCCGGTTTCTTTGTGTTGGGCGCTATGGGAACGGGCCCTGCCGGTATGCTTGTCGCTTTTGTTACCGCGATGATAATATGCCCGATCTTCGGCTTAACCATTGAGCGCCTGGCTTATAGGCCGCTGCGTACGGCGCCACGGCTCAACTCCCTCATCACCGCCATCGCGGTGAGCCTCATCCTTGAAAACGGCGCGAGGGTTCTGCCCTTTATAGGCCCTAATCCCCGCCCTTTCCCCCAGCCGACTGTGGTTAATATTCGGCTGGGAAGTTATTTACAGATTTCCAATATACAGGTAATCGTGATTATTCTTTCGGCCTTGCTCATGCTGGCCCTTAACTATACGGTAAATTATACGAAACGTGGGAAGGCCATGCAGGCCGTCTCCTTTGACCTGCAGGCAGCGAGCCTCATGGGGATTTCGATTAACGGCATTATTTCCTTTACCTTTGCCATAGGCACGATTCTGGCCGCCGCCGGCGGCGTGTTATTCGCTTCGGCCTATCCTCAGGTGAACCCCTATATGGGTATGATGCCCGGTCTCAAGGCCTTCGTGGCCGCTGTTCTCGGGGGCATAGGCTCCATACCCGGCGCCATGCTCGGCGGCTTTATCCTGGGTATCGCGGAAACCCTCACCAAGGGCTTTATTTCCAGCCAGTTCAGCGACGCGATTTCCTTTTCGATTTTGATTATAGTTCTATTGATCAGGCCCGCCGGTATTATGGGCAAGAACTACAAGGTGAAGGTGTAACATGGCGGCCAAATTTCCGGTCAGATCTACCGTCATATTAACCGTTGCGGGCATTTTTGCCGTAGCCCTTCCCATTTTATTGCACAGCTTTTACATCATTGACGCTTATACGGTCCTGATATTAACCATGGGCGGGATCAACGCCATCATGGCGATCTCGGTGAACACCATTGTAGGCATAACCGGCCAGCTCTCCCTCGGTCAGGCGGGCTTTCTGGCCATAGGCGCGTACGGCTGTATCTTTTTCAATCTGGACATGGGCCTTCCGCTGCCGGTGGCGGCGCTTTTGGGCGCCGTCGTCGCCACGATTGCGGGCTTCCTCATCGGCTTTCCCGTGCTGAAGCTCACCGGGGATTACCTTGCCATCGTCACCCTGGGCTTCGGCGAAATTATCCGGGTGGTGTTTATCAACCTCAAGAGCATATCAGGCGGGCCAAACGGCAGGCAGTTTACTACGGAATTGAAATTTAACAACGCGCTTGCCTATGGGGTTGTAACTCTGGTTTTGGTTGTCATTCTGGCCCTCTTGCAGAACTTTCTCCGTTCGACTTACGGCCGGGCGATCAAAGCCTGCCGTGAGGATGAAATCGCCGCCGACTCCAACGGCATCAATATTTTCCGCTACAAGATGATAGGCTTTGTTACCGCCGCTTTCATCGCCGGTATCGGGGGCGCGCTTTACGCCATGGTGGTCGGGATGGTGCTGCCCGCCGCCGCCCAGTTCCTCCGGTCAATCGATTATCTTATCTTCGTTGTCTTTGGCGGCATGGGCTCAATGACCGGCTCCGTGTTGGCAGCCTACGTATTGACGGCGCTGCAGGAGGTACTCCGCTTCCTGCCGAGGGGCCTGCAGGACGGCAGGCTCATCTTCTACGCGTTTATCCTGATTCTAATGATGCTCTTCCGGCCCCAGGGGCTGCTGGGGATGAAGGAATTTTCTTTTGTTCGTACCTGGGACGCTTTTGTAGCTCTATTGAAGGGGAAGAACCGCAAGAAGGAGGCGTCCAATGCATGACGGCAAAGAACTCCTCCTTAGAATCAGCGGCCTTTCGATTGTCTTCGGGGGACTCCGCGCCGTGAGCGACTTTTCCTGCGAGCTTTACAAGGGCGAGCTTCTCGGGCTCATCGGGCCCAACGGCGCGGGCAAGACCACGGTCTTCAACATGGTCTCAGGCATCTACACCCCCACGGAAGGGGAGATCACCTTCTGGGACAAAAACGGCAGGAGCCATAACATAGGAAAGATAAGGCCCTCGGCGCTGAACCACATTGGAATCGCCCGGACTTTTCAGAACATCAGGCTCTTCGGGAACCTGACTGTGGAGGATAACGTGAGGATTGCCCTGCATTCCAAACGTATCGCGAATCCCATAGATGTACTTTTTAGGTTACCGCGTTTCCAGAAAGACGAAGAGGCGATGATCGAAAAAACAGACGAACTCCTCTCCCTTTTCAAAATCGAAGGCAAGAAGCACGAGCTGGCAAAGAACCTCCCTTACGGGGAACAGCGGCGGCTGGAGATTGTGAGGGCGCTGGCGTCCGATCCCAGCCTGCTTCTTTTGGATGAGCCCGCCGCCGGAATGAACCCCCAGGAGACCGAAGCGCTTATGAGCCTCATTTCTTTTATACGAAAGGAATTTCGCATAACGATTCTCCTTATCGAGCACGACATGCACCTTGTAATGGGTATATGTGAGCGGTTGGTTGTTTTGGATTACGGCAGGACCATTGCCGAAGGGCTTCCCGAAGAAATTCGCCGGAATCCGGCTGTTATCAAGGCCTACCTTGGGGAGGACGCTGTTAATGGCTGAACCTCTTTTAAAGGTCACCGACCTCGTGATCCACTACGGTGCGATTCAGGCCCTGCGAGGTATTTCCTTTGAAGTCGCACAGGGTGAAATCATCACCCTCATTGGTTCAAACGGCGCGGGGAAGAGTACGACCCTCAACGCGATCTCCCACGTCATAAAGAAAACCACGGGGAAGGTCTTCTTCGACGGGAAAGACATCACCGCGCTTCCCCCCGACAAGATTGTGGCGGCAGGACTTGTGCAGGTTCCCGAAGGCCGCCGTATTTTCGCCAATCTGAGTGTGAGGGATAACCTGGAGATGGGGGCTTATGTACAAAAAGACAGGAACAAAATCCGCCGTGATATGGAATCGGTCTTCGAGCTTTTCCCGCGGCTCAAGGAACGGTTTCATCAGATAGGCGGAACCCTCTCCGGCGGGGAACAGCAGATGCTGGCCATGGGACGCTCCCTGATGGCAAGCCCCCGGCTTCTCCTCCTTGACGAGCCTTCCATGGGGCTCGCGCCCATACTCGTGGATGAAATTTTCGCGGTAATCCGGCGTATTAACAGCACGGGGACAACTATCCTTCTTGTCGAGCAGAACGCCTATAAGGCCCTTGGCGTTGCCGCGAGAGCCTATATACTGGAAACAGGGCAGATCGTAAAGAGCGGTATCGCCTCTGATCTTATGAAGGACGACGCGGTGAAAGCCGCCTATCTTGGAGGTACAAAGTGATTGTTGGCAGGGTTATGACAAAGAATCCGGTTTCTATTCATCCGGATATGTCAATTAATGAAGTCCGGTCTTTAATGGACAAGGACGAAATCGGGCATTTACCGGTTTTGAACAAAAACAACGAACTTGTGGGACTTGTGACCAGAGAAGACCTTTTTAAAGCCAGTCCGACTATAGCCACAAGCCTTGATATTTATGAGATAAGCTACCTTCTTTCAAAGATCACGGTCAAGGACATAATGGTAAAGAAGGTGATAACGACGCTGGAAAATGAGGTAGTTGAAGAGGCCGCCCGCATCATGGTCGATAACGATATCGGCTGCCTCCCCGTGATGCGCGGGAAACTCCTCGTTGGAATCATCACCGATACGGACCTTTTTCATGTCTTCCTGAACGCCTTCGGCGCCCGAAAACCCGGTCTGCGTATCATCCTGACTATACAGGACAAACCGGGGCAGCTTGCTCTGTTGACCCATGCCATTGCCGAAAAAGAGGGGAATGTGGTCGCCCTGGTCGCTTCCGACGGGGATGACCCTTCCGTGCATCGTATCACTTTGAAAGTCTACGGCATAAACCGGGAAGATATTGACGCCATTGTTAAGAGCATTGATGGTATGGAACTGGAAGATATACGCTAGCGTAAACTCTGATTTGTCGGGATGATTGTATATATTGCCAAATATATCAGATGAGGGCGGTGGGATAGGGATAGCCTTGAGGACAGCTAAATCACATGCTGCCCCCAAGGCTATCCCAATCCCACCGCGACAAAGATATGTCAGACAACAAAGCGATCAAGCAGACAATCAGGCCAAAAAGGGGACAGTCACTTTTTAATCGGGTAAAAAAGAGTGACGTCTTGACAAAATAGGGATTTTCTGCAATAGTATATTTAGGCGGTAGCCTGAAAAGCCGTATACGCGAGGACGATCCATTGGGTCATGTTTCCCGACTACGGCTTTTTTATTTGGTTTCAGTCGCTTTCAGGGCATAATACCTGAATTTGTCTATATCATATATTGCCCTTCGGGTGGTAATTATGACCCTGTATAGTTCGGCGTTTATTTTACATACACTTTCAAATTGGCTTGCGCTTAGTATTTTCTTTCTGCCGGAATAGTCAGGATTTTCCTCAATAAATGACCCGTTTTCAAGAAAAAAATCCAGTAACCGCACCGAAATAATATGTTCCCGCCTTCTGGACTTTCTCCACCATTCCATAATTCCGTCTTTGGAAACCCTAATCGGCCTTCCCGTATCTTTATTGATAAAGACTCTCCCCTGAAACCTTTGCCTCGCTATCTGTTGATAGTAGTATTTTAACTGTCCTATTGAAAGCTCTTTGTCTTCTTCGGTCTCCCAAATTTCGGGAATTTGCGTTTCTTCCGGCATGGTTTCCACAAATTGAAGTATACTGAAACAGAACAGGAAATGGAACATAAAAAAGCATAAGGTAAAAAAGGGTGTAAGACGCACATTGCCGAAAAATTACCCTTCAAAGTTCCTTTCCCAACAAGTACGCTTGCCCTCTAATAAACCCTTAAATGGCGATAGCCGCCTTTTGTTCCCTGATACCTTTTTTATTCATTCTTCCTGCTTCATCATTTTTTACTTCACCCATAACTCTCCATTCGCGTCCCTAAGAGTCCTCGCGTCCACGATAGTAAAAACAAGCTCAAACACATCCCCGTAACTTGGATATATTGTTACTGTTATTGTGTTTCCTGACGTCGCCTTCCCATACCATTCGATATGATGATAATTCCCATCCCAATAAAGCGACCAGTTGGGGTTCATTTCAGCCATAAAGAAAGAATATTCATATTCTGTATAGCCCTGACGAACGAACCTGCCATAAATATAGTCCCAGTCGGCATATAAGGTAATATTGCGTACCGAGCCTGTCGGCGTATATTTTGAACCGGCAGGGTAAGTGGTTCCATTTACGTTCCAACCGCTAAAAACGGAGCGGGTCCTGATCAGGGCGCTCCCGCTGGGAAGCGTTATGCTTTCACCGGCGTTTACTGTCTGAGGGCTGGGAACCGGGCCTTCNCCGCCGTTGNNGTNGAAAGTGACGGTATATGTTGGGGGAGTGGTGATGGTGGTAGTTCCCCACTTGGCATACAGGGTGATGTTGGCCGCTGGTGTGTATGTCGAACCGGCATTGTAATTGCTTCCCGTGCCGGAAGTATTGGTGTTCCAGCCGCCGAATGTAAAGCCGCTTTTTGTCAGGCCGCTCCCGCTTGGAAGCGTTACGCTTCCACCGGCGTTTACTGTCTGTGCGCCGGGGGCCGTGCCGCTCCCGCCGTTGGCGTTGAAAGTGACGGTATAGGAGTTGGGAGTACCGGGGCCGCCGGGAGTACCGGGATTTGTGGAAGTCGCCCATTGCGCGGTAAATTCCACGTCCCTGTTTACGGTGTAACGCTCATAGGGCTTATGTGTAGTTCCGTGGTTGGATCGCCAGCCTGACAGCACTTTCCCTGTCGGGTGCGTCATAGCTTCCTGTGTCGGCAATTCTATAATGTTCCCCGGCGCTACGGTTTGGGGATAAGGGGGAACGCCCTGACCCTCGCCAACATGGTAAATGACCCTGAAACCGGAATAGACCCCAGGGCCGCCGCTTGTAGGATCGCCGCAGGACGCAAGAAGCAAAATCAAAAAAGTGACGGTCGCCTTTTTTAACATTTTCTAAAACGCTCCTTGATCTAAAACCGCAGGGAATAGCTGATCCGCGCCGCCGCACCCCGGCTCGCGGGAACAAGGGCAATGTCCCAGGGATAGGAAGCGGCGGCAACATTGAAGCCGGGCTTTTGAAAACTGATTGCACGGTATACGCCGTATAAGGCCCCGACCGCACAAGCCCCTATGCCTATATAAAAAACAGGCGCACTGATGGAAGTATCCCGATATGAGTACCATAAGCCGGTCCAGGGGTCTACTTTTTGTGTATCCCTGACCAGCAACGGCGAGACCACAATCGCCGCCACGCCAGCCCCCTCAAAAATTGCCGTAATAATTCCCCCCAGGCTATCCTTCTGGACAATAAAAGACCCTACGCCTAACGCAAGGTT
>JGI24698J34947_10001758_pt1 | contig 11544 bp, 8 predicted proteins | sample TergutMp193P3_FD_34947 | JGI IMG/M metagenome (IMG submission 34947)
GACTACATGAAGCGGGGTGGTGTCGATGAGGAGTATGGCCGGGCTAAATACGAAGATATAGGGGACGATGAACGCCGTGATGGCGAGACGGGTCGCGTTGATGCCGGTTTTCATGGGGTCGGCTTTGGCGATGGCCGCGCCGGCGTATGCGGCAAGCGCAACAGGCGGCGTGATGTCCGCGATGATCCCAAAATAGAAAACGAACATGTGGGCGGCCAGCAATGGTACCGCGTAGCCGGTGGCGGCGCCAGCCCGGATAACCATGGGAGCGGTTATGGTAGCCATGATGACGTAATTGGCCGTGGTAGGGACTCCCATTCCCAAAACGAGACAGGTGAACATGGTAATGATGAGGGCGATTAGGAGGCTGGTCCCTGTTTGGACAAATAACGGGAAGCTCACAACCCTCATAAGCCCGCCAATGAGGGACTGCGCTATTCCGGTAAGGGAAACTATACCAACGATAATCCCCGCGATGGCACAAGCCATGGCGATGCCGATTGTGTTCCTTGAACCGTTGGAAAAGGCTTCTACGAGTCCCTTTGGCGTAATGCGGGTATCCTTACGAATCAGGCTTACGAGGAAAGCGCTGAGTATCCCGAAACAGGCCGCGTAGGCGGGTGTAAAGCCCATGCCCATAAAAGATACTAAAACCACGACAGGCAGAAAAAGATAACCCTTTGCTAAAAACAGCCGTCCGAAGTGGGGGATCATATCTTTGGAAAGGCCCGCCAGGCCAAGTTTTTTGGCCTCGAAGTGGACCATCAGGAAGATGCCGGTGAAGTAGAGTACCGCCGGTAAAGCCGCTGATAGGGCTATTACCGCGTACGGGATACCGGTCAATTCCGCCATAAGGAAGGCGGCGGCTCCCATGATGGGAGGCATGATTTGCCCGCCTGTAGAGGCCGCGGCTTCTACTGCTCCGGCGAACTCAGGCTTATAGCCGGTTTTCTTCATAATGGGGATGGTAACGCTGCCGGAGCCCACAGTGTTTGCCACGGAACTCCCGGAAATCATCCCTTCAAAACCGCTGGCAATTACCGCTACTTTGGCGGGGCCGCCCGCAGTCCAGCCCGCGACGGAATTTGACAGATCAATAAAAAAGGTCGCTATCCCGGATTTTTCCAGGAAAGCGGCAAGCATAACAAATATTACGATAAAAGTTGAACAAACCCCAATGGGAGTCCCGATGACCCCTTCGGTATTATAGAAAAGATGATGTATAACACGGCGCAGGGAATAACCGCCGATAAAAGCGTAAGTGATAAATCCCCCGGCTACCACGAGAATGGGAATACCGACTACCCGCCGGCAGAGTTCCGCGAGGAGCAAAATCCCGACAATGCCCACGTATACATCCTGCTGGCTGATATTGGTTGCCTTTTGGACAATCGCCCGGAAATTGAACGAATAATAGAGAAAGGCCGCCGCGCCCACAACCGCAAGGACGATGTCATACCAGGGTATATGGTTTACCCGTTTAGTCAGTCCTTTTGCTGCGGGATACATCAGGTATCCGATAAATATCAAAATCGCGAGAAAACTGGTCCGCCTCACCTGTTCGGGCAGGCTGCCAATCAGTGTAAACCAGAAAACATAAGCCGCAAAAGCAACCAGAAGCCCTGTAATAATATAAGATGGGATGCCGGAAAAGCGCCGTACGTTGGATTCCCGGTCGAATTTCGCCATCAGCTCATCGGCTTCCTCAGCGGTCAATATATGATCATCATCAGGTATCGTCTTCTCATCGGTTAATTTATGATCATCATTGGACATCATCTTCTCCTTCATTCAATACACAATGCAATATGGGCGTTTCTTCCGCAAAGGTCCCGCAAACTTACAGTTTCGCCGTTAATTTCCAAAAGATGATCAGACACGGTTCCTACTATATAGTACAGTTCCTTGAAGGAAACTGTAAAACCGGTTATTACCAGGGCGTCGCCATCCCGGCTCAGTGTTTGCCCTTCTTCCAGAACACTCTGCATACCCGCGCCCAGGGAATAAAAACGCGTGGCAAACGGATGAATCATCCCGCCTTCGTTTTTAAAAAAATCCCGTACGGGTGTTTTGTTCACCGAGTGAACGAATTCAATGGAAAATTCATCGCCTTCTTCAAGAGGCCACTTGCCATAGACCTTGCCTGAATCCTGATCCTTTATTACCAGTAGGCTTTGTCCAGCCTCACCGCTTTTTCCCCTTGAATGAACGACATAAAACGCCGCTCCGGAAACTACCAGAGCGGCCAATATCAGATTAAAAACAATGCCATACCACCATCGGAGTTTCATAGATTCCAGGCCAGGCCCGTAATCTGAACTACCGCATGGCTCCTATTTCCCTGTAGTACCTCGCGGCGCCCGCATGGAAGGGTACGGAAATAATTCCCTGTACGGCGGTAGCGGGGGATATCTCAGCCGACTTCGCGTGGGCGATCTGTGTCCTGTTCTCAAAGAGGGCTTTGGTCAAGGTGTATACGGTGTTTTCGGATAAATCCGATTTGACGATAAGAGTCGCCTTTATTCCGACTGTCTGGACGGAGGTGGTCAATCCCCTGTAGGTGTTGAGGGGGAAGGAGAACGCCGTGTAGAAGGGATACCTCTGGCTGAGGGCGGCCACGTGCGCGTCGTCAACTGCCAGGAACGTAATATTGTTGCTGGTAGCAAGGTCAACAATAGCCGAGGTGGGAGGACCGGCGGTAAAGAAGAAGGCGTCGATTTGGTTGTTCCGGAGGGCATCCGCCGAAGGGCCGACGCCGAGGTTCTGAACCGTTATGTCGCTAAACGATATACCGTAAGCTTCCAGAATATGCCTCGTGTTAAGTTCGGTGCCGCTTCCGGCGTCCCCTACGGACACCCTCTTGCCCCTGAGATCGTTAATAGTATTAATTCCAGAGTTGGCGTTGACCACGATATGGCTGACTTCCGAGTAAATGGTGCCTATGGCGGCGAAAGTCTGATATCTCCTGTCATTCGCGAATTGGTCCGATCCTCGCCACGCATAGTCAATTGTGTCATTCTGAACAATAGCCATCTCCACTTCACCGCTGTCTATTAGCTGGATATTCGCTACTGACGCTCCGGTGGACTGGACGGTAAAAGGAATCCCGGTTCTTTCCTGAAGAGTCGAAGCCATAGCAGTACCAAAGGCATAGTAAGTACCGGTGGTTCCGCCTGTAGCCAGACGGATTCGTTCTGTGCGCTCTGAGCTGGGCGAGGCAAAGGTCCCCATTGCGAGAACAAGGAACAGCGTCAAACCCATCAAAATAATCTTTTTCATTTTTTCCTCCTATGAAAAATATTCTGCATTTTAGCGATTTTATGCAATATGTTCAAGAGATTTTTGCAAAAATATTCATCTGATATCTGATAAATGAAATACCGTAAATTTCGTTTATAGAATTGGATTTCCCCGGATATATTTCCTTTTTATGTGCCTGTCATCGGAGAGGTAAACGGCCCGTTCCAGCCTTTCCCGCAAATTTCGCTTAACGGTTGAAGCGATCTCACTGTCGTCGATAACGGCAACGTCGAAGTCACGGCCAGGCTCAAAGGAGCCGGCGGCGCCCGCTTCCATACATGCGGCTTTCCCAAAGAAAGCCCCCCCACCGGCGCTGCCCATGTAGAAAGCTTCCTCCAGGGACAGGGCTTTTCCTTCGGGAGAACCCATCGATAGCGAACCAATCGCCCGTGAACCAAGGGTTCGGCGAAGCTTTGAAACCTGAATGGCGTCGCTCATGGCCCTGAAAATTGAAGTATGCACGCCTCCTGCAACATCGCTTCCAAGCCCCACCGGGATACCCTTCTCCAAAAAACGCCTGACGGGGGCAATCCCCGACGACAGGTTCATATTCGACTGGGGGCAATGGGCAATGTAGACCCCCTTTTCGGAAAGAATGTCCATTTCGTTTTCATCCGCCCAGACGCAGTGGGCCATAATAGCGGGGCCCTCCAAAAGGCCGGCTTTCGCGTAGGCATCGGCGTAGTTCCTGCTGGTGGGCCAAAGTTCCCTGACCCATTTAATTTCCTCGGGGTTCTCCGAAAGATGGGATTGAAGTGGAAGTTCGTACTTCTTTTGAATTCCGGCAAGCTGCTTTAGGAGCTCATCGGAGCAACTTGGAATGAACCTTGGCGTGATTATGGGGGCGGTGTTTTTATATCGTCCTTCCCAGCGGCGCCTGTAAAAACTTTCCAGCCATTCCACGGTTGCCACAGCGCCGTCTTTCTCCCTGAGATACTCGGGGCAATTCCTGTCCATATTCACTTTGCCCACCAGGCTGACAAGGCCGCTCTCTTCCAGCAAATCCATCAGGAGAAGGGTTCCCGGAACATGGAGCGTGGAAAAAACACAGAGCCGCGTATTGGGCCCACGCTTAACGTGCTCGATAAATTGTCCGTACGCCATCCTGGCATACTCAAGTTCCGCGTATTTCGCTTCCTCGGGGAAGGCGTTTTTATTGAGCCATTCCAGCAGTTCCATATCCATGCCTAGCGCACGCATTGCGAATTGGGGGGCGTGAACATGAAGATCGGTAAGACCCGGTATTATGAGCATCCCCGAATGATCTATTATGGGAAGATGGGCGTAAGCCTCCGGGATTTTCTTAAAGACCCCTCCTGATTTTCCGTCGCTGCATAATAGAAAACCATTTTCGGCGGTCTCAAGGGAATGGGGAGAGGGAGTCCAGCAGATATCGCCTTTCAGGAAGAAAGATGGGTTTTCCACTTGTTAATTATCGGAGGTTTTCTTTTCATCTGTCAACAAAAATGGATAATTTATATGTACTACAGACACAGGATATAATTACCGTAGGCTGCATCAACGAGCATGAAGAAGCTCAGAATCGTCACTGCTAAACAAATCTTTATATGATTCAAATGACATGGTTTCAGTATTGCTTTTGGTTTTCTCTTTGACTGTTTTTTCTTGCATGTTTGTTATCCGGTTATTATTTATGAATGAGGATTTTCGTCTGTTTGACATCCATTCATTATATTTTTCAATCAACTTCCTTGCGAGTTCGTTCGTAATATTATGAATGGTTTTATCTGAAAAATCATAGCCAAAAGCAACGCCGAACTGATACATGGTATCATCAAAATCATATATGGGAATCAAGAAACCGTGGTATTTTTCAATAAGATGCCTGATCCGTTCGTTAACCGGATTCCCTTTTTTATGACACCAATAGATGTTTTTGTCTTTCGAGGCAATGTTTTCCAGAAAGCCCATCAAACTCCCGTCATTACCGCCGTATCCGATAACTATGGGAACATAAATATCCATAATTTCTTTCAGACCTTTCATCATTTTTTTGGAAAGAATCTTGACATCATCCTCCTTGTTTTTAGGCTGCAGAAACAAGTCCCTATGAATTTTTATAACGGTTGGTATATTTGACAATGCATCAATATATCCGGATAAATTCTCATGAGGAATAACCGAAGCTTCTATTCCCTCGAAGATAAAGAGGGAATTTTCCGTTAGGTTGTCAAAATTCGTTGTTATTACCAGTTTATTTTGCGTTTTAACAAGCATTTCCGCTAAATAATAGTAGCCTGGACTTGGAATGGCATTTTCCATTTCCTTTTTTAATTTGTTAAGTCCAACTTCGCCCTCCATATAGAAACGCCGTTCATATATCTTTGAATAATGGGAACCGGGGTCATTCTTGTTTATGTTCTCTTTTCTGAGCCATTCCTGTGTGGCTTTTTCATTTTCTTTTTCCAGTTCTTCCAGCCATTCCTTTGCCATTTCCGCGCCTGTCCTGATACCGGACGACCTGGAAGCGCCCGCTCCAAGAATGAAAGAGTACCGTTTTCTTGCGTTTGAGCTATTTTTAACCGTGTCAACAAGCAGGGCTAGAGTGGCCTCTTCCAAAATAAAACCCTCCTTTTTCTATTATCGTCCATTCTCTGCCATAACAAGAGTCCAATGTTAAGACCCCGTGGGAAAAATAAAAGATACAAAAAAAACATTGCACCCAATCTCCCAATGGTGCTATACTTGCCGCATGGCGGATCTTCTTGTCAAAGGCGGGCTTGTTGTAACTGAAACCACGGAAGAGGTTTGCGATGTCCTCTGTTCGCAAGAGAAAATCAAACTAATTGGGAAGGCGCTTCCCACTGAGGGCGCCGAGGTCATCGACGCTGCCGGGAAAATTGTGATCCCCGGCGCCGTGGACGTACATACCCATCTCTGCCTTAACGCGGGGATTGCTACAGTAAGCGACGATTTTTACACTGGCACGCTGGCCGCGGCTTTTGGCGGCACGACCACAATAATAGATCATCCTGGTTTCGGACCGGCGGGTTGCCCGCTGGATCACCAGATAAGGAAATACCACGGACTCGCCGAAGGGAAGGCGGTGATTGATTACGGTTTCCACGGCGTTATTCAACACGTGGATGCTGATGTCCTCGCGATGATGGGAACCCTGGCCGACGAAGGCATCACCAGCTTCAAGATTTACACCACTTATGATTTTAAGCTCTCCGACGATGAAATATACCGGGTTTTGGAAAGGGCAGGTGAACTCGGGACTTTAATCGCCGTTCATCCCGAGAACGACGGTGTCGTCAATTACCTCAGGGAAAAATTCCGTTCCGGGGGGAAGCTGAGTCCCCGTTACCACCCCCTTTCCCGGCCCGCCGAATGCGAGGCCGAGGCCGCCAACCGCGTGATTCTCATCGCCAGGATGGCGAATGACGCGCCCCTTTACATCGTGCATCTGACAAACGCCCTCGCCATGGGCTTTGTCAAAAACGCAAGGGAACGGGGACAAAAAAACCTCCACGTGGAGACCTGCACCCAGTACCTGCTTTTGGACGAGGGCCTTTATTATTTACCGGGGATTGAGGGCCTTAAGTACCTGATGTGTCCGCCGCTGCGGGGGCCGGCGGACAGGGAAGCCCTCTGGCAGGGCCTTACGGCTGATATCGACACCGTGGCGACAGATCACTGTCCGTTTTTTTTTGAAAGCCAAAAAATCATGGGCAAGGACGATTTCACCAAATGCCCGTCCGGCGCACCGGGAATTGAAGAAAGGGTACCTTTAATGTTTTCCGAGGGAGTCGCAAAAAAGCGCCTTGGCCTCAGGCGTTTCACGGAACTTTGCTGCTCCACACCGGCAAAGCTCTTTGGCCTTTACCCCCAAAAGGGTGTGATAAAAGAAGGCTCGGACGCGGACCTCGTCATTATCGATCCTGAGAAACGCGTTACCCTTACGCGTGATATGCTCCACTCCAACGTGGACTACTCCGCATATGAAGGCTTTGAGGTCAATGGCTACCCGGTGTGTACGATTTCACGTGGGGAAGTTATAGTTCGGGACGGAACCTTTAGCGGCTGTCCGGGCAGGGGAAAATTTGTGAGAAGAAAGGGCATAGGGGAGAAGGGGAGAAGGGGAGTATGAAAGAACTATTCGTTCTTATAAAGGAACATTTGATAAAAAAAGAGTCAATGGTTCTTGTGACGATAATCGGGAGTTCCGGTTCTACGCCACGCGAAACGGGCAGCCTGATGCTGGTGGGGACAGAGGGAAGGCTCTGGGGCAGCATAGGCGGCGGCAAAGCGGAGCATCTTGCCATAGAAGAAGCGGGCTCGGTTTTACGGGGACGCGGCCTTTCATCCGTGAACAGTTCCTTCACAAAAGAATATATCCTCCATTCAAACGAAGCGGCTGACATTGGCGCCGTCTGCGGGGGGGAGATTTCGGTTTTTTTCCGTGCGTTGGAAGCCGATGAGCCAGGATTGCTTGAGGTAATCGAGAAGGTGATAGCGCGTTTTGGAGAGAGCAATGCCGCATGGTTTCTCATGGAAGTTTCCGATGGGGTTGCGTATAATGCCCTGGGCCTTGCCGGGGAAGAAGGCCTTTTGGCTTGCACAGGCGTTGGCCCTCAAGATCCCCGCGAGTTCCTCAGGGCCGGGGCGGTTTATCTTGAGGAAAACGGGAAATTTTGGTTGAGCGTTCCAATCGTTTCAAAGGGCCTTGTCTACATCTTCGGCGGTGGGCATATTGCACAGGAACTGGTTCCGCTTCTCAGCCATCTTGACTTCCGCTGTGTTGTCTTTGAAGACAGGGAAGAATTCCTTCGAAAAGACCTTTTCCCACAGGCTGAAAAGCTCGTCCTGGGGGACTTTGAACACATAGAAAAAAGCCTTGCCCTCACCGAAAGGGATTACGCGGTAATCATTACACGCGGACACGTCTGGGACCTGGAAGCGTGGGCATTCACACTTAAAAGCCCTGCGGCCTATATTGGCGTCATCGGGAGCGCGTCAAAGCATGAGTTCGTCAAAACGAAGCTGCAAGCGCGGGGCTTTGCCTCATCTTCAATTGACGATCCCAGGGTACACGTCCCCATAGGCATCAAGATCAATAGTAAAACCCCCGCGGAGATTGCCGTGAGCATCGCGGGTGAACTCATTCTTACGCGGGCGCGGTAAATTAACCCCTATACCGGGCTTTGAGGGCCTTTCCTGACCCGTACCAGCGCCTTTTCCAAACGGTGTTCCCGGACAACCAGGATTTTTATCTTCAGTTCCCCATCTTCCAGCTCCGCCTGACTGCCGTCTTCGGGGATCCCGCCGAGGAGGCTGAAGACAAAGCCCGAGAAGGTGTCGTAACGATCCACAGGCAGGGGAACGTCGAGTTCCTGGGCGACCTTGTCCAGTGTAATAGCGCCGTTGACAATCCAGGTACCAGGGCCTGTTTTTTTTATCAGGGGCAGTTCCGGCGGGCTTGAGCTGTCGTCGCTTAGACTGCCGACCAATTCTTCCAGGAGATCCTTCATGGTTACAATTCCCATAAAGCTGCCGTGTTCGTCCAGCACCACTGCGAAATGATTCCGGTTCTTTTTCATCCGTTCGAAAAGCACATCGGTTCTTACAGTGATGGGGACAAGCTGTGCTGGTTTTACGGCCTTTGCCATAACTGTCTCACGGCGGCGATCCCTTAGGCACAGGTAATCCCTGGCCTTTAGCACGCCGGCGATGTCGTCCGTGTCTTTGCCGCATACGGGGAAAAAAGCGCACTTGTTTTCGTTGATTGTTTTTTCCCATTCCTCATCGCCGTCTTCAAGCCAAAGCAGTATCGTGTCCCGGCGATGGGTCATGACATCCCCGGCATTTCTGTTGTTAAACTCAAAAACATTGTTGAGTATTTCCTTTTCTTCGTTTGTGATAGCCCCCCTCGCGCTGCCTACATCGATCATCAGCCGTATCTCCTCTTCGGTAACCAAATCGGCGTCCGTTTCCGGGTTGATGCCGATGACACGCAGCAGGCCGTTGGTGGTCTTGGTCAAAAGCCATACGGCTGGTTTGAGAAGCCGGGAGAAAAACAGCACTATACCCGAAATCGCGAATGCCAGGGTATCGGCTTTTTTCAGGGCTATCCGTTTCGGCAAGAGTTCGCCAAATACCAGTGTAAAATACGAAAGGATGAGGGTGATGATCACAACTGAGGCAGTCGATATGGTGTCGGCGGGAATTTTTGTCCCCATGGAAACAAACCAGTTGGCGAGTCTCCCCGAAAAGTTATTCGCCGCAAAGGCGCTGCTCAGAAAGCCCGCCAGGGTAATTACCACCTGAACCGAGGCGATAAATTTAGCCGGTTGGCGTGTGAGGGTAAGGATGCGTTTCGCCTGACGGTTTCCGGATACGGACATTTTTTCCAGTCTGTTTTTGTTGAGCGAAATAAGCGCGACCTCCGCACAGGTAAAAAACGAGTTGATCAACATGAGGACACATAGCAAAAGAATCTGCCATAAAAGGGGGTCTCCATTAGCCATAAAAAATCTCCTTTCCCTTCTCTTCCCGGCCTGTGTCTTTCCGGTAATCCATGAGTTTCATTGGTTTAATATATACTTTTTGTCTTTATGCTTAAAGTAGGTTGAAAATTTATTACATTTGTCATGTTTTTGCCGATAAAACACAAAAAATCTACATATAGATGCATGACACCAAAAAAGTTTGCCAAAACTGGAGGAGGTTATTATGGCAAAAAAATGTCTGCTGTTTGAAGCGCTGTGCGCGGCGCTGGCTATCACCCTTACGCTTGCTGGTTGTACTTCAACTGACATGAAATCCAACGTGACCGGGGAATACAACCACATCACCAAGATTTCCAGCAAGGATTTTGTTTCCCTTGGGCTTATTTCGGTAATCGCCACAGAGACGGAGATTATTTACCCTTTTCACTTCGTGAAAGAAACGTTGGGGGAGAAAGTTACTTTCGACCTGCTTTTGCAGGAGGCCAGGAGGCTTTACCCGGAAACTTCGGATATTATCAATATCCGAATTGACAGGGTAGATCAAAGCAAAAGAACCCTGTTCGATTTTCTCATCGGCTCAACCAAAACCGCTAAATACATCGGGAACGCCCTTGCGATAAGGTATACCGATGCCCTTGAGGAGGTCAGGGATCCTTTACGGGCCAGAACCGACACGCTGCCAACGCTTTCCATACCGCAAAGATAAAAAGGCAGTTCAGGGCCTGGCGTTTTGGGCTAATGCCTAAAACGCCTTTTCACTGTAATATCGAACTACCTCTATCCAAAAAGGGCATAATAAAAGAAAGAATTTTTTCCTGATCTGTCATTCAATGATAGACAAATCTGTTATATTATAGTCAAAGAGGTATCAAGATGAGTTTATACGATAGCGTACCAAACAGAAAAGAAATCACGAGGCGGATAGAAAGCTGCCGCAGTGCGGGGGGAGATGTTCTTAACCTTTCCCGCCTGTACATGGCAGAGCTTCCCGTTGAAATTGAAGAGTTCGGGAATCTTGTCGAACTTGACGTAAGTTACAATCAACTGGAATCGCTGCCGGATTGGATTGGGGAATTACGTTCACTCAAAAAACTCAATTTGCGGGGAAACAGCGTTAATTCCCTGCCTGATTCCATCGGCGACTTGAAGGGGCTTGTCTTCCTTGACGCGGGCGTAAACCATTTAAGCGAAATGCCTGTCTGCATAAAGCAGCTTAAATCCCTTGAGTGCCTCGATCTTGAATCGATGAATACGGCTGACTCAAGAACACTTCCTGACTGGATAGGGGACTTAACCGCGCTTCAATTCATGAATTTGCGCCATATCGGTTTGAAAGCACTCCCCGAATCAATGAAGAACCTGGTTAACCTGCGTACCCTTTACCTTGGTGCGAATCGCCTGCCCGCATTGCCCGAATGGCTAGGCGGTCTCACGCGACTGGAAGAATTGGATATCAGCGCCAACGAATTTTACACGATACCTGAGTTTATCGGGAACCTTAAAAACCTGCGCGCGCTTGACCTGGGCCATTCCGACAAATGGGAAATTCAGACCCGCCACCATTACCTCGGCAACCTTGACTACCAAATAAACGAACTGGACAAACTTCCCGATTTTTTAACCACCCTGCCCCATCTTACCCGTCTTAACCTCGGTCACACGGGTCTGAAATCGCTTCCCGAAAATCTGCGTTCTTTGCGGCTCGAAAGTCTTATACTTGGCAGCAATGAGTTAACCGCGCTTCCCGAATGGCTCGGCTCAATGACAAGTT
>JGI24698J34947_10001759_pt1 | contig 11544 bp, 6 predicted proteins | sample TergutMp193P3_FD_34947 | JGI IMG/M metagenome (IMG submission 34947)
TATAATAAGCTATATCAAGAACAAATAAATACTCTGAAATAACTACAGGTTGAAACTTATCTTCTAATAATTGATATTCATTTTTTTGATATAAAGGTGTAGAACATGGTATATATACACCAATATAAGAAAAATCTAAAGCATCCCCTTTCTTCTGAGCAATTATTTTCTGTATTTCAATAGAATGATACAATAAATTCATGGTTTTGCCAGAACCACGTTCTCCAACAAGAAAAATATTTCTATTTGACCTCACAAATCTGCTAAAATTATTATCTTCAATAAAAAATTCAATAAGCTGTTCAGGAGGTAAACTAGTTGCCGCCTCAAATTGAAATGGATTTGTATTATTTTTCATACTGGTTTTCTCCATTCATTTTTCCTAAACATTTTCGTAAAATTTGGTCAATACTTGAATAACTGTAAGCTGGATATAATTTGTCAATTTGTCTTCCAGAATCTCCTGGAACTATTTTATCAGAAATTACAAGTGGAAATAAGCCAATTTCTATATATTCATTATCATACCAAAAATTAAAATCAACTGATATTTCTTTTATTGAATCTAACCAGTCGCAATAATATCTACAATATTTACGTTCATCATCTATTTTTATTATTCTAGCATAAATAAATTCTAGAAATTCTTTTAACCTAATATCTTGATCGATTACTAAATCTTTAATAGCGTTTATTGAGAAAATGATATTATATGTTATTGCAAGTCTACTATCTTTGGTAGATATTACAGCTCGATATACTTGAGAATATCTATGAAATATTTTAGTATTTTTAGGATACAGATTGTTTTCAATAAAATAATCAGATGTTCGTTGACCTCCTTCTGCAAGCTCATCAGCAAATCTTAAAATTGCCGCTATTTTTCGAGTATCAATCATTTCTGAATATCCTAAAAGATTACCTAAGTATTTCAATGTATCATTTGTATTATCAATTATCGATCTACCAGAATGAGCCTCAACAGTTTTAGTTATAATTATTTTTTCATTCCCAAATTTATAGATATTTCCTTTCCCAAAAGCACTATTATAAATATCGCCAATCTTTCTTTGATGCTCCTCTCTTCCATATACCAAGCCAACATCATGAAACAATGTTGATAAACATATAAAATATAGTGTTTCGCATGATATATTATTTATTGCATCATCTAAAAGCTGATAAATATTATCCAACACATTAATAACATGACTACCATCATGATATGTAAAATTAGGCAATTTTGAGCCTATCTCAGGGTAAATATTATTGAACAAATATTCTCTAGTCAAGATATAATCAGCAAACAGCAATTCCCTATTCGCATCTTTTGCTTTCTGTTCTAACACAGATTCTATCTCACAACATTCTTTCATATATTATTACAATCCTACAATCACCCCAAACACTGCCTTCGCCAATAACGGTGGCACCGCATTACTTACTTGCTGTTGCTGAAAACCAATACTCCCTTCAAATTGATAACTGTCAGGGAAAGACTGGAGTCTAGCAGCTTCCCTAACCGAAAGCCCCCTATCTTCCCATGGATGTATGAGCATAGCCTTTCTATAGTTTCCTATTGTAACAGAAGGAGTATCTTCTGTCAAACGGTAATAGATACCGGTATGGCAACGGTTTCTATCTGTATAGTTTTCCATCAAGGTTTCCGGTATGTTCTCCCAATTACCTCCCTGAGGGATATAAGCATATCGTTCTATAACTGAGTCAGAATTTTTGCTGACCAGATGTCCAGTACATGATGACAAATCACCCCGTAAAGATTTTGCGTAATTAGTTCTTGCTTTGTCAGAGTAGTCTAGCTTATCTACATTAGCGCCATTTTTCAGTTTTGGCAAGTCATCAAATGCCTGTTTAACAGTCGTGTTAGCTTTTTGTGAAACTATTGGAAACTTCGCTTCTATACCAATTTTTGAACCTACCAGAAAGAAACGTGACCGTTTCTGTGGTACACCATAATCAGATGCATTGAGTATCTTCCAAATACAAGTATACCCGATTCCTTCAAATGAATTGAGAATTTCGTCCAGGAAGAATTTTTTCTCAGTTTCGATTATACCACGGACATTTTCAAAAACAATCCAGTCAGGCTGCCATTGTTTAGCCAGTCTGACAAATTCCTGAAACAACCAATTTGATGGATTATCTTTATTTCTGGTTTTTTGATTTGATGTTGAGAAGCCTTGACAGGGAGCGCCGCCAAAAAGTATTGAGGTTGAGTCTTTCTCAATATCAATTTCTTTAATATCTCTAATATCACCATTTTTTATAGTGGTAGTAGGGTGGTTTTGTTTGTATGTCCTGGCTGCGTAATAGTCCTTTTCAACAGCCAAACGTACATCTATCCCTGCCCACCTGGCGCCAAGAGAGAGGCCGCCCGCTCCCGCAAACAAATCCACGCCAATGATTTTATCCGATTTCTTCTCCCTTGTGCTCACACCACCCCCACCATATCAATCTCCCCCATAATCCGGGCAGTCTCAGTAAGCGCAAACACAGTCTTCCTGTAATGCTTTAAATCCTCCGCTTTTAATACACAGCCCTTCCTGTCCTTTAGCCACTTTTGGACAGGCTGGTATCCTCCAATATAAAACTCCCAAGCGACTTGTGCAACATCATCAAAGCAGAAATCTTCATTAACATAAACTTTTCCTTCAGAGTATTGAACTTTTTTCACTAAAACTTTTTCAGAAGGAGGTGTATTTTCTCCAATTTTTCCAATTTTCGGGCTTTCCATCAGATGAAGACGTCGTAGCTCCCCGCCTAAAGCAACAAGTTTCCAAAAAGCTTGTTGATCAGACGGGTAAGGTATACGCGGGAAGTCAATTTTGAGGAATTCCCGGTATGTTTCCCGGTAAGCGGGGGAATGGAGGACAGCGTAAATGTAGTCAAAAAGGTCAATGGGACAGAAAGCTTCATGAGCTTTCATATTATCCCCTTTTTTCAGTACAAAAGAAAGACCCAGTTTTTGCCCGATCTCGGTTGCAACCTTTAGATTAAAATTCTGACGTTGTTTCTTGCCATCGTAGAGATATAAGGGAAAAACTGAAGTTATTTCGCTTGTTTTATTGGAAACTACACAGGATTCAATTATTTTATTTGTGATAAATACATGATTATATTTATACCCTACTTTAAATTGTCCACAGAGAGTTAAACCAAAATTTTTACCATTAATTAAATGGCGCATAACTTTTTCCCGGGATCGTTCCAATTTCTCAGTATCATAATAAATATATTGCGTATCAAAAGGCCGATACGAAATTTCTTTTAAGTATTTTTTATTAATATTTTTTTCTGTAATACCAAAGTGTTCATATATATTTTTTATCAACACCTTCTTATTTGAATTTATAAAAAGCTTGTCATTTGCAGTTACAATCCCCACAGAACTTATAATGAACAAGTCCTGTATACAAAAACCTTTTTCATACTGCACTTGATTCATAAAATCTTTTGGGACAAAAAAGAATTGAGGTTCCGTAGGCTCTATTTCTTTCCATTTTACGAAACTGATATTTTTGTTGCCAAGATAATTATATTTATCATCACGTAGCCCATATAAATCATAATGAAAGACTTCCGCCAATTGTTGCTCTTCTAATCCGTTAGACTCTGTACTCTCCGTGGTTTTTTTATTCTTCCCATGTTTCACAAAAATATTAATACTCACACCCTGCTGAATATCAAAGACATTTTCATCTTTACTCCCGTCAGGGGCTGTTTCCTTTTTCTTGGCATTTCCGTGAAGATCAATGATGTATATCCTGTCAAAACTTTTAAGCAAGTTCCAGCGCATACCCCGGAACGTAGGGTTATCAAGGAAACTATGATTGTTGATATATGCGACAATGCCGGAACCTGCCCTCTCCACATAAAGCTGTGCATAACGGATGAATTTTACATAGTCGTCATTTATCCATTTGGGGTTTTTCTCTTTGAGCTTATCAATACCACCCGGTTCCTTTTTGTAATCCTCAAGCAGGGAAAGAATCCACTCCCCCTTGTTGGCGCTTTCGCCGCTATAAGGGGGATTCCCAATGACCACGTTTATTCCCCGGTTCTTTTTGGTATCCTTTGCCGCATTGGATTCTTCCGTCAGGGCATCAGGTTCAAACAACACGACATCATTCTTGTCAGCCTCCTCAAGGGAATTGGTAAGAAAGATATTTACCCTGCTTGGGTGTTCCTCATCCTCGTCAAAAGCGTATCCTGTATCCAGCAGGACAAGGGCCAGTTTCATGTGGGCAACCGCATAGGGGGCCATCATCAGTTCAAACCCATTAAGCCGTGGCAGTAGATTTTCCTTTACATAAACATTCCACATATTCTGAATGGAATTCCTGGTCTGCCTGGCATTGGCCTTCTTAAAGTTTTCCCAAATTTGTAGAATAATTTGCCGCAAGAAAGTAGCGGTGCCCACCGCAGGGTCCAGTATCTGGATTTTTGAAACCTCTTCTGTTTCCATGCCAACAGATATACCGGCTTTCTTTTTTTGTTTGGAAATAGTTTTTGTTTCGGTTGACGCAAGGCCGTCATTTATACCAAACTCCGTTTTCAGAATGTCGTCTACCGCCTGGACCATAAACTTGACTACAGGCAAAGGGGTATAGTAAACACCCCGGCGTTTTTTCTGTTCCTTCTCGTAGGCATTCAGGAAACCTTCATAGAAGTATATGACAGGGTCTTCCCTGCCCCCACCGGTTTGGCGGTTAAAATCATCTATGATGAGTTTTGTATCCGTGTTTTGCAGCAACAGGGTTACATCACCCAAATCGAGTTCGTCAAAAGACAGTGAATTCGTTTTGGAGAATGATTCTTTCAGCAGATTTTGCAAGAAGGGATTGGTGCTGGGAATACTGTCAATCGCCTGTTGCGGCTCAAACTTTCTGTTTCCATCTTTTGGGCTGTCCTCGTCGTTGAACCGGTCGCCCATACAACGGGCAGAGAATAAGCCATATACCATGGTTTGGGCATACATATCGGCGAATTGTTCCTCCGTCATATCATGGATAAGGGCTTTCCTGAATTTCCCGTAAATCTTGTGGATGTCGCCGTTTTCTGTTTCAATGGAAAAAATGTCAATGATCTTCCGGCGTATATCCAGGGCTATTTCCGCAAGGCTCATGGTAAGAAAAATTGAATCGCGGATAACTTGCCTGTAGATGCGGCTAAAGGCGCTGATCCACTGGTCATGCCATTCTTCATAATCGCTGGGCCTGGGGTTTGGCGGAAGATCAGGCCATTTCAGTTTCCTGAAGTTTTCCTCAAAATATTGCAGGTGGATAGGATCTTCGTTTTTGGGGGCGATATAAAATGTTTTAATTGCGGGGAGGGCATTTGGCCTGTCCTCAAAATACACCGCCCCGAAACAGCGGTTGTTTTTCTCCCCCCAAAAGCAAAAGAACAAAAGATGTCTCTTGTCCCATACGGCGTGATCACGGTTGCGGCGTTTGGGAATAAGGCCGGAAAGAATTTTACGGAGGCTGCTTACCTCAAAACGCCTGCTCTCGAATTCCACGGCGAAAATGCCCCAGGGCTGTTTCTCGTACAAGGGGCGCAGTTGCTTAAGGGAAGTGATTTTTGCGAATTCCTCCGGTTTCAGGTGGATGTCCCCGGCATCAAAGTCGTAGGTTATATCTTCAATGTCCTCAAAATCGTCTATACCCGTGTTCCAGTTCAATTCCCTGGAAAGCCAGGACAAGAGAGTCTTATAATTATGGATGCTTTTTATTTCCATGCCATATTCACTCCCTTAATTTACTCATACCAACTGCATCCATGTTACCAATCGCGGCTTTATTCCGACAGGAGCCTGAATTGCCTTCATGTAAGACTTGTTTATATACGCGACAACAATTTTCTTGATGGAAGCAAAATCCTTTTCCTGTATGGTAAGCACCCTGGAGGCATCAATTTCCGATTTTATCAAGGGCCAAATTTCATAGGCTTGCCCGGATATTTCCCCTGTTTCCGAGTCATAAAAATACCATTGATAAAAACCTTCACCTCTGGCAGTCCATGTACCGTCAGGGTGTTTTGAAGGGAGCTCATAACAGAAGAATAAACCTTTACGGCTTTCACCTAGCTTCCCACTGAAGATTTTTCCAGGCAGGTTCCTTACCGTATTTTCATAACCGGGATTTTCCTGCAAAAGCCTCTGGTATTCAAGGGCCATTTCCTCTTCCTTGCTTTCAGTCCCCTCGTAGGCAGCGTTGAATTCCTGAAGGCTATTGTAGTCATCATCTGGGGTTAGAAGCTGTCTACCTTCAATCCCCAGGGTTTTTGAAATCCGCAAAGTTTTCTGCGATACCCTCTGGTAAAGGGAAAGCAGTTCTTCAAGTTCCGAAGGGGGAAGAAAATTCCAGAAATAGATGGTGTTACGTGCCGCAAGGTTCTGTGGATGATCCTTGAGCAAAGCCTCTTCAGTTTCACGGCTACGCCTCCTGTCAACGCGGCCTATGCGCTGCATAAGCCGTACAGGGTTCCAGTGGAGTTCGTAATTGACAAGGCAGGTAGCGTCCTGTAAGTTGAGGCCTTCGGCCAATACATCGGTGGCAATGAGCAACCGAATTTCATCCTGCACTTCTTTGGATGATTTTCCGTTGTAATAGGGGGCAAAGCGTTCTATCACTTCCCGGCGATCAACCCCGGATTGGCCATCCAGTTCATACATTCCGGTGAAGCCTGCCTTTTTCAGCTCTCTTTCAATATAACGTGCGGTGGAGCGGAATTCAGAAAAAACGATCACTTTTTTTCCGACAAGACGCTTGTCTTCTGTCAGGATTCTTTTCAATGAATTGATTTTATCGTCTTTTGCGGGATCAATTTGCATGAGGTCCTCAATAAAGTCCGCCAGGACTTCCAGATCCCAGAGGGTTTCCTGAACCATCACGGGAATATCAAAATCACCGATGTCGAATTTTTCTTCCGCTTCCCACACATATTCAGGGAGATCGTCTTCCAGTTCTTCTTCGGTATAGGAAGTGTTCTCATCGATAAACTTGCTGATGTGATCGATTACCCGATCCTGGTGTTGGTAGAACCGCTCTATCTCGCGTTCGTTGCCGTATTCCCTGTAATCGTCAACGAATTTCCGCAGACGCACAAAAATCCTGATACAGGTTTCCTCAAAGGCGGAAGCAGAACTCTCAAAGCGCTTTAACAACAAAATTCTGATGAGGTTAACGATCTGCGCCTGCCGCCCATGCTTGAAAACGTCAACCTTGCTTTTATCGCCTTTATAGTACGCATCTTCGTAGGGGGAATAAATCGCCAGGGAAAGGATCGTGATCTTTCGTCCCGACGGATCGGTTCGCAAAAATGAATGAATAAAATCATCGATGAGTTTTCCATAACTTGCCTTGAGGGAATAATCCGCGACAATAGGCGGGGCGCGATCCGGGAAAAGAACCTCGGCCCCTTCGGATGCGCTTAGGCTTTTTTTAACAAAGGCCCTGCTGCGCTGTACCACCAATTCCCTTACCAGGGCATCGCCTTTCAAAATTTTATCGGCCTCCAGTGGGGCTTCCCCTGTGATGGCGATTTTATTAAGCTGCGTTTCCATGGTACGGATACGGCCCTTAAGGCTGTGTATGCCCAAAGGTGGAACGGAAAAATAGTTGTCGTCTTCCTGTGTAAATAGTTCAATTTGATGCTGCAGATCAAGGAAAGAATTGTTGATCGGGGTGGCGGTGAGCATGAAAAGCCGTTTCTGTTTACCTTCACCGATGATATCAAACAGTTTACGGTAGCGGCCGCTGGTACGGTTACGGAAATGATGGGCCTCGTCAATAATGATGCAGTCCGTTTGCCATGCAATCTGCTTCATCAAGTTTTCGTTCCTGGGAAGTAAAATGGCGGAATGGTTTATTATCTTGAAGGGAAGGAAACTGTCGATTAAATCAGGCATATAACGGTGAATGGCGGCTTCCCATACGGGAAGGCGGGTTGCGGCTGGTACTATCAATACCACGCTTTTATGTTCTTTAAACACAAGCCGCTCTATCAGCATCATGCCCATGTAGGTTTTGCCAAGTCCCACGCCATCACACAGAAAAGCACCACGGTATTTTTCAGCAATGTGGAGCAGGGTATTATAACCATCACGTTGGTATTGGGAAAGTTGTGGGTAGACCCTGGATTCTTCCTTTTCCCAATCACTTACAGACTGCTCGTAATTTTTGAAGTAATCGTACATGGACTTGAGGTATACCTGATAGGGGGAATACTCCCTACAATGGTTTTCTATGGTAGTAAAGACCGCTTCGGTTATATCCACGGCATTGTCCCAGTGTCTATCAAACCATTCCTGCAGCGCCTCAACGTCATGTGCAATTTGCACGTTAAGCTCGATATTTCTGGTCAGCCCGGCACTGGTAAAATTACTGGAACCTACAAGGGCATAGCCTACAGGTACATTCATTGACGAAGGAAACTTACCGTGATAGTCCTCCCTAAAATAAGTGATAAATGCCTTGGCATGGAACTTATCCTTGTCAAAAACTCGGCATTCGATTTTTTTTGACTTCAAGGCCTCCCGCACGGCCTGCAGGCCCAGAAGGAATTCATTTTTGTCCTTTTCATCATCTATGCTTCTATCAAGGCCCTTCAAGAAATAGTTCTTTGTTTCATCAAGAACTTCCTTTGTCCGCCTGGTAAGCTCAGCACCAAGGATAATTTTTATTTTATCGAGTTTTTGCCATTCCCCATCCAGTTCCAAAAGGCCGCCTATGTCAAAATAACCGGTGGCGATGTCCATTTGACGGGAAATATCACACCAGTCATCAAGATACTTTCTCACCGACTGTTCAGGACTGTTATTATCGACAATGTAAAGGTCAGTATGGGCCATTGTGTTCTATTTTATCCCTAAAGAAGAAGGGAGACAAGTATAATCAAAAGCCCCCCTCACATCCCCGCCCCCGCCTCAAAAGCACGCTTCAAGTGCCCTTCACGGTTTAACTCACGCTCAGCCAGCTCGCGGCTTGTCGCGTCAAGGATGATCATCTCCTTATGTTTTACCCGGTCAAAGAGACGATCGTCCAGCATCACTTTTTTCATCGCGTCCCCAAGGCCCGTGCGATCAAAGTACTCCAGGGTGTTTCCCGCGACACAGAGGACAAGGCCCTTTTCAAGCTGCTTCATGATGCGGTTCTCCCCGTAGGCGAAGCCAAAGGTCCAGACCCTGTCAAACCAGCCCACGAGTTTCGCCGGTGCGTCTGTCCAGAACACGGGATAAATAAAAACGATTGCGTTCGACGCATTTATCTTTTCGTGTTCAGCCCTTACGTCTTCCGGCAAGGGAAGTTCTCGGCGATAAAAGGCTTCGCGGAGGTATTCGCTTTCACCCATGTCGCTTTTGAAATTCATCGCGTATAAATCAGAGATGACATGGCTGTGCCCGGCGCTTTCAAGGCCGGCGATAAAACTGTCCTTCACTTCCCTTGTGAAGGAGTCAGTGCAGGGATGACAATAGACAATAAAAACCTTCATGCTTCCCGCCTTGCTTCTGCCACCCTAAAGACGGCCTGAGAGCTTGACTTGCAGATAACGGTTTACGAGGGCCGCCGACAGGCGATCGGCTCTCTCCTCCATGGTAAGGAGGCCGGAGTGTTCCCACTTGGCATAAAGCTCCCTCCGCTGCGCGAGGTAAGAAAAAGCAGCGGCGCTTTCCAGCGCTTCCTCGTTTCCGGAAGGCTGCCTTGAGGCGAGGTATTCCGATTCCTTCTCCCTGAGACTGACCAGAAGGAGAAGGTGGCGTTTTTCCAGGCGCCTGAGAATCCATGAGAGGGATTCCCCGTCTTCTTCCCTGAAATTGCTGATAAGGATGATGAAGGTACGGCGCTTCAGCTTTTCCATCGCGTCTTCCAGGGCGGAAAAAGGCGAAGAGGGATGGGGGCCGCTTGAGAGATCGTAAAGGCCGTTCATAAGAACCGGGAAGGAACTCATCCCCTTTCCGGGACCAAGCCAGCGCGTATCCGGGCCAAAAGCCCCGACAGACACGCTGTCCCCGTGCTTGAGGCCTACCCAGGAAAGGAGCAGCACCGCCTCAAGGGCCCTGTCAAATTGCAGCCCGCCTGCCGACTCATCCTGCCGGTGGAGGCGGTAACCCGAATCAAGAAGGAAGAGCAGGTGCTGATCCTGTTCCTCCTGGTATTCCCTGATGATGACCTTCCTCCTCCGGCTCGTGGCGCGCCAGTCCACTGCGCGTATGGAATCGCCTTCCTGGTAGTCCCGGAGGCTGTTGAATTCCAGGCCCTGGCCGCGCATACGGATTTTTTTTATGCCGCTTCGTTCCAGAAGCCCCCTGAGATCGGTTCCGGCCTTTGCTTTTATTTTTGTGAAGTCAGGATAAGTCCGGCCCCTGCCCTCACATGGGTGAAAAACCTTTAAACGCCAAAACCCGCAGAAAGAGGAAAGCAGAAACTCGGTCCCGCCAAAAACCCATTGCCCCCTCTCCAGCGGCAGCAGGGTATACTCAAAGATCACTTCTCCCGTGCCACGAAGAAGTTTTCTGTCAAGAAGAGCGGGAAATGCTTTTGTTTCCATTGACTGGGGGTGCAAATCCCAGAGCCGGATCCGAAAGGGGAGAAAGAATTTCGCCTCACGGCGGATTTCAAGTTTCGCCCTGACGCTTTCCCCCTGGGCCAGCGAGGTGAGCATTTCACGCTTTACCGAAAGCCTGTCCCCCAGAAAGAAGAGAACCAGGGCGTCAGCCGCAATAAACGGGAGAAGAGAAAGCCCCGTGAAAAGCCAGACGAGGGAAACAAAATCCGAAAAGAAGCCGACTGCTCCAAGCAAAAACCATCCCAAAGCGGCGGCTACAAGGACGGGGCCGGGTCTCATGGTAGTCCCCCCCTGGGCGCCTCGACCTGTGACACAAGGGCTTCCACGATCCTGGGTTCGTTGAACCCGTCAAGCTCGCTTTCAGCCGAAAGGCTTATGCGGTGGATCAGCACCGGGATCGCGAGGGCTTTGATGTCGTCGGGAATGACAAAGTCGCGGCGCTGCAATAGAGCGCGGCCCCTGGCGCAGCGGACAAGGGCGAGGCTTCCCCTGGGGCCGGCGCCTGTTTCCAGCCGTCCGCTGTTGCGCGTGGCGGAAACAAGGCGCACCGCGTAATCAACCACCGAGGGATCAACACGGACACGCGAAGCCGCGTCGCGCACCGAGGCGAATTCCTCAAGCGACAGGGCCTGCCCTACCCCTTCCAGTGAAAGCTCTGCTCCCGACCCGCCTGAGAGAAGGCGCCCTACCATTTCCTTTTCCTCATCCGGCCCTGGGTAATCAATCAGGAGTTTCATTAAAAAGCGATCCTTCTGGGCGTCAGGCAAGGGATAGGTTCCCTCGTGCTCAAAAGGGTTCTGGGTGGCAAGAACCATGAAAGGCTTCGGCAAAGGATACTCTGTCCCGTCAAGGCTGACCTGGAATTCCTGCATTGCCTCGAAAAGGGCCGCCTGGGTTTTTGCCGGGGCGCGGTTGATCTCGTCGGCGATGAGGATGTTGGTGAAAACCGGGCCCTTG
>JGI24698J34947_10001760_pt1 | contig 11539 bp, 14 predicted proteins | sample TergutMp193P3_FD_34947 | JGI IMG/M metagenome (IMG submission 34947)
CTGTTCCCCAGGGTTTGATTCTACCGTTTTTCTTCGCCGCTTCGAAAATGTGCGGTGGGATGAGGCTCTCGAGTTCCTGAAAGGCAAGTTCGTATTTAACCTTCCCATCAAGCCGGGCCAGAACGACCTCCCGAAAATCCCTCTCCAGATCTTTTCTGATGATGAATACCACGCTCGCGAAACCGCCGCGGAGGGCGTCGAAAACCGAATAGTCAAGCAGCACTTCACCGTTTTTGCCGAACTGCTCCATCTGCTTGACCCCGCCGTAGCGGCTCCCGATACCAGCGGCCAAAACAACCAAAACAGGTCCCTTCATCGTTCGCTCCTAAATGATGTAGTCCTTTAATCCGCATAGCGAATTAGAGCTGTCTACCATTTTTAAGTTTTTCCTCGAAGCGTTCAAGGGCTTTCCCCGAAAGACCACTCCCGGCGGTGTCGCCTCCTCCAAGGCGCTTTCGCAGCTCCACCAGCTCATCACCCGAAAAACGCACCCCGCTCAAAATATGCCGTGCAAAGGAATCGCAGCAGCAGGGCGCAACCTTTCTGGCGATATCAAGAAGAACTCCCGCATAAAGCCGGATTTCCTTTTGGGCGTGGGCGTCCAGGCGGAGTTCCAGAAAGTGGAAGAGGTTGTGCAGGTCAATCTGCCAGTACCACTCGGTGTAGAGCGAAAGGGGAAGGTTGATCCGCGCCAATTCCCGCGCAATCCCCGCATCAACGAGGGAACTGTAAAAACCGTAATCGGCCTTTTGGACGGTGACAAACGCTTCGCGGATTTTTTCCGCATCATCCGGTTCCAGCAATTTATCGGAGCGCCCCTGCCTATTATCCGTGCTCTGAAGGGCCACATTTTCCGGCGCCGGCACGTAAAAATCATCCTTCATCACCGAATAGCGCCCCGAGATTTCGTTGAGCCTTGCGGTACGGTGCCTTACCCACTGGCGCGCCACGAAAATTGGCAGCTTCACATGGAAAGTCAACACCACCTGTTCAAAGGGGCTGGTGTGGGAGTTCCTCAATAAATAGTCGATGAGGGCCGCATCTTCCCGGTAGCCCTTCGTCCCTGCCCCGTACGATACCCTCGCTGACTGAACCACCCGCTCGTCGCCGCCAAAATAATCCACAAGGCGTACAAAGCCCTTGTCCAAAACCGGGAATTCCCTGTCCAAAATCGCTTCGGCTTCCGCCACAACGCAATGAGCCATGTCTAACTATGACATAAAAAGGGGAATAAGGGAATAAGGGAGTAATGGAGTGACAAGAGAGTTTTTCGCGTTGTTCATGCTTAAAAAATGATATCTGTCACTTTTTTCAGGCCAAAAGCCATTTTCGTGCAATATTCATATGATATACTAGTCAATACCAAGGGAGGAAAGCATGAGTATTGTGTACAACGAAATAACCCTTAGAAACGCGGCGGATATGACCCTTGCCAGACAGGGGCGTATCAAAGAACATGAAATCAGGCAGATAACGATTCAGGCGCTGGTTGATACGGGGGCGTGGACGATGGTTATCAACGAGGAGACCCGCATAAAACTTGGCCTGGAAATCACACAAACGAGATCTGGGTCGCATGCAGATGGGTTAAAAAATTCCTATAACCTGGCGGGACCCCTGGAAGTTGTCTGGAAAGATCGCTTTACTACCTGTGATGCCATTGTCCTGCCGGACGCCGATGAGATACTGCTCGGCGCCATTCCCCTTGAGGGAATGGACTTGACTATCAATCCAAAAAGGGAACTCGTCGGCGCTCACGGGGATGAGATGTTTATCAGGGTTACATAGAGCGGCGTCAACATAGATGACGAGGAACCAGCCCCAACAAAGGAGCTACCAATGAAGAACTTTACCAACTTCAGTCTGCACCTTTACACCGACATCCTCTTCGGCAAAGACACGGAGAAAGAAACCGGCAGGATGATACGCAAGCACGGCGGCAAGCGGGTCATGGTGGTATACGGCATGGGGTCGGTCAAGAAGAGCGGCCTCTTCGACAGGGTTGTGAAAACCCTTAAAGACGAGGGATTGGATTTTGTTGAGTTCGGCGGGGTGCAGCCGAACCCGCGCCGCTCCCTGATGGAGAAGGGCATCGCGCTCGCGCGGGAGGAGAAGGTCGATTTTTTCCTCGCCCTGGGCGGGGGCAGCGCCATAGACACCGCCAAGGCGATAGCGCTTGCCGTGGCGAATAACGGGGAGTACTGGAAGTTTTTCAACGGCGCCTCGACGGAGAAAATGGCGCCTGTGGGGACGGTTCACACCATTTCCGCGTCGGGCAGCGAGACCAGCCGCTCCACGGTTCTTGTTGACGATATCGAAACGGGGTACAAGCGCGGCATTAACCTGGACTGCTGCCGGCCAGTGTTCGCGATCATGAACCCGGAGTTGACCTATTCGGTCTCCGCTTACCAGACCGGCGCGGGCGCCGCGGACATCGTGGCGCATACCGTCGCGCGCTACTTTACCAAAGATATGCCGTCAACCTGCCTCGGGGATGAATTTGCCGAGGGACTTGTCAGGACGGTGATAAAGTACGCCCCCATCGCTATAGCCAATCCAAACGACTACGAGGCGAGGGCGGAGCTGATGATGGCGGCTACATTCAGCCACAACGACCTCACAGGCATTGGCCGGGACGGGCCTCGCGGCGGGGAGCACGCCCTGGAGCACCAGCTCTCGGGGCATTACGACACCGCCCACGGCGCGGGGCTTGCCGTGGTCATGCCCGCTTGGTTTTATTACATTGTCGAAAACGGAACAATCGAACAGGCCGCCAGAGTTGCGCAGTTTTGTAACAAGGTTTTGGGTATAACATATAGCAAAGAACCTGACATAGCCGACAGCAGGAGCATCGCCGGCATCGGAGTCTATATATTCCGCTCCTGCCTGGAATCCATCATCAGAATGCCACTCACGCTTGAAGGGCTTGGTATCCCGAAAGAAGATATACCGGCAATGGCAAAGCGCACGGCGGACGCCAACAACGGGAAGATCATCGGCTTTATGGATCTGGATGAGAAAGCGATAGGCGCTATTTATACAAAAATGACAGGAGTAGAATGATGTCAGCAAAAGTTTATTTTACAAGTATGAGGACGAAGGTCGGTGAAAGCCTTCTGATAAAGATGGACAGGCTCATACAGAAGGCGGGGATCAAGGAGATTGATTTCAAGCAGAAGTATGTCGCGATTAAGATCCACTTTGGCGAGCCGGGTAACCTATCTTTTTTACGGCCCAACTTCGCGAAGGCCCTTGCCGACCGCGTCAAGAAACTGGGGGGCATGCCCTTCCTCACGGACTGCAATACCCTCTACGTGGGGCGGCGCAACAACGGCCTTGCCCACCTCGAGGCCGCGGCCGAGAACGGCTATTCGTTTCTCTCAACCGGCTGCCAGAACATCATCGCGGATGGCATAAGGGGCCTTGACGAAGTTGACGTGCCGGTAAAAGGCGGCGTTTACTGCAAGGCCGCGCATATCGGCAAGGCGATCATGGACGCGGACATTGTGATCTCGCTCAACCATTTCAAGGGGCATGAGCAAACCGGTTTTGGCGGCGCCATAAAAAACATCGGCATGGGGTCCGGGAGCAGGGCCGGCAAAATGGCAATGCATAACGACGGCAAGCCGACGATGGATAGTGGCGTTTGTATCGGCTGCAGGATTTGCGCCCGCTTCTGCGCCCACGACGCAATTGGTTTCAGCGCGAACAAGGCTATTATCAATAGCGATAAATGCACAGGCTGCGGGCGCTGTATAGGCGCGTGCAGCAAGAATGCCATTTCTAACCACTGGGACTCCAGTCATATCGCGCTGAGCTGCAAAATGACCGAGTACTGCAAGGCGGTACTGGACGGGAGGCCAAGCTTCCACATCAGCGTTGTGAACCAGGTCTCCCCCTACTGCGACTGCCACGATGAAAACGACGCGGCGGTTGTTCCCGACATCGGAATCTTCGCGGCCTTCGATCCAGTCGCCCTGGACAAAGCCTGCATTGACGCCGTGAATGCCGCGCCGGGCATTGCCACAAGCATCATTTCCGAACGAAAGAAAATGCCAGTGTACGGGAAAGACGGTACGGATCACTTTACAGGCATACATCCCGATACCAACTGGCGCGACCAGCTTTCCCACGCCGAAAAAATCGGCCTTGGGACTACACAATATGAACTAATAACGGTAAAATAACCTTGAAGGAGTAAATTATGGCATGCTCAAATGTAAAAGAGTGTCTCTGCCCCAAAGTTGACTGCGCGAATCACGCTCAATGTTGCGCGTGTGTGGAAAACCATGGCAAACAGGGTAGTCTGCCTTTCTGCCTGCGCCCCAAAGCCGCGGAAGAAAAGAAGTAACCGGGAAGCGTAATTCGTTGTTTTATTGGAAGGGATGAAACTTCTGTCGAAAAGAAAAATCATACTTCTCGTTCTGGCATTGTGCCTTGTCATATCGATCATTTTTGCCGAAACTCTGACTACCGATAGCCATGATCATGACTGTACAGGGATGAACTGCCTCATTTGTCTGCGGATTGAACTGGCGAAAAGCCTTAAACTTGCAAGCATTACCTTGCTCTTCATCACTTGCCCGGTGTTCTCCGCCTTAATTCCCGGAATCTGCACAGGGCTATATAATTATCCTATTTCGCCGGTTATGCTAAAAGTCCGTTTTAATACATGAAAATCTCCCAAGTATGTTGAATTTGCTTTATTCGTACTATAGGGAGAAACAATGAAACGTAATTTTTCAATTTTGGCAGGGATTTTTCTTATTTTCCTTTCCCTGTCTATTGGCGGGTGCCGGCGGGCGCAACCTGTCAGAGTCGAGGGAAAGATCAACGTGACCTCGGTCATTTTCCCCTCCTATGATTTTGTCCGCGCCATTGCCGGCGACAGGGTGAACCTCGTCATGCTTCTGCCACCGGGCACGGAAAGCCATTCCTTTGAGCCGAGGCCCCTTGACATAATCACGATTAACGAAAGCGACATTTTTATCTACCCGGGCGGGGAAAACAGTAAATGGGTGGACAGAATTCTCGATTCACTTGATGTCTCGGATAAAATGAAAGTACTAAGGATCATGGACATGGTAGAAGTGGTGGAGGAAGAAATAGTGGAAGGCATGGAAGATGACGATCATGGGGAGGAAGATCATTCTCCTGCCTTTGACGAGCACGTCTGGACTTCACCGCGAAACGCCAAGGTCATCGTCGCTTCCATTACCGAAGCCCTTTGCGAAAAAGACAGCGACAACGCGGATTTTTACAGGCATAACGCGGCGGACTATACCGCCCGCCTTGACGAACTGGACGCATCGTTTCGCGCCGTTGTTGCCGGCGCGAAACGAAAGACCGTCATCTTTGGCGACCGCTTCCCGTTCCGCTATTTAACGGATGCTTACGGGCTTTCATATTTCGCGGCTTTTCCAGGCTGTTCCACCGACACCGAACCGAGCGCAAGCACGGTGGCTTTTTTAATTAACAAGGTTAAAAATGAGCAAGTCCCCGTTATCTTTCACATCGAGCTTTCAAATGAAAGAATGGCGGATACGATAAGCGAGGCCACGGGGGTAAAGAAACTTCTGCTCCATTCATGCCATAATGTAACCCGCAGGGATTTTGAAAACGGCGCAAACTATCTGGATATCCAGAAATCCAATGTCGAGAATTTAAGAGAGGCGCTATGGTAAACCGAAAACCCGAAGAGCCGCGTCTTATGGGAGAGCAAATGCTTATAAGCTGCAATAACGTTTCTTTGGGCTACGAGGGACACGCGGTTGTACGGGATATAAATTTCACGGTGGGGAACGGGGACTATCTTCTGGTAGTGGGGGAAAACGGTTCCGGAAAGAGTACGCTGATCAAGGGGCTCCTGAAGCTCCTCAGTCCCCTTGAGGGGAGTATCGTTTTTTGCGATGAGTTGACCGGCGGCAGGATAGGTTACCTTTCCCAGCAGTCGGCTGCGAAAAAAGACTTTCCCGCGAGTGTATATGAAATTGTACTTTCGGGTAACCTTGGCGGTATGGGGCTGCGACCCTTTTACAGCCTAAAAGAAAAAAGGCTGGCGGAAGAAGCCATGGAGCAGCTTGGGATAAAAAACCTGTCCAAAAAATGTTACCGGGAACTGTCGGGCGGGCAGCAGCGGCGGGTCCTCCTGGCCCGCGCCCTTGTTTCAGCGCTTGCCGAAAAAGGCGGCGGGAAAGAAAGCCTTGAAAAGCGGCTGCTCGTACTGGATGAACCCGCCGCCGGCCTCGACCCGCTGGTCACTGTTGAAGTCTACGATCTGCTCAAAATGCTAAACAGGGAAAAGGGCATCACCATCATCTCGGTTTCGCATGATATCCGGGGGGCAGCACAATACGCGAACCGCATATTACACATAGAAAACGGAAACGGTTTTTTCAGCGGGATCGACGAATACCTGTTATCGGACAGGGGAAGAAAATTTTTGGGTCAGCAAAAAGGAGAGAAATAAAATGATCGATATTTTTTTAACACCATATGTTTTAATGGAGATGTTTTCGTTTACGTTTCTTGTCAGGGCGTTTGTGGTGGGAATGCTGGTCTCCCTCTGCGCCTCCCTCCTGGGGTTGAGCCTGGTGATGAAGCGCTACTCCATGATTGGCGACGGCCTCTCCCATGTGGGCTTCGGTGCGCTTGCCATCGCAACCGCCATGAATGCGGCGCCCCTCACGGTCGCCATTCCCGTGGTCATCGCCGCGGCGTTTCTGCTCCTCCGCGTGAGCGAGAACAGCAAGATAAAAGGAGACGCTGCCATCGCATTGATCTCCACGAGTTCCCTGGCAATCGGGGTTGTGATCATCTCAATGACAACCGGGATGAACACGGACGTATGCAATTTCCTCTTTGGCAGCATACTCGCCATGAACAAAAATGACGTGTACCTCAGTATCGCCCTTTCGATAACGGTGTTTATCCTTTTTATCTTTTTTTACCACAAAATATTCGCCATAACGTTTGACGAAAGCTTCGCGAAGGCCGGGGGTACAAAAATCGGCATGTACAATATGCTCATAGCGCTTTTGACGGCCCTAACCATTGTGCTGGGGATGCGAATGATGGGGGCCATGCTCATTTCCAGTCTCATCATCTTCCCCGCCCTTACGTCCATGCGGATTTTCAAAACATTCAGGAGTGTCACCGTCTGTTCCGCCATTGTCGCGATGACTTGTTTTTTCATCGGCATTGTGATTTCCTATCTATACGCAACTCCGGCGGGCGCAAGCGTGGTGATGATGAACATTTTCGCGTTTTTGCTTTTCTGGGCGATAAGCGCGGTCTCGCGAAGAAATGTCAGGAGAGAAGGTAGTGTGAAAAAAGCGGCGCTGGTTTCAATCGCGGCTGTTCTGCTGTTAGTGGGCTGCAATAATAATAACACTTCCGTGGCCGCGCCCGCCGCGAAATCCGCCGTAAAAGAGGACTATTCCCTGGCTCCCGCGGATCTGGAAATAAGGGAAAAAATGTTCATTGCCCAGGTAAATGACGTTTACCTCAATAGTGATGATTATTTAGGCAAGACCATCAGGCTTGAGGGGCTTTTCAAATACGCCCAGGCGGACAACAGGGCATACTGTTTTGTTATACGTAACGGCCCCGGCTGCTGCGGCGACGACGGGCAGGTCGGCTTTGAAGTTTCCTGGACGGCGCCGGGGCAGCCTTCGGTGGGCGTAATGAGATCTTACCCAAAAATCGACGACTGGGTAGTAGCGCAGGGCGTGTTGAAAGAGTATGATGAATTCGGCTTTCCGTTTTTGTACCTTGCCCTCTCGGATCTGAAAGTTTTGGACGAGCGGGGCGAGGCATTTGTAGTACAGTAATAGGAGAAGATATGTTTGAAGAACAAGTTAAGACCGCCCTGGAAAACGTGCGCCCCTCACTTCAGGCTGATGGCGGGGATGTGGAATTTGTGTCGGCAACGGAAGACGGAGTGGTTTCCGTAAAACTAACCGGGGCCTGTGGATCCTGCCCCATGGCCCAGATGACCCTTAAAAGGGGAATAGAAACCTACCTAAAAAAGGAGGTCCCCCAGGTCAATTCCGTTGTCGGGGTTTAATCGTCATACGTCCGCCACGAATGAAGCAATCGCTTTTTACCCTTGTCTATGAAGATGGAAACATCGTTGCGTTGAACAAGGGTTCCGGGATTGCTGTCAGCCCTGACCGTTGGGATCCCGCAAGGGACAGGCTGGATAAGCTGGCCGCGGAATCACTCGGGATCGCAAAGCTCTACACGGTTCACCGCATCGACAGGGAAACGTCAGGGCTTGTGGTTTTCGCGAAGAACAACGAAACACACAAGGCCCTTTCCCTTGCCTTTGAGGGCAGACAGATTAAAAAACGCTACATAGCCGCAGTTCACGGCAGGCCTTCCTGGGGCGAGACAGCGTGCGACCTCGCCCTGGTTCCGAACGGGAACAAACAGCACCAGACCATCGTTGACAAGTACCGGGGCAAAAAGTCCCTTACCACCTTCCGCCTTTTGGGAAGCGCCGGAAACTACAGCATTCTTGAGGCCCTCCCGGAAACCGGCAGAACCCATCAAATTCGCGTTCACCTGGCAAGCCTGGGTCATCCTGTTGTCTGCGACGAACTCTACGGAAACAACAAGCCAGTTTTGCTTTCCGCCATCAAGCGCGGCTGGCGCGGCGACCCCCTGGAGGAACGCCCCCTCCTTTCAAGGCTCGGCCTTCACGCCGCAGAACTCTCCATTCCCGGTTACGCCAGAGAGGGCGCGGCAGAGACGGGCCTTGATTTGAAAGCCCCCCTCCCCAGGGACATGGCGGCCCTGATACGACAGATGGAAAAAGCTGCAGGGAAAGAGATAAGCTTATAGAGAAGAAGATCCATCACAGGGGCATGTTTATTCCGCCCGACAGGTAACTGATCCTTCGCGAGTAAACGGCGCCACCACACTGCCAGAATGAACAACTTTTACAGTACACCTGGTACCAACTGCCACTGTTGGATTGGTAAACGTAAGATAAACCACATAGTTACCACCAACAACTTCACCTTCAACATTAGAAATAGTGGCGGACGTTCCATTAACAGTAAGTACAAAGTCACTGGATGAAAAAGGTCTTGGAATAGAGGTAACTCCATTAATAGTTAATTCCACCCAGGTGCCCCACTGCCCACTCCAAACAAGGCTGATGTAATCCGCATCGACATCGGGGTCACCGCCAGTAACGTCATCACCACCACTGCAAGACACAAACGCCAATCCAACTACCAGTGCCAATGCCAGCATTGCCATCGTCAAAGCCTTGGCATTAACGACTATAAATTGCTTTCCACTAGACCTTTTCATAAAAACTCCTTTGCAAATACCCTAAAAAAGTTGGTATGCCTTCATACGAAGTCACCCGGCGATTTATGAAGAATATGAGAGGTTCTTACTACATATAAGACAGAGCAAACCTCCAGGGAAATAGGCAGGGATTACGAAAAGCTGGCGTTGCTTCATAGGTTATTTATAGCAGAATAACGACGGGGTGGCAAGTGGGGAGATATTACGAATGTCATCTTTTGTCGGGCAAAACGCATCGTGGGGCAGTATATTAGGAATGAGGATATTCAAGAATACTTGGTTCACCCGATTTGCCAACAAAGAAGGCATTACGGACGGTGAACTGAGAGAATTGGTAAACCAACTCGAAGCTAGACAAGGCGCCGACCTCGGCGGAGGCGTATATAAAATGCGCCTCGCACGCCCCGGTGAAGGCAAGTCGGGCGGTTATCGCGTAATCGTGTTTTTCAAGAGCGAGGAACACACATTTTATAAGTATTGCTTCGCGAAGGCCGATAGGGGTAATATAAACGAAAAGGAGTTGCGAAAATTACAGAAAGATGCCAAGGAATATCTTTCATTAACTGACGAGCAGATAAGAGACCGTTTGAGAAAAAGAACCTTCATAGAGATATTATAGGAGCTGAGGATATGAGAAAATATTATAGCGAACTTCTTGAAGCATTGCACGAGGAACATTTGCTTGAATTTCAACATGGGTTGATTTCAGAAGCCGAACTGAGGGAATTTGAAGAGGGTATCTTCATCGACGAGGAAGACGAAACTCCCACGGAGAAAAGCCTGGTAACAGAGCATAGAAACACTTGAGCTTGATATAGCAGATTTTCACGCTTTCACCCCGTGCTTTTTTTACTTCTTCCTTGAAACAATCTCCCCGTTTACCCTCGTGTTTACATCGGACAAGAGGGAGCGCACGGTTTCGGCATTGGAAATAGCGTCGATGTAATTTTCCTCCTCGAAATGCTGCTGGGCGTTATCATAGGTTTCGCGCGCCAATTCCACCTCCCCTGAAAGTTCATCAAGTCCGGGCAGCCCCTCGACAGCGTTGACGGTGTTTGACGTTTCCGCCAGATTATCAGGGAGGGCGGCAAGAAGGCGTGACGCCTCATCCCTTGCCCGGGCAGCCGCTGTCCTTCCGTCGGATATCGCCCTCTCGGCGTTATTGATCGCCTCAGCGGCAAACTGTTTTGCCGCATCGTAATTTTTTGCGTCAGCTTCGCTCTGCATTCTGGTCAGGGCATCCCTCGCGCGGACAAGGAGAAGGGGCGCATACGCGACAGCGTCGGGATCGCTTTCTGCCCGAAAAACAGCATCCAGCGCCTTGTCCATATCCTCTTTGGGCGGTGTGGCGCAGGCGGCCAAAACCAGTCCCAATGCAAGAAATGCCAAAAGGGTAACAATAAACCTTTTCATATCCACTCCTTAATAAGGCTCGCAAAAATTACCCCTCCACTTATAATAATATACTATTTTCGCCGAAAAATAAAGGATGGGAAGCTTATGACGGCGTATATTTCAAAAAAAACCTCCCGGCTTCGGTGTCTGGCACCATTTCTGCCTGCCGCAGTCGTGGGGGCGCTGTTGTGTATCATTCTTGATGGTCCCCGTCTCGGTTTTTTATACGATCTTCTTTTGACGCTAAGACCTTCACAACAGGTTTCAGGGGAACTTCTCATAATAGACAGCTCTATGCCGGAATGGCAAGGCGACGATATACTGGAACCCGGGGCTGCCTCTTCCCTTCTCTATACCATGACAGAGCTTGGGGCGCGTACGCTGATCATCCAGGTTCCTGTTCTGGGGCTTTCTTCGGGTGGAACAGCAGGTGATGAAGAAATACTCTCCCGCTTTGATGAGGAATTTTCCGTTCTGGGCAGAAACATCAGGAATCTTTTTGACGCCATAAGGACAGGATCCATAGCCCCTATGGAATCGGCCAGGTACGTTGGGGAGCTGGTAGAGCTTTCCGAAATGGGGAAGGAAAGGCTCGTCTCCGCCCTGGTACACCGCGATGAGGAGGGCATCGTCAGCATGGGGAAAGCCGCCGCCCTGTTCGGCAATGTCAGGCTGGCGGGCGACTTTCAGGTGCAGCTTATTGGAAGTGGCGAGAGCAGACGTCAAGGGGTGTTGGCTGAAAGCGGTGAGTACTCCAGGGCGCAGCCCGATTCGGATGGCGTCCTGCGGCGGGCGGCGCCGGTAATGACGATTTCAACAT
>JGI24698J34947_10001762_pt1 | contig 11534 bp, 10 predicted proteins | sample TergutMp193P3_FD_34947 | JGI IMG/M metagenome (IMG submission 34947)
CGCTCGATAATCAACGACAATCTGGAAAACCTCGGCTTTTTAGACCACGACCTGACGCTGCAGTACCGCCATGAACTTGGTAAAGAGTGGCGTTTTGCCGGTGGTTTTTCGTGGTCGGTCAAGGATTCCCTCTGCTACCTGCAAAACTATTCGGCGCACTATAATATGATGGACAACCTGACGTTCATCCTCGCCGGAATAATCAGGCATTACGACATCCCCGAGCTTATGGCGAAGAACATAGGCGTAGCGGGAGTCTCCGTGACGTTCGTGTCGTCGCTCTCCGCCAGATACGAGCTGCCCTTTTTGGTAAGCGAGGCGGAGTTCACTCTCGGCACCAACCCGTACATAAAGTTGGTGGAGAAAAACAGGGACGCGCTCATATTGGGCGCACGCCTGCAGGAACAGCTCCCTATAGAGACCGGCGCCAAAAGTTTACGTCAGGTCATCCCGTTAGCGGAGGCCGCGCTCTATTTCGGCGATTACGAATCCGGCAACTTTGAGGCGCAGCTGCGCGTAGGGCTGGCACTCGGGTTCGCGAAAAACTCCGCGTTCCAGTTGAGGAACACGTTCGGCACGATTTGGGACAGCGTGGACGGAAAGACGGATGTCCGGCGGTACAGGTGGGATAGCGAAGTCGTGGTTGTATTCTGACGCTTTTTATATGAGATTGGGAAGATAATGTTAATCTTTAATAAAGAAGGAGGGCGTTATGAAAAACATAACACTCAAGCTGGCGTTGGCGGCGGTAATGTGCGCGTGTTCGGTTGCGTGGGCGCAGATACCGATTATCAGGATTACTACGCAGAATAATCAGGAGCCTAATGTAAATACAATCTGTACCGGGCAGTCGATGTTCGGTATGTGCATGGGTACTTCATACCAAGAAATGAACTACGTCAAAATCACGCGTTTTCAGTTGGAGGGCGCGGGCCGATACGATACTACTATAACCCCGGAGCCTGCCCCAAGCGAGTCTGACTCCATACGCATACGCGGGAACAGTACAGCGGGAGCGGAGAAAAAACCCTACCGGATAAAGTTCGATAAAAAACAGGGCCTGTTCGGCGGGACCCCNGCAAAGAGCTGGGTGCTGCTCGCGAACTATTACGACCAGACGTTCGCGCTGAACGCCATTGCTTTCAGGCTCGGGCAAAAAATGGAGTTTGCNTTTACGCCAAGCTCTCAATTCGTACAATTATACATAAATGGCAATCCCAAGGGGCTTTACCAGTTGACGGAGCAGATACAGGTGAACCCCGGGCGTGTTGTCGTTGATACGGCGAAAGGGTTCTTAGTTGAGTTTGACTACCATGAAGCCGCTCCTGACGAGATTAAATTTACCGCGGANAGGTATAGTTTGGGTACGTTTATAAAATCGCCGGAAGTGGCAGGCTGTGACGCGAAACCTCCTCAGAGCTGTAACGACAATAACGCGAGGGTAAAATTTGTAAAGGATTCTATCAACGCGTTGATGAACAAAATGGCCGCGAACGATTTTCCGNCAAACGGCTACCGCGATATGATTGACCTTGAGAGNTTTGCCAAATACGTATTGATACAGCAGCTTATGGANAACTTCGATTTCAACAGCAAGATACAGACCGGCGGTTTGCCCGGCTCAAACTTCGCTTACAAACCATATANAGACAAATTGTACGCCGGGCCTCTTTGGGATTTCGACTTGTCGGCCGTACCCGTGAGCGGGCAGTCTTTCGGCCAGCGCTTCCAAACGACGCAAGAGCCCATAAGGCCCAAGCACGCGTTCTATCAGAGGCTTTGGGCCGACCCGGCGTTCATGGCCAAACTCAAAAAGGCGTGGGACAGGCACCAAAGCGATTTCAGCGCCATTCCCGCCTTTGTGGATTCCCTGTCCAACGCTTTGAGCGGCAGCCTTGCGAATAACAGATGCGCCGACCCCACTAATTTAATGATGGGTTCCACCAATCTCACCACACAAACGTTCAATCAGGAAGTACAGAAATTGAAAACGTGGTGGCCGCAGCGCGTTACTTTTTTCAACAGCGAACTGAACAAGTTGAACATAGACACCACCGCGGACAACGGGACCGGTAACCCAATCATTACTCCGACGGTTTACCCGCTTACGGTCGCCCGCAACCCGTCCATTGGCGGCGACGTGGCGGTAACGGTTGGCGGCGTCACACAAAACAACCCCAACGGGCAGACGAACCACAACGCGAATACGTCCATAACCGTAGCGGCGACGGCGAACAGCAATTACACGTTCAAGAATTGGACGGGGTCGTTGCCGTCAGGAGTTAACGCGAACTCCGCGTCCATCACGTTCAATATCACCGGCAACGTGAACATAACGGCTAACTTTGAGCCGGCCGGCATCATTGGCCCGCAGCTCAAGACCTACACGCTTCAGGTCAGCCGCAATGTCGATTACCGCGGCGATGTGTCCGTAAAGGTTGGCAGCGGCAATCCCCAAAACAATCCTACGAACAGCATATCTATTGATTCCGGGACGTCCGTCACCGTAACGGCAACGCCGCAAGGCGGGCGCACGTTCGAGAAATGGACTGGGTCATTGCCTGCGGGGGCTGTCGAGACAAACTCGACCATCACATTCAACATCAGCGCCAACGTGAACATAACGGCGAACTTCCAGTCGATTAGCGGCGGCGGTACGTCCTATACGGTGAACGTCGGCAAAAATATAGAAGACGCCGGAAGCGTTACGGTCAANGGCACACCGAGCGCCCCCGGGCAGCCGACTACTGTCACGGGGGGAGAGTCCGTCACCTTGACGGCGNCGGCAAACAACGGTTACGCTTTCCGGGAGTGGACAGGGTCATTGCCGTCGGGCGTTGACAANAACAGCGCGACTATCACGTTCAGCGTCAACGCCGACGTGAGCATTGTAGCGAACTTCAGGGAAAACACCGGCGGCGGAAACCGGACGGATACCTTAAAAATCGAGGCGGAGTGGCTGACGTCGAGCAATCCGCAGACAGCCAACTGTCCGGCGAACCCGCCGGGCAACCAGTCCATGTGCATCTCATCGCCCAACAGCAGCACCGGCGTTGTAAACATCGGCTACATCTCAAACGGGAACTTCGCGACTTATGAGGTGAACATCGCGAGGAACGGGCAGTACACTATGGTATTCAGAATCGCCAGCAACGGCCAAGCCACGTTCAGGGTAACCGTGAACAACGTGCCGATGGGGACGGTAAGCGGCAATACGCAAAACTGGGACGGCTATGTCGACGCGCCGCTCAGTTATCCCGACGTGCCGTTAAACGAAGGCCAAAACACTATCCGGTTAGACTTCCAGTCGGCCGTAAACGTCGACTACTTCCTGATACTCGGCGAGGCGCAGACGTCGTCGGTGTGGTACAGCGCACCCAACAGGACAGCCGCGCCGCGCACGGCCGTCGCGCTCAAGGCAAGCCCGAAGGGTTTCACCGCGCTGCTGCCCACGAACCACGGCTACACGTCTTACAGGCTCATCGACCTGAAAGGGCGGGAGGTCAGAAGCGGCAAGGTTGGCCCCGGCGTGACGGAACTGCGTTTCGACGGCCTGAGGCGCAGCGTCCTGTTTCTGAAATTGGACGGGGCGAAGGGCAATAAGCCGTTGGTGCTGAAAGCCGTGACGTATTGATTATTTGCTTTTAAAGAGGTACGGCGGTTGACGGGTATCGTCATCCGCCGCGCCGTTTTTTTATTAATGCCGCCGCGGCGTAATATTATATTTCAGTAATGCAGACATTACAGTTGAAATTCCCCCAGTACCCGTTCACTCCGAACTTGGGCTGGTCAATAAGCCGGTTTGAGGTGTTCGACAAGTGCAGGCGGCAGTATTTTTACCAATACTACTCCAAGTACGTCACGAACGTCCCGCAGTACAAGATGTCCAAGCTGAAAGAGCTTACGTCCGTGCCGCTTGAAATCGGCAACGCGGTGCATGATTGCATGGAGGCGCTTTTGAAGCGGCTGCAGCAATCCGACAGCAAGATTGACGAGGGGAAATTTTTCAAGTTCGCCGATGAAAAGTTAAACGAGTATTTTTCAAGGAAGACGTTCATCGAAACCTATTACGGCGGGGCCAAAACGCTCGACGTCGCCGCGGCTTCCGGCAAGGTGAAGGCGTGCCTTGAGAATTTCATCAACAGCCCCTGCTGGAGCTGGATTTACATGAAGGCGATAACGAACCGGACAGGCTGGATGATAGAGCCGCCGGGGTACGGCGAGGCGAGGATTAACGACATGAAGGTTTACTGCAAGATGGACTTCCTNTTTCCCGTGGGCAGCGATGTTTATATATTGGACTGGAAGACNGGCGCGAAGGATTTGGCCAAGCACGGCGCNCAGCTGATGGGCTACGCCGCCGCCGCGAACAGCAACTTTTCCATACCGTGGAACCGGATATTCCCTAAAATCGTTTACCTCTACCCGCAGTACGACGAGTTGGAGGTGACGTTCGACCAGCGGGATTTGGACAGTTTTTTCTGGACTATCCGCTCGCAGACNGAGCAGATGCGGCTTTTGTGCATGGANCCTGAGCGGAATGTCCCATTGAACATATCGGAGTTCCTCTGCAGCCCCTCGCCGGGGCTGTGCGGGAACTGCAAATTTCAGGAACTTTGCGAAAAAAAATAAGGGCCGGCTTAAAGGATTTCGCCGGTCGGCTTCGCGCCGGTTTCCTCTTCGTCTACCGCTATGTCGTCGTCAAAGTCGATTTTCCGGCCTTGGCGCACGGACTGCCCCTGAATCTCCTCTATGCTCGTCATCGGTTCGTCCAAATGCTGCAGCATAAACTCCGCGTCGGAGGCTAACGAGCAGTTCGGGGCGTCGCGCAGTATCCACTTGTAGTTGGCCTCGGCCAGCGAATAGCTTTTCAGGTACTCGTCGTAGGTGAAGCCTATCATGAAGAAACTGTTGCAGAGGTTTTCGTCGCTGGGGTCTAAGACTTGCCCCCTGCGGTAGAAAAACACGGCTTGATTGAGCAGGTACCTTTCGGGCCGCGCCTGCGAGTTGTATTTGTCGATGCGGAGCTTCGCCATTTCGTTGAACGCCTTGCGCCCCTCCGCTGCGAAAGCGAAATCGTTCGTCAGGGTGCGGTAGAGGTTCTCCGCCTCTTCCGACATGGCCGCGGCGGTGTCCGAGTCCAATTCGTCATCGGCGGCGGCGTCCCTCAGGGAGTCGGCCTTTGCCAAAAGGGCGCTCGGGTTTTCGCTCTTGTCGTCGCGCCAGTCGTTTTGCAGGAACGTGATTTTTACGTTCTTGCGTATGCCGTATATAACGCTGTCTATGGCGGCGTTGAGCCTTGTTTTGGCGATGTTGTCTATTTCAAGCTGTACCCGCGCTTCCGGCAATTCTTCTACCTGCCAGATTTGGTCGTATATCGTGAGCCGCGCCAAGGCGGTATCGGCAACGGAATTTTGCGCGGGCAGTTTGGGCAAAACCTCGTTTTGCAGGTAGGCGTTCGCGAACTCTACGCGCGTCGCCCAGTGGAGCATGTTCTTGAAATCGGCGTTGTTGGCCGTCATCCCCTTTTTTGCGGCGTGTTCCGAGAAGCTCTTCCACTTGTAGAGCCACTCGACGAGCTCTTTCATGCGCATGTTCCTGCGGGTTTCGGGAACCCACGCGCGGATTACCTCTATATCGTCGGAGTCGACGTATTTGCCCTCGCCGTACATCTGTTCAACGGAGTCGGCGTACGCCTCGCCGGTATTCTCAAGGAAAAAGCGGCGCATGAAAAAGTCGGTCGGGTTGGAGCGGACGTGGTAGAGCCAGCGGTCCTGCAGTGCCGCGCTGTCGTACTCCTGGCCGCCAAGGGTTGCCAAAAACGCGGAGTCGGGCTTGTACTTCTCGTAAAAAAGCAAATCGGCCGCCTGCCTCTTCACGGCGTCAAGCTCCGGTATGAAGCTCGAGTCCTCGCCGCTTTCGGTCTTGGCGGTGAGGCGGAGGGATTCCTTGTTCTTTTTGTAGAACCCTTCGAGCTCGGCGTCGGTAAAACCCAAATTATCGCCCAGAAGGTCGAAGAAGAGCGACGCGGTATAGTACCTTTTCTTCCACTCCCAGTCGCGGCTGGACGTGATTTTTTCGTTTATGGAGGCGGCCTTGGACTTGGCGTTCTGGTAGATGGCCTCGCACTCCGCCATAAACGTGACCGACTGGCGCTGGTTGGGGAAAAAATGGGGCAGCGGCGCCGGATAGATGCCGGCCACCTTTTTGAACGCCTCCAAACCCTCCTTGCCGATAGTCGTCCTGCCGACCTTCACCACAGGGTCTTTGACCTTGCCCTGGCAGGCCGGAAACACAAACGCGCAGATAAGCGCCGCGGTTACGATTTTACCGATTTTCATTGAAATTGCTCCCTTTCTCAATCAAGCGCCGCGATTGCTTCGTCCATTTCGTCGTAGATATCGAGGAGCGACGCGGCCCCGATTATCTCTATAATCTCATAGACATTTTCGTTCAGGTTTACTATTTTGAAACAGCCGCCCTGCTCCTTGGCGGACTTGTTGAAATGGAGCAATACGCCGAGCCCCGTGCTGTTCACATAGCGCAGCTGCTTGAAGTCGGCTATGATTTTGACCAGCCCGTCGGTGAAGTAGTTGAAGATCTTCTCCGTTATATAGTCCACGTTCGTGGCGTCCAAGTCGCCGATGAACCTTATAACCCGGGCGTCCGTCTTCCCGGCTATCTCTTCGCATGTGAGCTGGATCTGAGTCTCCATTGATTCATTCCTCTCTTAATTTTATTACGTGTACGCTTGTACCGCGTTCGGTTATATCAACATTCATATCGTTTGACAACATCCGTATCAGCGCCAGCCCCCTGCCCCGTTTGTCGTCGTCGCCGACGTGGCTGCCCGCCGTCGCCGGCGCGGTAATCTCCTTCAGCAGGGCGGCCTTCTTGGGGTCGCTCGCGTTGCTGACCTTTATGTCGACCTTTTCCTTGTCTATCGTCACGACCATCGTGACGAAGTTGTGCTGCCCCGCAAGCCCGTGCTCCACAGCGTTGTTGCACACCTCGTCGACTATCGTCTCTATGCGGAACGCGTCCTTTACGCTGTAGCCCTTCTGCTTGGCGAGCCGCGAGACCAACTGGCGCGTGGGCGGCACGAGCTTGAGCGACGCCGGAAACGTGACGGACAGCGACTTGCTCTGCTTCTTGTAGTCCCACATATAGGCGTCCATGGCGGCGCGTACGTCCTGATAGAACGGGAATATCCTGTTCGCGCCCATCAGAGTGAGCTTGGAACGGATGTCGCCGGACAGCCCCGCGAATACCAAGCTGCCGCCCTTTTCCGTGAAACGCTTCCTGTACCCCATGAACTCGCCCAACGCCGCCGAACACATGGCCTTCATCTCGGCAAGGTCGAGTATCACGTAGCTGCGGTTTTCCGCCGCGATAGTATCGAAAAAGCCGGACAGCATGGCGATGCCGGAAAAGTCCAGATAGCCGGCTATCCGCAAAACCGCCACCTCCGGGCTGCTATCGCCGGACGATATTTCCATTGTCAGTGTGTCTTCCATACGGCCTCTGCCTTGCTCTTTCCCCCAAAATACAGTTCGTTTCGGGAAGTTTACGCGTCTTCCCGTTTGCGTACTACGTGGACGGACGTCAAATTATTCTCGTCGACGCTGAATTCTATCGTTTCCGACAGCAGTTTCACTATTTCGAGCCCCATGCCGGCGAACTCGCCCGTCAGCGGCAGTTCGGACCTGTCCCCGCGCACGGCGTCCTGCAACCGCTGGATGTTCGACGCGGTGCCGCCCCTGTCTTTCACCACCACTTCCATGCGGTCGCTGTGCATCTGGCAGGCCACCTCGATTTCGCTGTCGGTGTCGCCCCCGCTGCCGTAACAGATGGCGTTGTTGCAGATGGCGTCTACGATGACCTCGGAGCGGAACGCGAATTTGGCGCTGAACCCCGACACCTGCAGCACCTCCGACACGAACTTGCGTATCGAGGGGATAATCTCCAAGTCGCTCGGCAGCTTCACGGTGATGGTATACGGTAATGCAAGTTCCATAACGATGCCCTTAAAATTTTTATGCCTTGCCGCCGCGCGGCGGCGTTCAACTCTCCACGTCCCCGTCCCCGTGGAGGACGTAGGCTTCCTCGCCGGAACTGATGACGCCTTTTTTGACCATGGTCTCCACGAGCCGCGAGGCGATGGAGAGCAGCGTGGTGAAAGACGGCGACTCAAGCCCGCTTATGACGTGGCTGTGGGCCTCTTTCTCGGACGTCCCGCGCATGTTGTCAAGGATACACTCCATGACGAACATGATTTCGCCGTAAGTCAGGTTCCCCTTGCGGTAAACCGAAAACTCCTGCACGGCGGCCAAAATAAGGTCGTGCAGCTTGTTAAACTCGTTTTGATCGTCAAATACGTTCCTGTAGGAACCGAGTTCTCCGCTCATAATTACCAAACCCCCCGCAAAATACGACGCAATATTACGATTATTATAATATATATAGTATTCTATATGCGTAAAATAATAATAAAATAGATAATATGCAAATTTTTTATTTTTTTAAAAATAAAAATATAGACGTATAACAATATGGAGGGCACAAGACCGCTAATTATGGAGGGCACCCCGCCCCTGCGGGGCGTGCCCTACCCAACCGTTTAATGCGGTCGGAATGTTAAAATCAACGTCAAAACCGCGTAGGTGTTGATTTTGACGTTAAAATACTGACCGCATAAGTCGTTGGTTAGGGCTCGCCCCGCAGGGGCGGGGTGCCCTCCATATTATTATTTGACTATATCAGGTATTACTACGATTCTGTTGCCCTGTATCTGAGAGACTATTACTTTCGTCCCGTTGTCTATGAACTGGCCCTCCGTTACCACGTCGCATAGATTATTGCCTATGTGAACCTTGCCGGAGGGGCGTAACGGGGTTGACGCTATGCCCGTGTCGCCGATTTTGGGCACGAACGCCATATCGGCGTCGGAGTGTGCGCTTTCCAACGTCGCCGCCAGATAGGGGCCGTCTACCACCCTGCCAATGCGCTCGAAGACGTATTTGAAGAAGATTATTATCAGCACTATCGCCCCCAATATGCTGACGGAAATCATCGTGACGTTCCTTTTCAGGATGTCGGCCTGCCACGGGAGTTCGGGGCTTGGGATTACGAAAGACTGGAACGAGAGCACCATACCTATCAATATCAATATTATGCCNGAAACGCCGGCTACGCCGAACCCNGGGAGCACNAAAGCCTCCACCGCCAAAAGCACCGCGCCGGTNACGAGCAGTAGAACCTCCGTATAACCGGCCAGCCCCGCGGCGTGCTGCCCGAAGAACACGATGGCTAAGCAGCANACGCCCACTATCCCCGGTATGCCGAACCCGGGAGAACGCATCTCTATGTAGAGGCAGGAGAGCCCTATCATCATCAGCACCGGCGCGAGCATGGCTATGACGCTCACCAACCCCTCCGACCAGTTTTTGCCCACCACGACCACCTCGGCGCCCGCGTAGCCCATCTCCTTAAGCATTTCGTCTATGTCCGAGACGGTCATCGACGAGAACCCGTAGCGCAAAGCCTCGGACTCGGTCATCGTCAGGAGCTCGCCCGCGCGGACAATCAGTTTCGCGGAGACGACGCTGTCCTTGAGCGGCTTGTCCAAATCGGCCAGACGCGCGGAGTCAAGGTACATCACCGTGTCGGGCAGCGTTACCTCGAATACCGCTATCTCCTCGGTCACCATCGCCTCGGAGAGGATTTCCGGGTAGCCGTTTTTGACCGCGAGCGTGCGGAATTTGGCGCGTATCGGCGACTGGTGCTTCTCGCCGAGCATCTTCGGCCCCTCGTTCGTGTTCGTCAGCGGGGCGACGTCGCCGATTGTCGTATTGGGGCGCATGACGATTTTGTCGGCGGCGAAGGCGATGAGGGCGCCCGCGCTTATGGCCTTGGAACGCACGAACGCCACGGTAGGCGCTTTGCAGGCGACGATGCTATCCACGATATTGAACGCGGCGTCAACCTGCCCGCCGTATGTGTCGATGTCGATGACGACCAAAGAAGCCCCGTCCCGCGCGGCGTCCCGCAGCCCCCGCCCGACAAACGCCGCCATGCCGTGGTCGACGGCCCCCTCGGCGGGGACGATAAACACCTTGCGGCTGTCGGCGTCAGCGGCAAACAGAACGGCCGCGAACGACAGGATTGCCGCGGCGAAAACGATTTTTACAGTTGATTGCGTTGACGTTAGCATAATGTGGGGTAAATATAATACAATGGAAGCCAAAGTCAAAATATAAAAATCAAAATCTACCTCACCCCCCAAAATCACCGACACCTTCTCGCTCTTGCCTTCCGACGTCTTTAATGCGCCTTATCCCACAATTGTCCCCACTGTCAGAATTTTTTGCAAACCTGCGCGTTCCGTATGTATATTTGTGTTGAAAGGGAGCGCGTGAAAATGGATAAAAGAGTTGTAGAACTATGGCTTGGGTTGTGCGACAGGGACTTAAAAGGCGCACACGGCTTGCTGAAAACGAAAAATTACGTCTTAGCTGGGTTTCAATGTCAGCAGGTCATGGAAAAGGCGCTCAAAGCGTATATATCTTCCGTGTCGGAGGACGACCCGCCCAGAATACACAATCTGTCCAAACTGACGGAGTGGAAAGGGCTTGGCGCGGAACTTTCCGAGCAACAGTGGAAACTTATCGACGACCTAAACCCGCTCTACATAGAAGCACGGTACGCCGGCTACAAATCGACGATACTGTCGCTTATGACGCCCGAACATTGCAAACAATTAATTTCCCAAACGGAGGAGTTTTTGTCATGGATAAAACACAAGCTCTTGAAATAGCGCAAAAATACGCTGACATCGTAACGAAAGAGTTTAGCCCGAAACAGATATTGCTGTTCGGCTCGTATCTCTACGGAACGCCGCACGAATGGAGCGACATCGACATTGCCGTTATTTATGACGAATACACAGGACCCGGCACGTGGTGGGATGGCGCATCACGCCTTTCGTCGCTATGCCGAAAGGTCGATACAACAATAGAACCGCATTTGATGGAACTGACCGACGACCCGTGGGGACTCGCGCACAAAGTTCAAAAAATCGGAAAAGTGCTGTACCCAAAATAGTAACGCTATTGAGGGGGCAGACTGCGTTCGCCCGCCCCATTAAAGTCAAAAGATTAAAATAAAAGTCAAAATCATAATATGAAGGGCACCCCGCCCCTGCGGGGCTTGCCCTAACCAACGACTTATGCGGTCAGTATTCTAAAATCAAAACCTACCTCACGCCCAAAATCACCGACACCTTCTCACTCTTCCCGTCCGACGTCTTTATCACGCCCTTGACTAAGTACGTGCCTTCCGACACCTGACGCCCGCTCTTGTCCGTCAAATCCCACGTGCCCACCTGACGCTTCGCTTGGCTGTTCAACGTTTTGTCGCTGATTTTAACCTTGTTTATAACGTTGCCCGTCGCGTCGTATATGCGCAGCTCGCCGCTGCCCACGCGCTTGCCCTGACGGAAAAAACTCACGCTCCCCAACTGCTTCGCTACAGGG
>JGI24698J34947_10001763_pt1 | contig 11530 bp, 9 predicted proteins | sample TergutMp193P3_FD_34947 | JGI IMG/M metagenome (IMG submission 34947)
ATGGGAGCAGGGCACAACAGCCAGAGTTCCAGAGCCAGCCTGCCATTACAAAAGGGAAGAGAAGCCATGATAAGGGTAATGGCTTATGACGCCTGGGGAAATGGCGGACAGCCGAGCCAAAGCCTTGGATTGAACCTCTATTGGCCAGGCAACGCCTCAGGCGCTGTAGCCACAAAGGCCTTTACCACGCAGATCAGCGGAAACCACGCCCAATCAGGCAAAATCTTTATTCCGAGCCAGGCTGACACATCAAGGAATGAATGGCTGGGCCTGGGGCCAAAAATACCTGGGGATCAAGTGCAGCCCAGTCTGAGCAACATCATAGCCCAGTTGTATAATCCGGCCAACGGCGCCATGCTGAATACAAAGATAATTTACCCGACCGTGGTAAAGCCTCGGGAAATCTATCTTCGTGGTTATGACTTTACTGCAACAACCAGCAACTTTACCCTTTTGGAAAATGGGTGGGAATATGCCGATAAACCTGGTTGGCTTGATCAACATGTATTAGAACCGGTCAGGGATATCACGCCTTATGCAGTAATTCGTTATGCGTACATCGGAAGGCTCGCGATAACTACCACAGCCGCCAACCATCTTGATACGGTATTAACCAGGATGAATGATACGCAGGGGAATAAAAACACCAACCTCAGCGCGCCAAGCGAGACCTTATACCTTGGATGGACTAACGGAAGCAGGTCGGATGGCGCCGTTGGCATTGCCCAGCTTGGTAAAAGGGGTTTGGCTGTTAATGTTTCTCGGACTCCGTATTCTATTGGCCATACCGTTACACACGAAATAGGCCATTGTTTCGGCATAAAACATTCCCCAAGTTCTGGCGCTGACGCGGATCCAAACTGGGTGGATAATACATTCCCTTATGGCGGGGGCGGTATGGCAGGTGGCTGGGGTTACGCAAAGCACTTAAACCCGGAGATATTCCTTGCCGAGGACGATCACAAACTGGAAAACATACTATACTCTGGCAAAAACGCGTCCTGGGACGTGATGGCTTACGCTCCGCTGTATCCAGGTCATCGCAGATTCAGTGATTACAACACTGATAAGCTCATCCCGAGGGCAATCAACAGTTCCTCTAATTACTCGGCAAGTATGATGTCGGCTGCGCCTGAAATTGCTCCCCATCAGATTCCGGGCATCAAGGTTCATCCAGAAACGGGTATTCTGATTTATGGCGCGGAGGCCGCCAGAGCCGCCGAGGCAGCGTGGAACCTTGAAAAGAATATTGACGTTGCGCAATTTGATGCGGAAGCCGCGATTTCGGGCGACTTGGGCAGCGATGAGGATGTTGACGTTGAAAGTCTCGTCAAATTCATCCTAGCCAACTCAAACAAGCGGCCATTGGTTATTTTCACCCATACGCCAGTGCTTAAAGGCATTGAGCACGAAGTGATGTGAAAGGATGGTGAACCATGATTAAGATACTTCGTTCTCTCTCAATATCCCTGTTCTTTGGTCTTTCCCTTGGCTTTGTCGCTTGTTCCGGCAAGCCCGATGTCATTGTTGAACCCCCGCCGCCACCTCCTCCACCTCCTGAATGGACCGTTACGCCTGAGGCAGACGTGTACATAGTCGGCAATCACAACATGGTCATGAAAAACGGCAAGATCATTCACTACCTTGAAAAGGGCGATTTTCCAATGTACGCCTATTCGGTATTTGTATATGGCGGGGATGTGTATGTCGCCGGACATAGACGCGATAACGACAGACAACTCGCGTCGCTTTGGAAAAATGGCAAGTTGCAGCCTCTGGAATTATTCTACACAAATAATCCCAACCATCTTTCAAGTGCTATATCCGTCTTTGTTTCAGACGACAATGTCTATGTGGCCGGATATCAACCTGGCAGCAATGGGTTTAGCGTCGCCACCTTGTGGGTAAACGGCGTCCCTACAAGCCTCAGCGACCCTGACACGGATAGTTATCTAGCCGAGGCCAAATCCGTTTTTGTGTCGGACGGCGATGTCTATGTCGGTGGTTATGAAGGCTTTTATTTTGGCATAGTTTGGAAAAATGGCGAAGTACTGTATAAGTATCGCTATTCTGACGGCCATAGTGATTATGGTCGCGCTACGAAGGTTTATTCAATTTTCGTATCCAACGGCGATGTATATGCCGCTGTATATGACTGGATTGACGTGGCGCGATTTACGTTTTGGAAGAACGATGAACCTCATAACCTTGGCCTCGGCGGCCCAGGTTGCGTTTTTGTCTCAGGCGATGACGTTTATGTGGCTGGAAGCAAAGCGGCTGATCAGAACGACATCTTTAACGTTGGTTTTAAAAGCCATGCCGTGCTTTGGAAAAACGGCGTAGAGCACAGACTCACCGATGGGAAGGATTATGCGTTTGTAGATTCGATTTCTGTGTCGGGCGACAATGTTTATTTGGCGGGAGCAGAATATGAACTAGGCAAGGCTACAGCCATTCTTTGGGTCAATGGTGAAGCAATAAACCTAAGACCTTATGGCTTCACTACCGGATACGCCACCTCTGTCTATGCGGTAAGCAAAACAGATTAGGCTCTTGGTTTTCGGCGCTGTAATGAGCAGGTTGGTTTTTTAAAAATCAACCTGCTCCTATTGAAAGAATTGTGAATTATGATTAAGAGGCTTCACGCTCTGTCAACATCTCTGTTTTTTGGCCTTTTGCTTGGATTTGCCGCTTGTACAAGCGACCCAGTAATTAGGGCCTGTTGACATTAAGTGAGTATTGTAGTAATCTAATTCCAATTCTAAATAGAATGCGTCATTAAATTTGGGAGTTGGAAGTGCGCCGCGCATGGAACCTATTGGTGTGATTCGAGTTGTTTCGGGGAAAAACGTGGCGCCATGCTTCCAACACAACTTTCTAAATCAAAATTGCGCTCTTCAATTTTGATTTAGAAACGGAATAAGAGGCATGAAGATAACCCCTGAAGAGTTCAAGAGAATATAAAGACTATTGCCAGTACAGAGAGGAAACGTCAAGTGTCAACAGACCCTGATTCAACTTTTTCAAAGTTGAATTGGTCTAGGCGTCCAGCGCCCTGACGCGCAGTACGCGCTCAAAGCGAAGCTTTGGCCCGGCAATCCTCTGGACGGCACGGGCCAGGCTCTCGCGGCTTGCGCCCAGCTGTTCCGCCCAGGCGTCCAGGGGCAGTTCTCCGCCCTGGGGATTGTTTTTTATCCACTTCTCCCAAAGGGCTTGCAACGCGGTTTGATCAGGCTCGCGGCGGTCGCGCCAGTTGCGCTCCTGGGGGCGGATGGGGTTATATAGCTTGGTTCCGCGCAGTTTTTCAGGCAGAAAGTCCTGTTCTTTTTCGTAGTTCTCGTGGCTGTAAAAATAGCCCTCTCCGTACCCCCTGGCTCTGCTCGTTGAAGTATGGGAATCGCGCAGGCTATCAGGTATAGGGGCGTCGGGCGCGCTCAAGGCCGCGCTGATGGCCTGGATCGTGGCGTTTGACTTGGGCGCGTTTGCCACGTAAACAACCGCCTGGGCCAGGGGTATCCTGGCTTCGGGCCAGCCTATGCGCTCCACGGCCCTGCTCACGCACTCGGCCAGCATGAAAGCCTGGGGGTCAGCGTTGCCAACGTCTTCAGCGGCTGTGACCATCAGGCGGCGGGCTATAAAGCGGGGGTCTTCGCCGCCCTGTATCATGCGCGAGAGATAATACAGTGCCGCGTCCGCGTCAGAGCCGCGCAGGCTCTTCTGAAAAGCCGAGGCCAAATCATAATGGCCGTCCGCCCGATCAAAGAGCACGCGCCCCCCCAGGACGCTTCGCAGCATTTCCAGAGAGCGATCTTGTTCGGGCAAATCATAAAAGGTTTCAAGCCCTGTGAGGGCGGCCCTCAAGTCGCCGCCGGCCCAGTGGGAAAGATAGTCCAGGATTTCATCGTCCTTTGGATAATCTGTATAAACCGTTGAACAGGCGCGTTTCAGGACTTCGAGAATGTGGGCGGGCGCCAATGCGTTGAGGGGTATCAACTGACACCTGCTGCGAAGGGCTGGATTTAAATAAAATGCCGGATTTTCCGTGGTGGCGCCAATGACCACGGCCTCGCCCCTCTCCACGAAGGGAAGCAGTAAATCTTGTTGTGAACGGTTATACCTGTGGATTTCGTCCAGAAAGAGAACCGGGGCAAGGCCGCGAAACAGCGGCGAACCGCTGTTTTCCAGCAGAAATTTCTTTAAGTCCGCGGCAGAGCCGGTTATGCCCGAAAATTCCAGAAAACCGCGCCCTGAGGCTGAGGCCAAAAGTCTGGCGAGGGTGGTCTTGCCGGTGCCAGGAGGCCCCCAGAGAACCATTGACGGCAAACGCCCGGAGGCCGTCAGCCTGGTCAAAATCCCCTTGGGGCCAAGCAGGTGGGGCTGTCCCACGACATCTTCTATCTTTGAAGGCCGCATTCTTTCGGCCAGTGGAACTGACTGCGCGTTCATCTATGTTCCCGCGTGATTTCTCTCCACCCATTCCAGTAAAGCCGACCTGATGGCCGCGTGTATCGTCATTCCCTTGCTGCGCGAGAGCGTCTGCAGCTCATTCCAAAAAGCAGGGGGCATCTTTACTGACTTGGTTTGAACGGGCGCTACGACTTCATTGGCCTTAGGGCGGCCCCTGCGGGGGAGCAAGTGCAGACATATTGACGGCACGTCTGGGCCGCATTCCGCCTCAGCCTCTATCACACTCCGTCTATATCTGGCCCGAAGCTCCTCAATAGGGCGGCCTTTGTCTTTAGCCTCCGCCATTGCTTCTTCCAGCGTCAATAATTCCAATGCCATGATGCCCCCTTTTAGATTTTACGTTTTCTGATCCGAAACGCTGTTACAGGATAAATATTGGCGCCATCCAAGGCAATATCGCAAATCAGCCTGTAGTGCTTGTCGTCAATAGTTGCCTCAATAATGTAGCGGCATTTGACGACAGAACGAGTGATTGTCCCATTTTCAATGATTTTCTCCGCGAGCGCAGGCGTTACGCCGTGCCTGGCCAAGTGGGCGATGTTGTTTTCATCCCAAAGGATTACCACATTTTAAACAGTAACACTCTTTATTGTCATTTGACAAAAAAATGATATTAGCCAGCGGCGTTAAATACCGGGTTATTGAGCATCTCTATGACTATTGCCGCGTATTGGCCATTTGGCGCTAATTGGAGATACCTTTGCAGATTACTCTTCGCGGCTTTTATGTTACCGCCTCTAAACTCGCATATCCCAAGAAAATAGTATGAATCCGCAAATCCAGGGTTAGTTGCGACAGCCCTGTTCAGATACCCTTTTGCCTCGGACAGTTTGCCGGCATTACACAGAGAAACGCCCTTGTTATAGGCTTCATCAAAACTCAGCGTTTTTATCGCGGCTTGTTGTTCGCCAGGCTTTGCCGCAGGTTCCTGTTCTCTCTTTAAGGCTTCATATTCGGCTATTATCTCCTCTTGGGAATGGCCCCCCTCGTTTTTGTTTGGTTCTTCTTCGTCTTCTATTTTCCAGACCGCGCCTGGCGTCACAAATACGGAAGCAGCCGCCCCTCCGCCAATGCCCAGACGCCGGGGTTTGCCGTTTTTCCAGAGCGTGGCGACTTGAACTTTATACGCTCCTCCTGTTTCTGGAAACGCCGGAATTTGTGGAGCGAGTTCAGACCCCGCCACATACACGTCGCCGCCGGAAACAAAAACGGAATTAGCTCCCATCCCCAAACCGGCGCTCAGGCGCTGGGATACGCCGTTTTTCCAAAATGTCGCAAACCCAAACTTCCCGCTTATTTCGCGCCCCGCCACATAAACGTCGCCGCCCGACACATAAACGGAATTGGCCTCTCCATTACCAAGGCGCTGGGCCGCGCCGTTTTTCCAGAGCGTGGCGGCCGTATTCCCTTGCGCGTTTCTTCTAACTCCCGCCACATAGACGTCGTCGCCCGACACGAAAACAGACCTGGCCTCCGAACCGCCATCAGCGGCGCTCAGGCGCTGGGCCTTGCCGTTTTTCCAGAGCGCGGCGGTCGTATCCCCTTGCGCGTTGCTTACAACTCCCGCCACATAGACGTCGTCGCCCGACACGAAAACAGACCTGGCCTGCGAATCGCCATAACCGCCGCTCAGGCGCTGGGGCGCGCCGTTTTTCCACAGCGTGGCGGCCATATGCCATTGCGCGTTTCTTACACCCCCCGCCACATACACGTCGTCGCCTGATACAAAAACAGACCTGGCCTCAGAACCGCCATCACCGGCGCTCAGGCGCTGGGCCTTTCCGTTTTTCCACAGCGTGGCAAAAAGGACTCGGTTTTCACCTTCACCATTCCCCGCCACATATACGTCAGTACCAGATACAAAAACAGATTTAACTAAATACAAAGTATTATCATCGTCATCATAGTCACACCAACGACCAAAATAGCCTTCGTCGCTAACGGGCTGGTCCAAGCCATTTTTCCATAGCACAGCATAACATGTTCTGCCGATTGCGTAATCAGCTCCGAAATCAGCTCCCACTACATATACCCCTTCCTCGCTTTGGCTTTTTTTCCCGCAGGCCGTAAAAGCGGCAAACAGCGTCATCAGGGCGACGGCCAGGCAAATGAGACGTTTTTTCATGGTCAGTTCTCCTCGTGGTCGGCTTGCTGCGGTTACGATGGCTGATTTACAAAGACGGACATGGCTGCGCCGACAGAGATTCCGCCGCTCAGGCGCTGGGGTTTGCCGTTTTTCCATAGCGTGGCGGCTTTGCCCACACGCCCCGCCACATAGACGTCATTACCCGACACATAAACAGAAGAAGCGCCAAGATTAAAATGCTCGCCGCTCAGACGCTGGGCCGCGCCGTTTTTCCAGAGCGCGGCAGAATTTCCATCCGCTACATACACGTCGTCGCCCGATACATAGACGGACACGGCCTTCCAAATGTCGTCCAGACTCTGGGCCGCGCCGTTTTTCCAGAGCATGCCGATGGTATATGCGGACTCCCGGATTTCCGCCCCAGCCACGTACACGTCATTACCCGATACAAAAACAGAATAAGCATAAGCATCATAGGCATTAAGGCGCTGGGGTTTGCCATTTTTCCAGAGCGTGGCGGCGCCATCCATCATCCCCGCCACGTACACATCATCGCCTGATACAAAAACAGAATTAGCTCCTCCATTCCCCGAAGCTGCGCTCAGGCGCTGGGGCTTGCCATTTTTCCAGAGCGTGGCAAAACTTCTGTTTTTTGCGTCTGTTTCCCTCCCCGCCACATATACGTCGCCGCCCGATACATAGACGGAATTGGCCTCTCCATTGCCGAGGCGCTGGGGCTTGCCATTTTTCCAGAGCGTGGCAAAACTCTTGGCGCCTATAATTTCATCACCCGCCACATACACGTCGTCACCCAATACATAAACGGATTTAGCCGCGCTGTCATTTCCATCGCCCAGACGCTGCGGGGCGCCGTTTTTCCAGAGCGTGGCAAAACTCTTGGCGCCGATGATTTCAACGCCCGCCACATAGACGTCCTGATTTTTATTTATTAACACAAAAAATATTACTAACGATACGCATAAAAGCAGCGAGACTATCACCGCGCCCGCTTTAAACAGGCTTATTTTTTTAGGCGGGGCTATTTCAGGCGGCCGCGCCGCGCTTTGCGTTGCGGGCATTATGGGCGTTGCGGGCGTTCCGGCCCGCACTCCCGTTTCGCTTCTCTCTTTATACGCGATACGCGGGGCGTCAACCATCTCGACGCCGCATTTTTTGCAAAACCTCACGCTGTCGTTTTGCCCATAGGCGTTGCATTTCGGGCATACCTTCACAGGAGCGTCCGCCATCTCAGCGCCGCACTTTTTGCAAAACCTCGCGTTGCCGCGGGTATTGCATTTCGGGCAGGTTTTCATAAACGCCTCCTCGCTTGGTTTTAGGCTTGCGTCACGCGCTATATTTACTCAAGTTAAAAGGAAAGAATCCCTCATTGCCCGACCGCGCTGATTTTTCAATGATTTTGGGTGTTATTGCTTCCATCGTTCCGCCACGCCGTCGCCCATGGTTTGCAAGTCTCTTATCAACGCGCCAAGCTCGAGCATCATATTGTCCGTTTGTTTTGTCGGGCGCAATTTGAGATTGAATTGTTCCCGGCCGCCAAACAAGCTCCCAAAAAGCCCCCCGTACAAATCCTCAAAGAGCCTCCCGAACAACGCCTCAAAGAAACCCCTGCTCGGCGCGTGGCCCATATCAATGGGGGAAGACCCCTTGGCCTTAGAGGAAAATATTTTAATAAAGAAGGTCTTGCCGATAGAAAGCCAAATTGCCGCCGCAAGACCGACTATTGATAAGATAAAGCAAATAATAAAAATGCCGACACCGAGGCATCCGGGGTCGCTTTTGGAAGAGTTCCCCCCAATCCACACCGTAGCCATCAATCCCACTACTACCGCGGCTATGGGAATTTGCCATATGAGAAACCTGATGGCTGAAAATCTGCCGCCATAGTAGGTTGTTATACCGGAAACAGAATCTAATGGCGTTTCGAGGACAGTACGGCTGTTGGCAAAGATGCCGTTGCGAAACGCGTGAAACAATAAACGGCGGTTTGTTACAAATAAATAGCCGAAACATTTGGGCCACATCACCTGGGCGCAAAGGTATTTGCGCACAATAAACTCATCGGCGGCAAGGGCGACGCTGCCCATCGTTGTTTCCATGTCCCCGCCGCCCCATTTACCCAAAATCCCTTGTAACGCCGTTATAGTTGCGCCCCCCGCGCCTCCCCCCGCGCTCATCTCATGGTCTTCCCACGCGGGGAGCCCGGCAGGTCTGTCCGCGCCCCTGGGATTGACCGGCGAATTGCAATGGGGGCAGATGCTGTCTTCTTCCCATACTTGTTTCCCGCAACTTTCGCAAAACATGATGATTCTCCTTAAAGAAGAGGCGCGCCTATGGCTTTCAAGGCACGGTTGTTACAAAAAATGTGAACAGAACTGAATTTGGCCGTTGTTTTTCTCTCAGCGCATTCTAATCTTCATCGCGCTGCCCGATGTTTCCACAACTTCCAGGCGCGGTGCTTTTAAGGCGCCGATGCTGGCCGCCAGCGCCTGCGCTGAAAGGCTCGTGGAAATATCAATGGTGGCTACGCCGCCGTTGAACTCGTTTATGCGGACGCTCTCAACGCCCTTTATGCTCTTTAGCGCCCTTTCGAGTTCAGACACATTGGGAAAACTCTTTACGCCCGTGACTGTGAGTTTTATGCCCGATCCAGTGGGGGTCCCCGTGTTCGTGAGGAACTGTTTGACCATGTAGTCGCCCATCATCTCGCCCGCGTTATTCAGGGCCACCTTTGCCGAGGTGCTTTCGGTGAGATCAACGCCGCCGGCGTGAAAACCGTTAGTGGCTAGTATTCTGGCGTTATCCGTCCTTATAGCCCTTGCCTCCACCCTGGCGCGGCAGGAAAATAACCCGCTCCCGCCTGAAATAGGTCCCACCGCTTCACTAAAGGCTTCTCCCACTATGATAACGTCAACGCCCAGTTGTTGTCCGATACTCGTGGCGGCGGCTATGTCGCCTCTCAGTATCGCCTTGACGGCGTCGCTGTTGCGGATTTTATCCACCTGGTTTTTGTCAACCATCCGGGTAAATCCGGCTTCCAGAAATTTTCTGATGATGGCCGTTTCTCCGGCGGGGTCGGGAATTGGCCTCGTTATGTGTATTTCCGGTATGACGACGGCAATCCGCGTCTGCCGTGGGTCCTGCAAGGGATCGCCCGCCGGTTTTGGCGCCGGTGCAGACGACGACGCTGATGCCGCTGGCGGCGCCGAACCGTCCATCATGCCGAGCATGGTCTTGGCGGCTCTGTCCATGGCGTCCCTGATTTGGGGGGCCGTGTCCGACTCTATCAATTCGTAAGCCGACGCTGATACCTCGCCGCTTTCTACGTCAATGAGCGAGCAAACAGCTATAAAATTGCCATCTTCCTTTCGCATCTCCGTCACGCAGACTATATCCGCCTGGAGCATCTTGCCTATTTCCTTTACCTTAGAGGTATCAACCATGCCGCCCCTGTCAAATGTGTGCGATTTCATGATCTGGTCTATGCGCGACCTGTCAACGAGCTTGTACCTCCTGGTGCTTACGATGTACTGATAAAGCGCGCCCTGGGCCGTCATTTTATTCATCGGGGTTATGCTGGCATTGCCAATAGGCGCCATGACGGCCACGGTGGGCCGCAGGTCCTGAGCCGGCAGCGCGGCGCAGGTTAGCGCGGCGAGGCATAACAGAAAGTTTTTGAATTTGCGAAAAACGCGCATAAAGCCTCCTGGCTATACAAAGTAGCCGTTAAAAAGGTGAAGTTGAATTGCTATATCCATCATGCCGGGCATGGTCATGGCTGCCATCCCGCTAGTCACCAATCGTCTCCTTTGCCTTGTCAAATATGCCTTTCTTTGCTCGTGCAAAATCCTCTTGCCTTATTTCATGCTTTTCCTTGGTTTCGGGATCCTTCTCGATGTGTGTTATCTTGCAGCAAGCCATGCTATCTTCAACGCTGGTAATCTTAACTTCGCCAATTGGTATTTTCTTCTGTCCTTTTATGTCTCCTTCTTTATTCCTAACAAAACCGCCTGCCCTGAATACATCAAACTTTTGTCCTTTCTTGACGTCGAATTCGCTCCCCTCAATATCAAGAAACACTTCTTTGGTTTTGGGATCAACTTCTAGCACCACATATTGCGGCGAAACAATAGGAGGCATAGGCACTGGTATTGCTTTCCATATTTCTATCGCTATTTTATAAAGGGCTTCGGAGGCTGCTGTCGAATAATCATTACTCGTTAAACCTTCTAACCCTCCTTGAAGAGCAGGGATTCGTTTTGTGACTTTCACCTCTTTGGATAACTCAATTTTAGCGGTTTGCACATTAATCATTTTGACGTTTAGATTTACACGGCACGTTACCATACCTAAACCTAAACCACCTCGACTAAGGATAGGGGAGCTTGAAACGGCGCTTACCTCATGGATGCTGCCGATTACCAAGTGACTCACGCCCAGAATTTTGCCAACTTTCGCGGCGGTTGATGGATCAACAAGGCCGCTCAAGTCAAGGGCCTGTTGTTTCATTACCTTTTCAAGATGACTGCGATCAACAATTTCGCAGTGTTTGTTCTCCATGACTTTGCTAGTCAACGTTTCCGCAAATCTGTCGCCTATCATGTTATCTCTGACATCCCTGTACCGGCTTTTATTTTCTAAGGGCGCTATTGACAGGCGCTTTACGTCGTCGGCGTGGAGCGCGGCGCACAGGAGGGCCGTAAGGCCTAAAATGACGGCCTTGCAAATTTGTTGAAGTTTGAACTTGCGAAAGATACGCATAAATCCTCCAGGCCATACAACGTGGCCGAAAAAATGGGCGGCGATACTCATGGTCACCACCCCATAACCTTAGTAGAAATATAGAAACCCCTGCCCGCAGCCGTGCCGCCCCCGCCTGAGCCTGTCATCATGTCGCCCAGGGAGAGATAAATCGTATTGGGGTTGTCGTGCTTAAAAGCCGCCGCGCCTATGGACGTG
>JGI24698J34947_10001764_pt1 | contig 11529 bp, 7 predicted proteins | sample TergutMp193P3_FD_34947 | JGI IMG/M metagenome (IMG submission 34947)
GGATATGTTTATCTATACGTTCTTCGGTAAGTTTGGTTTTTACCTCAATCAGCATTGCCTTGTCGCTGTTTTCAAGCATAATGTCAACTTCCAAAGAGATGCCATTAATTTTGTCATAAAACCTGGGATTCGGACTTGCTCTGAGGAAACTAAATCCAAACTCATTAAATTTCTCACAGATTTTGGGCGCAACCATGGCTTCGGTAAGGTCGCCGAAAAGATTGGTTATTGCCCCAAGCCTTTCATTGAATTCTTTTTTAAGCCGTAGATCGTCTTCTTTCATGAGCCGCTCTGTTTCCTTGAAACCTTCCCTGTATTCTTTCAACTGCCGATCAGTTTCTTTTTGCTTTTCGCCTACTTCCTTAACAATCTGAGCAGTTTCCTTCAATTGCTCCCGATTTTCCATTAAAGCCGCCCAAACCGACTCGAAAGTGGGGGGATTGGTTGTCTGTGTTTCCGGCATACATTTACCTCCTGCCTTTAATATACTTCTTTTTGGGGGCTTTAGAAAGGTATTTATAGCTCCCTACACATGGTGGTATCAGATACCAATAAATGCGCGGGGCTGGATTATGCTTTGTTTTTTATGACATTCATCACATTTTTTAACCTCGAACCACGCGAACAAACACGAACAGAAGAAAACCACGAAGGACACGGAGAGGCTAAAATATAGTATCAGATACCGCTTTTTTCACTATTTGATTAAATTCACGATTTCATTAAAGGAATCATCGAAAGAACGTTTGATTTTTACCAGTTTCTTGACCGCCTCATCAGAATTTATGGCTTTTGACGGAGTATCTTCTATTGGTAATAATAATTGAAAACTCTCAATTTTAAGAGCATCGGCAAGGGTTTCTAAGGTTTTATCACTTACCCATGTCCTGTGACATTCGATACTATTCACGGTTTGCCATGATAATCCAGCCATTTCAGCTAGTTTCTCTTGTGAAAGACCGAGCGTTTTCCGCTGTTCCTTTAGATTTGCCGCTAATATCCTGCGTAAATCGGGTTTTTTGCCCTTCATACTTAAATGATGATACATTTATATCTATTGATAATGCGACGTATTGACATAAATGGATTAATACTAATATTATGAGGGTTATGTTCTGTAAAACCGCCCATATAGGCTGTTTATATGCCGGCGGGCATTGCACGCAAATATTATCTATGGAGATATAAAATGAAAAAAACGATCAAAAACGCATTCAAACTGTTCGGCATTGTCGCCCTCGTGGCGCTAATCGCCTTCTCAATGGTCGCGTGCGGCGACGATACCGGCCCCACTGGCCCCGGTGGTGGCGGAGGCGGCGGTGGAGGCGGTGGTGGCGGCGGTGGTGGCGGAAGCGGCCCCTCAAGCTGGACAAAAGTAACGAACCACCCATTCCCCTCAAAAAATAAGAATGGCGAACCTTATATAATCGGCTCCATCGCCTATGGGGGCGGAAAGTTTGTCGCCGGGGGTGAGGACGGCAAAATGGCGTATTCCACGGACGGCGCAAGCTGGACAGAAGTAGCGGACAGCACACTCACCTATCCCATCTGGGCCATTGCCTATGGCAACAACAGGTTTATCGCCGGGACTGGGGGCGGCGAAATGGGGTATTCATCTGACGGCATAAGCTGGACAGCCGTAACGGACAGCCCATTCGCGTTTTACGAAGCCATCAACAGCATCGCCTTTGGCGACGGCACCTGGGTCGCCGTGGGTTGGCCTGGCAGGATGGCGTATTCCACCGACAACGGCGTAAACTGGACAAACGTAGAGGACCTCCCATTATGGGAGTATGTGGATAATGGTTCTACCAATAGGGTTCATATCGAAACCGTTGCCTATGGCTCAGGCAGGTTTGTTGCCAGTGGTGGTAACATAGTTGGAAATTTTGGCAGAATGGCGTCTTCCACGGACGGCATAAATTGGACAGCCGTATCAAACAGCACATTCGACGGCGATAAGTCTTCCGGCCAAGCCATCGTCTATGGAGGCGGCAGGTTTGTCGTCGGGGGTGAAAACGGCGAAATAGCGTATTCCACAAACGGCACAAGCTGGACAGCCGTATCGGACAGGCCATTCGGTAATATATCTCGAATAATGGCCATCGCCTATGGCAACGGCAGGTATGTCGCCGTGAGTACTAGCTGCAATATGGCGTATTCCGCGAACAGCGTAAACTGGACAGCCGTATCAAGCACGGCCAACACGTTCGGCGATTCCACTGCCATCAACGGCATCACCTATGGCTCAGGCAGGTTTGTCGCCGTGGGTCATGACGGCAAAATGGCGTACTGCAACTGGTAGTGCTGAGGTGAATAAACGGTAACAACTAACAGCTACCGTTTTTCTATAGCGCAGGTTACGAAAACAGCGTCAGGTGAAGTAAAAACCGCCTGACGTTTTTTTAAAAACCGTTCCCTGCAATTTCTACATCATAGCTCTGGATTAAAACTGATTTTCCTTTTTGGCTTTGGCTGCCCCTGTATTACCCGTGTCCCCTGTGCGAGGCCTTCTTCCCTCCGTGTCTTCACTCCGTGAAACTCCGTGGTGAATCTTCTTCCTCCGTGCCTCTGTGCCTCTGTGAGAGGTCTTCTTCCCTGTGCCCCCCGTGACCCCGTGCGAGGCCTTCTTCCATGTTTCTCCCTTCTCTTTTCTCTTTTTTGTTGCTATACTTTTCACGAGGCGTTCCGGGGAGATTATGGCAGGCCAATTACAGCTTAGCTTTGTCAGTTTTAAAAAAGACTCGTATATCATAGTTGAGGGCAAGCAGGATGCCGATCGTTTCTACATCATCCAGCAGGGGACGGTAAAATTATCCAAGGAAGTGGAGGTCGTGGCGGAGGAGAGGGGCAATATACTCGGGCCGGGCGACTTCTTTGGCGTTGTTTCCACCATGTCTTCCCATAGCCATATTGAGACCGCCATGGCAGTTACGGATGCTGTCGTTATCTCGGTCCATAAGCACCAGTACGGGGAGTTAATCCAGAAGAATACCCCTGTGGCCATGAAGATCATCCTTCAGTTTTCCAAAAGGCTCAGGTACCTGGACGAGGCGCTTTCGCGGCTGACCCTGAAAAACACGGCCGAGGCGGATATTTCCCATCTTTTCAACGTGGCTGAATACTACCTGCGCCAGAGCCAGTACAACCAGGCTTTTTACGCCTATAGCCAATACCTCAAGTACTGTCCCGGCGGGGTTCACATAGCTGAGACCGTCAAGCGGATGAAGACAATAGCGATGTACGTTAAGGGCACGATAAAGGAATGGAAGAGCGATGAATCCACCAGGATATACCAAAAAGACTCAATGATTTTTGCCGAGGGTGAACCGGGGAACGAGCTTTTTATTATTCAAAAGGGTTCCGTAACCATCTCCAAAATTGTTGACAACAAGGAGGTGCTTTTGGCGGTACTCAAGCCGGGGGACATTTTTGGGGAGATGGCCCTTCTGGAAGCCAAACCAAGAGCTGCGAGCGCCGTTTCCTACGAAGAATGCCATCTCCTGGCGATAAACCGGGCCAACTTCCAAAAAATGATAAGTACCCAGCCGCAGCTTGTTTCGAGGCTTACCACCCTTCTCGCGGACAGGATCTGGTTGATCTACAAACACCTGGCCAACACGCTTATAAGCGACCCGCTGGGCCGAATGTTTGACGCCCTGCAAATCCAGCTTGAGAAAAACAGGGTCTCCCTGAACAAGGATGGTTCCTATACCTTTGATTTTGGCCCCAGGGAATTGGCAAATATGGTTGGGGTTTCGCAAGGGGAGGCGATTTTATTATTGCGAAAGATGATGGGAAACGGAAGGATCAGGGTAGAAAATGGCAAGCTCCATACCACTTCGGTACAGGAAATATTGAGGCAGACCGAATTCCACAGGAAGATGCAAAGAATAGAAAACGCCCGCATCGCAGCTCGCGAACAACATCAGGGGGGTTAGGGGAATAAGGGAGTAGGGGAGCAAGGGAGTAGGGGAGAGAAAAGTGAAAAGAGAAGAATGAAAAATGGAAAATCAAGAAAAGCGCTTTTTTCTTTTTTCACTTTTTTTTTGTATGGCCGATATATAACTATGAGGAATCCCCTTTTCATTTTTCTTTTTTCATTTTTCTTTCTTCTTTCGCTTCGTGCCCAGGAAGTTTTTGATTTTACCATACCCGATCCCCCCAGGCGCACACTGGCCCCGGAAGAACCGGAGGAGATACCCAGGCAATTCAGGGAGTTGTTCCTTGGCCAAACCATGGACGCCCTACAGTCCGCCCTTACACGGGACGGGCTTTTCCGTTTTCGGGGGGAGCGGGACGTGTCCTTCCTGCCAGTCCGTAATGAAAGCCTGGTGGAAACGACCGGGCTTTCCTTTGTCAGGCGCGCTTATTTTCAGCTTACTGATGGGGCCGTTTACATAATGTCTTTCACACTGGATACCAGGCTCATGGATCATTATTCGGTGTTCACTTCCTTTGTGAGAAAATACGGCGAGCCCGTGAGCCTCAGCCCGCAGGAAGCCGTGTGGGAAAGCGATGATACCAGGGTTTCGATAGAGCGCCCTTTGACGGTCAAGTATGTTGACAGGACGGTCTTTAACCGCTTGATTGAGGAAGCCGGCGACCTTGAAAAGCAGGGATATATTGCGAGGGAGGACTTTCTTGCGGATTTCTGATTTTAGGGAAAGCTGCGGCCTGCCGATATCATTCATTTTGTTTCTGGCTGTTCTTTCGAATTGCTCTGTTCTTTCAAATTGCTCCGGGGAAGAGAAAATTGAGAGGCGGGAACTAATTATCGAAAGCGCGGGAGGGCCGGTTGCCATCATGGTCGAAGTCGCCAGCACCTCAAGTCAGCGGGAGCAGGGGCTTATGTACCGTAAAGAGTTGAAAGACGGCTATGGGATGATCTTCATCTTTGAGCGGGATGAGATGCTATCTTTTTGGATGAAAAACACCCTCATTCCCCTTTCCATTGCCTATATAGCTTTTGACGGCAGAATCCTGGAAATATACGATATGCAGCCCGGAGATCTCACCCCGGTCCGCTCGAGCCGTTCAGCCCGATACGCGCTGGAAGTCCCCCAGGGCTGGTTTGACCGTACGGGGATAGAGCCTGGTGACAGTCTTGATTTAAAAGGAATAGGGGAGTAGGAGAGCAGGGGAGTAGGGGAGCAAGGGAGTAGGGGAACAGGGGAGTAGGGGAACAGGGGAGTAAGGGAGCAAGGGGGTAGGGGAGCAAGGGTTGTTGTTAGTAAGCTTTATATGATGCAACAAGATAAGATTTCTAACAACGACCCTTATTCCCCTCACTCCCTTAAAATCATACTCCCTTACTCCCTTATTCCCCTACTCCCTTATTTTATGATATGCTTATTTGAAAGGAGACAAGGTGTTTAGAGGTTTAACCCAACTGGTTCAACGTATACTCCAGCAGGATGCACAGGAAGAGGCGCGGCGTTTTAATTCGGATCAGCTTCAGCCGGAACATATTGTCATAGCCATGCTGAAAGATTGGGGCGGTACCGCCTGCAAGGCCTTGATGTATCTCAGGATTGATCTGACTGAATTCCGCCGCAACATTGAGAACACCCTTCCCTCCATGCCGCCCCTGCTTGTGCGCGGGGATGCCCTTCCGTCAGAGCGAACCAAAAGAATGCTGGAAACAGCCTCGGAAGAGGCAAGGACAATGAGGAACGATTATCTGGGTACAGAGCATCTTCTTTTTGCGGCCCTGAGGGAAAAAAACTCGGCGGTTCAGGTTCACCTCAATCAGCTTGAAGTTGATATTGATGTATTGAGGACACTGGTTCAAAGTTCTTTTGGCCGAAGAAGCAATATTGAAAGCGTGTTCGGACAGAATCAGGGCCTCGGCGGTTCCCCTTCCTATTCATCCCATTATTCGGGTTGGGATGACCGCACGGAAAAATCACTTCACGGCGATAATAAAACTTCGTCCGGACAGAGGGTCAGATCGGCTACCTACCCGATCCTAACGCCTGTCCTGGATGAGTATTCCAGGGACCTTACCGCCATGGCAAGGGCGGGGAAACTTGACCCGGTTGTCGGCCGAAAAAAAGAAATTGAGAGGGCCATCCGGATACTTGCCCGGCGTACAAAGAACAATCCGGTTTTAGTGGGAGAACCTGGTGTGGGAAAAACCGCCATTGTGGAAGGGCTTGCACTGCTTTTCGCCGGGGAAGCCGTTCCGACCGCCTTGACGGGCAAGCGCATCCTTTCCCTGGACATGGGTTCAATCGTTGCGGGTACAAAATACCGGGGGGAATTTGAGGAGCGCCTAAAAAAGATCATGCGGGAGATAATCCAGTCCCGGAANATAATCCTTTTCATTGACGAGATTCATTCCATCATNGGGGCAGGCGGCGCTGAAGGCACAATGGATGCTTCGAATATGTTTAAGCCGGGTCTTTCCCGTGGGGACTTGCAGTGCATAGGCGCCACGACCCTGGGGGAATACAGAAAGCATTTTGAAAGGGATGCAGCCCTGGAACGGCGTTTTCAGTCAATCCTGGTGGATGAGCCAAGTTTTGACGAGACCTTGAGCATATTGCGGGGAGTTCAGAAAAAGTACGAAGATTACCACCAGGTGAGTTATACGGCCGAGGCGGTTGAAGCTTCCGCGAGGTTCGCGCAACGTTATATTACCGGCAGGTTCATGCCCGACAAGGCAATCGACGTGCTTGATGAAGCCGGGGCCATGCGGAAACTGGATCCCCCGGTTGTTCCGCCTGAAATTGCGGGCATCGAACAGGAAATCCGCCATCTTGCAGAAGAAAAAACCGCCATGGTATCGGTTCAGGACTATGAGGCTGCCGCGGAAGTGCGTGACAAGGTGAGGGCCTTGAGGGGCCGCCTTGAAGACATGCGCCTTATCTGGGAGCAAAGCTCCCCCGGCGAAAGGCTCGAAGTGGGCGAAGGCGATGTGCGCAGGGTAGTGGCTGAGATCACGGGCATTCCCCTGACCCACCTTGAAGAGCAGGAATCCAGGCGGCTCCTAAAAATCGAAGAGGAGCTCCACGAGGGCCTGGTTGGCCAGGACGACGCGGTAAAACGCATCGCCTCCGCAATAAGGCGTTCCCGTGTGGGCATTTCTTCCCCACGTCGCCCTCTCGGTTCTTTCATCTTCCTTGGCCCCACCGGGGTTGGAAAGACCCTTCTTGCAAAGCGGCTTTCGGAATACCTTTTTGAGACTCCCGATTCCCTCGTGCGAATTGATATGTCCGACTACATGGAAAAGCACAACGCTTCAAGGTTGGTCGGCGCGCCCCCCGGCTATATCGGGTATGACGAAGGCGGATTCCTGACCGAGCGCGTCAGGCGAAACCCGTACCGTGTCATTCTCTTTGACGAAATGGAAAAGGCGCACCGTGACGTGTTCAACCTTCTCCTTCAAGTGTTGGAAGAGGGGGAACTCAAGGACAGCCTTGGGCATACGGTCAGCTTCCGCAACACGGTGATTATTATGACGAGTAACGCCGGGGTACGGGAGATTTCCAGGGACAATCGCCTTGGCTTTGGGAACGGCACGGGGCTTATGAGCTTTGAGGAAATCGAAGCGTCCGCCATGTCGGAACTAAGGCGGCTTTTCAGCCCGGAATTCCTGAACCGTGTTGACGACGTGGTGGTCTTCCGGCCCCTGGAAATGACCCAGGTCGAGGCCATTCTTGATTTGCAGATCGACGAGCTTTCCCAGCGTCTGGCAGAGCAGGGTTATTCAATTCGGGTGACCCAGGCGGTCAGGAAGATTCTAATCGAAAAAGGATGGGATCCAAAATTCGGTGTCAGGCCTTTGCGCCGCGCTTTACAGAAGGAACTGGAAGACCCCCTGTCTTTTAAAATTTTGTCTGAGGATTACCCATCAGGGACTGTTTTTTCCGCAGTAGAGAAAGGCGGGACAATTTTCCTAACGGTGGAGGAAAAGCTTTTGGAAGCGCCGCTGTCTTCCCATGCCGTTGAAGAAAAAATAGGGGATGCCGAACATATATGATACAATTGCCATTGGCCGGAACCAGCAGAAAGATACCGATTTCCCCGTCAAAAATAATCGCTGTGGGGCTTAACTACAGGGATCACCTAAAGGAGTCCCTGAGTTTCGGGGACAAGGCCCACGATCTTCCCTCCGAGCCTGTGCTCTTCGCAAAAACCCCGAATGTGCTTGTCGGTCCCGGCGATGCGATTGTGATCCCTTCCCACGTCAAGGATTACAGGTTTGAAGATGAGAGGGTAGACCCGGAATGTGAACTGGCCATTGTAATCGGCAGGAAGGGACGCCATATCCCCGAAAAAGACGCTTTCGACTATGTTCTGGGCTATACCTGTTTCAACGACGTAAGCCAGAGAAACATCCAGAAGTCGGACCCTTCGGGCTGGTTCCGCGGCAAATCCTTCGACACCTTTGGCCCAATCGGCCCGGTTATTGTTACGCATAACGACATCGGGGATCCTCAGGCCCTGCGTGTTACGTGCAAGATAAACGGCACCGTCAATCAATCCGGGAACACCCGCGACATGATCTTCCCAATTCCCGTTTTGATTTCCTTCATTTCCAGGCAGTTTACCCTGGAAGAAGGGGACATCATCGCCACAGGCACCCCGGCGGGGATTAGCCCCATAGTGCCGGGCGACACTGTGGAAGTGGAAGTTGAGAAAATCGGCGTTCTAAAGAACCCGGTGATTGCGGAGACCGTTTAGCATAACCGGAAAAGCTTCCGGCTATTGCTTCTTGACCAGTTCATCGCTCCAGAAGATATCCCCTTGGGTGTTGATAATCCCGTCCCTCCCCTGATAGACAATCCTCGCGTAGCCTCTGACAAACGAGCTTGCGGAGTCAAACACAGGGTCAATCACCATTTCCCCCTTTGTGTTGATGTAGCCGTATTTTCCATCAATTGTCCTGACACAGCTCAATCCGTCCGCAAAGGTGTTTGCATGGAAAATTGGCAACTCATCCGAAACGTACTCCCCCTGATTATTGATTACGCGCCATACGGGAGGTTCAAGGGTAGTCTGAATCAGGGCATATCCGCCCTTGAAATCTGTCGCAAACAAAGGCGCTAATTGATAATCCTGGCTTTCCGCAACGATTGGAACGATAAAAGCAAATTCGCCTTCCCTGTTTATATAGCCAGTGACGCGCTCATTCGTTTCCGCCGGAAGCAAGCCTTCCGAAAAGTATCTTCCTGTACGGAAGAAACTCATATCGCCGTAAGATCTGCCGTTTATATCAATTGCAAGTATATCCCCATTGTCATCGGTAATTACCGCCCTTCCTTCCCGAAAGGTCTCGGATATCATTCTCATTTTTAGATCAGGCAAGATCCTTTTCCCAAAAGAATCTATGAAAGCTCTTTCGTTTCCATTAAAAAAACGAACTAGTATAATACCGTCCTCTGTAGATTCCGCGTCAGTTCCGAGCCTGTCCGCAATTACAGTCCCGTCCCTGAGTCTTTCCACTCTTGGGAGTTCTTCTCCATCAGGCGGCCTGTAGCAAATTATATCGTCATGCAAAATAATCATACTGGCTATATATTCGTGAAACACAGTTTTACCTTTCCAATTAAGGATCATACATTCAAACTTGTATGGTTCTCCCTGATGGCGTACCCAGGTATAGCCCTGGTCGTTATAATCGAATCCACGATCGTAGATGGGCGGGACAATCACCCGCAATTGGCTATCCAGGTATCCGTAAAGGCCGTTAAGGGCAAACAGTACAGGAAGCTCGTCTGTAGCTAGATCTATCGTTGACCACTCGGATGTCTCCCACTCGGGAAAGTCAGGATTTGAAAAAGCCAACTTGGAAGAACCTGTACCTTCTGTAGTTATGGTTACTGTCTCTGGTTCGGGAAAAAATGACTCAGAGAGCCCTATATCGCTATTCGCTATTTGTGCTGTTTGCTTGTCAACTGTTTGTTTTTCACAAGCACAAATTAAAATACCACTAATTAAGGCCGCTAAAAAAAATGAGAGTTTCTTCATTTGATTCTATCTCCAACAAAGCGGACTGGAGGTTCCTGATATGGGTATGTTTCTATTCTGTTCCGATAAGAATGTGTTATCACCTCTTGACGAAGGTGTGTAATTGCCTCTTGAAAGTGATACAAAACTTATTTCTCCATAACTACTCCAGTCTTTCTCAAAAGCCTTTACATTATCGTGCTTTTCCTGATTGACTATTCCGTTTCTTGATGTAATATGAGCAACTTCAAATGCTCCATCATCATTCAAATAGCCTAGCATGGCATGGTTACTATTATGGAAAATAATATTTAAACCCGGGCTTGGTTTATCCTGCAGCTCATCTTTCATTTCTTTGACATGCGTAGCAACCGTTGTGTTTGCAGCCGGCGACCAGCTTGACGGCAAAGTAACGCCCGATTCCTTAACAACTTTCTCTACCCAGATATCACAGTCATTTACGCCTTTTTCATATTTTTCGTTTTTGTGATTATCTATAACAGTTATGGTTGCCTGATCCCACAAGCCCCACAAATCCAGCCAGTTCACCGGGTCGTTGTTCACGTAGGCGAACCAGTTGTTCCCGTCGCGTATCGGGTCTACAGTGGTGAATCTTGCCGCCTGGGGTTTGTAGTCGCGGTAGCCGTAATTGTAAAGGCCCGTGGCGGTGTCATAGGGCTTGCCCGTGTAGCCGAGGTTCATGCCGCCGCTCAAGTCCCCTTTGTAAGGCTGGCCGAAAGCATCGTACTCATAACGGGCTTCAATGGTTCCTGTGTCTTCCGTTATGCTGCGGACGCTTCCGAGCGTGTCTTTCCCCAGGTACATTGAGCGGCTGCCCGTACCGGTGACGTAGGTCGCGGCTACGGCCTCTCCGTTTCCGTGCAGTGTGACCCCCCTTCCGCCGTAGCGGTTTTCCTTAATAGTATAGCCGTCGCCGCTCCTTGTTCTGATGTTTGTCCCGTCGCTCACCCAACGGTAACGTTCGCCCGTCGCCTGATTCGAGGGGTTGTTCGCTGAGGGTTCCGACGGTGCGTATGCGGTCGTGAGGCTCCCGTCACGGAAGGTTTCCCCTTCCCTTATGACATCGAATCCCTTACCGTCGTACAATGTCCTCATTTGCTCTCCTGTTATGCTTTCCGTTATTGTCCGCCGTCCCAGTGCGTCATAAGCGTAGCTGCTGACAACATAGGTTTTATCCACATGGCTTGTTACTTCGGAGTATACCATACGGTTGCTGCCGTTGTAGCGATAGTTTGCCTCGTACCTAAGGCCTTTTTCACTCAGGGTATTACCATCCTTATCACTTCTATACTCAATATCCCCACTTTTTACAAGCCGATTCTCGGCATCATATTCGTATTTTATTGTTCCCCAGGGCGTTGTCTTGCCTACCCTGTTTCCTTTGCGATCATANGTGTAGGNTTCCCTCCACACCAACTGGCTGCCGACGATCGCGTTTCCCCTGGACGGCCCTGCCTTGTTCAGAATTTCGCGTAACGCATTCAGCTCCGTTGCGCTTAAATTGTGCCTTTCCCCGGCGCCCTTGTCGGGGGTGAAGTACAGGCCTGCTTC
>JGI24698J34947_10001765_pt1 | contig 11528 bp, 7 predicted proteins | sample TergutMp193P3_FD_34947 | JGI IMG/M metagenome (IMG submission 34947)
AATCTAAGAAACTATTCAATGTTCATCATTTTGTTGTTGATCATGGTGGTCTTTGGTTACCTTACATCACGGATAAGCCCTGATGGAACCTGGACCAACTGGCTTCCGCGCAACTTTGTAAATGTATTCTTTCAGAACAGTTATGTGCTAATNCTCGCGATNGGCATGGTGCAGATCATCATTACCCAGAATATCGATCTTTCGGTCGGTTCGGTCTGCGCCTTTGTCGGCGCGTTAAGCGCAATGATATACAATACCGGCATAGGGATGCCGCTTACGGTGCTGGCTTCGATTTTGTTGGGCGTCGCGATAGGCGCGTATCAGGGAGTGTGGGTGGCGTACGCCAAATTACCCNCGTTTATCGTAACCTTGTCGGGAATGCTGCTTTTCCGNGGCCTGACTTACCTTGTAACAAATATAACCCCCGTCAGCCTNAAAGACCANAATTATTCGCTTATCTCCACCGGTACCCTGGACGAAGTATTGAGTTTGGGCAGGATTGGCCCTTATTTACCGATGGCTTTTATAGCCGCGATACTTGTACTGNTAATTTTCTATATCGCCGAATTCCTGGGACGCANAAAGAAGATAGCCCACGATTTTGAAGTTTCCCCGTTTCCGTTGTTTATTACGAAACTGGTATTAATCAGCCTTTTGGTGTTTGGTCTGGCCGACCGTTTTGCGCGTTCCCGAGGGCTTCCCAATGTAGTGCTTGTATTGGGTGTAGCAATCTTTATTTTCCATTTTATTCTTAATAATACGATCCTGGGACGCTATATCTACGCTGTCGGCGGCAATCCCCGTTCCGCGAAACTCTCCGGTATCAATTCGGAACTGGTAATGTTCATTGTGTTTCTTTTCATGGGCGGACTGACCGGACTTGCCGCCGTTGTCTCCACCGGGTATATGAACAGCGCCCTGCCGCAAGCGGGTAATCTGTTTGAACTGGACGCAATCGCCGCGTGCTACATCGGCGGCGTCTCGGCGGGCGGCGGTATAGGGACCGTAATCGGGGTTATAGTCGGCGGCCTTGTAATGAGCATGATTAACAACGGCATGATCCTGATGAACATGGCCACGCATTACCAGTACGTAGTAAAGGCGCTGGTTCTGCTTCTGGCGGTGTTCTACGACGTTTACAGCCGCAGAAGGGCCGGCCTTGGTTGATCTACTGGACAAACTCCAAAATATCCATATAAACTACCAATTGTATGGATAGTACAGCCAATTCATCAGAAAAAAAAAGCGGGGGCTCCGACAGCAGGTCCCTTATCGCACAGCTTTTGTTTACGGCGGCTGCTTTTCTGTTGATGATAGTTTCAAGCTACGCTTTTGTACGCACTATAATACGAAATAATCTGGTACGCAATGCGGAGAACGTGATTCAGCTTGTGCAGACCCAAATTGAGAACGACCTGAATACTCCAAAAATGAATTTGGCCTCTATCGCGGAAACGGTTAAAAGCCTGATTCTGCGCGGTGAAGACGTCAACAGGGTGCAGGATTATTTTACTGACATATCCAATTATTTTTTTACAAGCGAATACTCCATTCCGGGTTTTACCGGTCTTTTCGGTTATTTTGAAAACCTCCCGGAAGGGCCAGTTTTTATATTCGATTTCACGGCGGAACTTGGGGAGGACTATATTCCGACGGAGCGCCTCTGGTATCAGGCTGCCATTGACGCGAACGGCAGGATAGCGGAAACGATGTTGTACTCGGATATATACGCAAACGGGAATGTTCTTGTATACTCGGTTTCCGTCTTTGACGACTCAGGCAGCCGGATTGGTATTATCGGTCTGCGATTGAAGATAGACGTTATCGGGGAAACTATCGTTGAAACGGCCATAGACCGCGGCGGTTGGGGCATGTTGATAAGCCGTGAGTTTATTGTGCTTGCGCATCCAAACGAACCTTTTGTGGGCATGGATTCAAGACACTATACATTCCCGCCTTCGGTTTATACGCCCCAAATGATGAGGGGGGAAAATGTTTCCGCGGGAACGATGAAAGATTACCAGGGCAATCAATCGATAACTTTTTTCCGCATGCTTTCAAACGGCTGGTATGTCGGTCTTGTTACGCCGGAAGGCCCTTTCTTTCAGGATCTTACACGATTGGCCTATATATTGGGTTTTCTGGGCGCGGCTTTCGCGGTTGTGCTGATGCTTTTCCTGATCAATATCGAAAGGGCGAAAAACAAGGCCGACAGGGAGAGCAGGCACAAGAGCGCGTTCCTCGCGAATATGAGCCATGAGATACGCACCCCGATGAATGCGATAATCGGCATGACTACAATCGGAAAGACGGCCGATACGATTGAACGAAAGGATTATTGCTTTAATAAAATAGAAGACGCGTCAAATCATCTGTTAGGCGTTATAAACGATATTCTGGATATGTCCAAAATTGAGGCCAACAAGTTTGATCTCGTGCCCTCGGAATTCAATTTCGAGAAGATGCTTCAGCGTGTGGTGAATGTCATTAACTTCCGTGTTGATGAACGGCACCAGAAATTTACGGTACACATCGACAAAAAAATTCCCAGGTTTTTGGTTGGGGACGATCAGCGGATAGCGCAGGTTATTACAAATCTGCTGGGGAACGCCATCAAATTTACCCCCGAGTACGGTTCAGTCGTTCTTGACGCGCGTTTTATGGGAGAGGAAGACGGCCTTTGCAATTTACAGATTTCCGTAAGCGACACGGGGATTGGTTTGAACGAGGAACAGAAAAAGCGCATATTCCTGTCTTTTGAACAGGCCGAGTCCAGTACCACGCGCAAATACGGCGGAACAGGGCTGGGGCTCGCGATTTCCAGGAGCATTGTGGAAATGATGGGGGGCAAGATAAGCGTGGAATCCGAGGTCAACAAAGGTTCCACCTTTTCATTCACCATCCGGCTAAAGCGCGGTGACCAGATATACGAGGGGCTTTTGGAACCGGGTGTTAATCTGGGCAATGTCCGTATCATGGCGGTTGANGATGACAGGGACATTTTGGAGTATTTCACCGAAATCGCGGAAGGNTTCGGCNTGTCATGCTGCGATACCGCCATGAGCGGGGAAGAAGCGCTGGGGCTTATTGTGCGTAACGGGGATTATCACGTTTATTTTGTCGACTGGAAAATGCCTGTTATGGACGGCATACAGCTTGCGGCGGAACTGAAAAAGCGGGCAACGTCAAAATCCGTGGTTATAATGATCTCCGCGGCGGAATGGAATTCGATAGAATCCGATGCGACAAGGGCCGGTGTCGATAAATTCCTCTCCAAGCCTCTGTTCCCGTCGGACATTATGGACGTAATAAAGGAGTGCATGAGTCTGGGACGCGAGCAGAAGGGAGAAGCGGACAATATTGACGGAATTTTCGCGGGCCGGCATATTCTGCTGGTTGAAGACGTGGATATTAACCGTGAAATTGTTCAGGCCCTGCTCGAACCGACGCGGATTAGTATAGACTGCGCGGAAAACGGCGTGGAGGCGGTGCGGATGTTTAAGGAAGCGCCCGGTAAATACGACATAATTTTAATGGATGTGCAAATGCCGGAAATGGACGGCTATGAGGCGACGCGTCAGATAAGGGCACTGAAAAATCCGGCGGCCAAAATTGTCAGGATTATCGCCATGACCGCCAATGTGTTCCGCGATGATGTTGAAAGATGTCTTGAGGCGGGTATGGACAACCACATCGGGAAACCCGTGGATTTTCGTGAAGTCGTGGAAAAGCTTAAGGCGTATATGCCGTCCGGCAAGCCAAGGGAAATTGGCTAACCATTTAAAACAGGCGCTTCTGAAACCCACTCATTCCAATATCAAGAGAAACAAATGGCACAGGCTTTTCTTTCCCGCTGCCACCGGCGCCGGCCCTTATTTGTAAACCAAAGTTTCTTACCGGGACCAGGGCCGCGCCGAAAGACGCGTTCCAGATGAGGCCGTTATTCCCAAAGTCAAGCCATTTTTCCCAGGTGATAGAACCGGCGCGGCCGGCCGCACCGGCCAGGGAGAAAATGAGCCTTCCGCCCAGGATGCTTAAGGGTTTCAGAGGTTCGAACCTGAGCGCGAGTGAAAGGGCTGTCCTCTTCTCACCCGAGAAAGCATCCGAAGCGTGCGGGAAGTACGCCCTGTGAACGCTTTCAAAGGCGAATGTGGAGATATCGGGAGGAAGTTCCGGCTCGCCAAAAACGGAAGAAACAAAAGCGGAGAGGTCAATATTCAAATTGTCGCTTAACGGGATCGCGGCGAGGAGATCGACGCTGACAAGATCAAAGGGCTTTGGATCATCCGTGGTAAACCGGAGGTGATTTTCGAGCTTTATGCGGAAACCCCGGGAAGGGAAAAGGAGGTGATCAAGATTGTTGTAAGTATAGGCCGCGGCAATGCCGGCTATTGACCAGGTCCGGTTGTCTTCCCGAAAATCACCGGCGAGACCCGGCAGGGCCGTGTGGAACCATAAGTACTCAGGCCAGAGGCTCAGGGAATTATAGCTGTTAACGCGCAGGCCCCCTTTCATGGCCCCGTGAAAATAGAGGATACGATCCGGAACGGTTTCTTCCCTGCCGAGTATTCCCTTTACCGTCAGCTCCTGCTCCCGAACCAGGCCGGCTTCCGCGGCGATAAAGAATTGAGGCCCAAGGGGCCGGAGTATTGAAAGACCGAGGGAGAGTTCATCCATAATCGACGCCTTAAGGAGCAGGGAAAAACCGTCTTTCCCCAGGAATTCAACGCCGCCCCTCAGGGCCGTGCCTGCATAGGTTTGGGGGGAGAAAGTCCCCTCAAAATCCAAAGCGGAGCGGAACATGAATTTATCTTCGGTCTCGGGGTAGAGGATGAGTTCAAGTAACGTTTCACCGGAGCGAATATCCGTCCGAACGGTGATCATGTGATAATTACCGGTTTCGTAAACGCTCTCCAAAAAGGCAGTTACGTTTTCGTCTTCCATGGCCTTGCCCATAACGAGGCGGGAAAACATCCTCTCAATGTAGGAATGATCCCGCTTCAGCGCGCCTTTTATGATCATCCTTTGGGGCATAAAAGACGGTCTGCCGGTGTAGCGAGAATCGGGATTTACTTGCGCATAACCGGCTTCCCCAGAGATCTTTTCCTTTATCGGCTCAAGAAGAGAGGCGAGTCTTTCCCGTTCTTCCCGGGCCATGGTGTAGATCTCGCGGCCTTTGGAGAAGTCCGCTGTGGACACGCCCGCCGGAAGCGGGAATAAAACCACGTCCGCAAGGCCATGATGTTCCCTGCTCGTTTGGCTGGTGTAAAGGATAGTCATCAGATCGGGAAGCGCCAGGGGTGAAGTATCGTATTTTTCCGGGGGAACGAAGGGATCCACCGCGATGACTATATCAAAACCCATTTCCCTGACTTCCCGCACCGGAAGGTTGTTGAGGAGGCCGCCGTCGACATAATTTTTGCCGTCAATGCTGAACGGCTCAAAGACCCCCTGTATACTCATGCTCGCCCGGATCGCCTCAGCCAGATCTCCGTTTCCAAGAAGCACGAATTTGCCTGACGGCACTTCTACGGTTCCGGCGCGGAAAGGAATGGGAAGATTGTCAAAATCAGAGTAAGACGGAATTTTTAACGTGAGGGATTTGAAGAGTTCGTAGGCTCTTTGGCCCGTGGAATAGCCCCTCCCCAGATCAAGAACCATGGCCCCTTCGGAATAGCCGACGCCCAGGGCCAGGGGAAGTTCGTCGTTTCTGTTTAAAAAAGGGGAAAGCGGGCGATCCTGAAAAAACGAAGCCCAATCCCGCTTTTCAAGGGTTTCCAGTATCATGGCGGGGCTATAGCCCACCGCGTAGAGTCCTCCGACTATCGCGCCCGCGCTTACACCGGCAATCATGTCAACAGGGATGCCCATCTCCTCAATCAGTTCAAGAACCGCGATATGCGCATAACCCCTTGCCGCGCCTCCGCCCAGAACCAGGGCAACGGAAGGCCGCCCGTTTTGCGCATACGCGCCCGCGAGAAGAAAGCAAAGTAAAAGAACGGCAAATACTTTTCGCATAAGTTATGCGCTAATTAAACTTAATCGTTTACGCGCTCTAAATATTCGTTGGTTTCGGTGTTCACCCTGATCTTCTCGCCCTGCTTGATGAACAGTGGAACCCGGACCGTAAGTCCCGTCTCGGTAACTATAGGTTTGGTCGCCCCCGAAACCGTGTCGCCTTTGACGTAGTTCTCCGATTCGGCTACCGTGAAAACCACCTTGTATGGAATCTTGATGTCGATAACCGATCCATCCCAGTAGGTTAATTCATAGGATTCGCCTTCCTTGAGGTAGTATTTTTTATCGTCGTTACCCGCTATGGGAACTTCGTACTGCTCATAGGATTCAGTATCCATGAAATGGTAGTTATCCTGATCCGCGTACTGAAACTGACAGGTATGGTAGTCGACCTGCGCGTCCTCCACTTCCTGCTGGGTCGGAATGGTCAGGGTCAGCACGGAGCCGTCCTTGATGCTCTTCATCTTTACCCGGGCAATGGCGGTTCCCTTGCCGGGGGTATGGAATTCCCGTTCCACCACCAGAAACGGCTGCCCGTTCTGAAGCAGACAACTCCCTTTTACTATATCGCCGCCTCGTATCATTATTGCTGTTACTCCTTATCTTGATTTAAGTATAACCGAATTCAAGATTTTTTGTCCACGGCGTTGAGACCTTTCTCGCTCCGCTGTTTGGTGATATGCTGGCAACCAATGAAAGACGATACGGCGTTACGGGAAACCGGCCTCAGGATACTTGTGCCTGTCAAGCAGGTTCCCGAAAGCGGCAACGTAAAGATGGATCCCGCCACGGGAACGATGATCCGAACCGGAGTTGAAAATGTGGTGAATCCCCTTGACCTGTACGCGATAGAAACCGCGCTCAGACTGAAGGAAAAATACGGCGGGGAAGTGACCGCGGTCTCCATGGGGCCGCCGGCGGCCATGCGTGTTTTGCGGGAAGCGGCCGCGATGGGCTGCGATCACTGTGCGCTTCTTTCGGACAAAAGATTCGGCGGCGCGGATACCTGGGCTACCTCCTACACCCTTAGTCGCGGCGCGGCAAGGCTTGGCTCGTTTGACATTATCGTTGCCGGCGAACGCGCCACCGACGGGGACACCGCGCAGGTGGGGCCGGGTCTTGCGGCCTGGCTGGATATCCCGGCCCTCACTTATGTCTCGAAGATAGAAAAAATTGTGAAAGGACAGGACGAACCTGGCCGTATCTTCGTGGAACGGCTCGTGGAAGAAGGCTACGAGATAGTCGACGCCCCGCTGCCCTGTCTCATAACTGTGGTAAAGGAAATCGCCGTGTCCCGGCTTCCCACACTCAGGGGAAAGATACGATCGCGCGAAATGGATATTCCGGTTTTTTCCGCTGATGATCTTGATGTCAATCCGGCCTGTCTCGGCCTCAAGGGTTCGCCCACAAGGGTTGTAAAGATAGAAACTCCTTCAGTTTCGCGCGGCGGCAGGACGATAGTTGCGTCAGACGATGATTCCATCCATCATGCGCTGGATGAGCTTATGTCCCTGTTAGGTGAAAAGGGGCTTGTGTGAAAGCCTGCGTATGGACTTTGGCGGAGCAACATGAAGGGGCGCTTAAAACCGTTTCGTTTGAACTGCTTTCCAGGGGCAGGAGCCTTGCGGGCAAACTGAAAGGAAAACTTTCTTCCATACTGATAGGTCCGGTTATGGAAGAAGAAACTTTAAAAGAGCTTATCCGCCGGGGCGCTGATGAGGTTATTGCCGTCGGGGACGAGGAACTTCGCTATTTTGCTTCCGATACTTATTCTGTCGTTCTGGAAACCCTCATCAGGGACTACGAACCTGAGATCATCCTCGGCGCGGCGACTACCACGGGCCGCACGCTCATGCCCTACACGGCGGTGAAGGTTCACACGGGGCTTACCGCGGACTGCACCGGCCTTGACATAGAGGAAGAGACCGGCTGCCTGCTCCAGACCAGACCCGCAATCGGAGGCAATATCATGGCCACGATAAAGACGCCGGATCACCGGCCCCAGATGGCGACGGTGCGTCCGCGCTCCTCGCGGCCCCTTCCCGAAGACCCCAAACGGGATGGCAGCGTTATTCGCTATTCGTTAGGCGATACGCTTCCCGGCGGCGGGCGCTTTCCGGCTTTCAGGGATGACCGCACCCGCGTGAAAGCGTATCGCCGGGATGAAGCGCTCTTCGCGAATCTTGAGGAAGCTGAAGTGATTGTAGCCGGAGGCCGCGGGCTCAGGAAGGGCGAAAATTTTAAGCTTTTGCGTGAAATTGCCAAAAGCCTTGGCGGGGAAGTGGGCGCGAGCCGGGACGTGGTGGACAGGGGCTGGATAAGCTATCCCCACCAGGTGGGTCTTTCGGGAAAGACAGTGTCGCCGAAGCTCTACATCGGCGCCGGGATATCAGGCGCAATTCAGCACCTGGCGGGAATCAAAACCAGCGAAACCATTGTTTCGATTAACATCGACCCGGACGCCAATCTCCATAAAGTAGCGGATCTTGCCATTGTCGGAGACGCGTTTGAGGTACTGGGAGAGCTGCGTAAACGCCTTGACGTTCAACGTCGTGACGCTCAACGGGGAACAAAATGAGCGGCAGTAATAAATCAGGCGGCGCTTACAATAAACTGACAAACGCCCTCATTGAAGAACTCAGAGGCATTGTCGGAAAGGGCAATGTCATTGTGGACAGTGAAAAACTTGACGCTTATTCCCATGACGAAACAGACGCGAATGAGTACGGACACAAGCCGGAAGCGGCGGTTCTTCCCGCGAGTACCGAAGAAGTCGCCGCTGTCGTAAAGCTCGCGAACCGGGAACTTATCCCCGTCACCCCCAGAGGCGCAGGCTCGGGGCTTTCCGGCGGGGCCATTCCCGAATACGGCGGCATTGTCCTTTCCCTTGAAAAAATGAACCGCCTCATCGAGGTGGACAGGGAGAATATGCTCGCCGTAGTCGAGGCCGGCATGGTCACCAACGACTTCGCGAAAGCGGTCGAGGAGCGGGGGCTTTTTTTCGCGGGTTATCCCATGAGCCTCCAGACCTGCGTCATAGGCGGCAACATCGCCGAAAACGCGGGCGGCGGCAAGGCGGTAAAATACGGCGTTACCGGGCGCTATGTCCTGGGCCTCACCCTTGTTACTCCGTTAGGCGAAATTGTGGAACTGGGAGGCAAGCTGGCCAAGGACGTTACGGGTTACGACTTGAAATCCCTTGTCATCGGCTCGGAGGGGACTTTGGGCGTTGTTACCAAAGCTATAATCCGTCTCATCGGTAACCCGGCGGCGAAGTCGGATCTTCTGGCGCTTTTCAAAAGCCCCAAAGACGCGATTGATCTTGTGCCCGATATCCTCTGCCGGGGAGTTACACCCACGAGTATCGAATTTATGGATAGCCTTTCGGTGCGGACGAGCTGCAAATACCTCAACGAAAGCCTCCCGTACGAGAACTGCGGCGCGATGCTGCTTATAGAGTTTGACGGCTCCGATCCGGTTCAGGTTGAAACCGACCTGATCGAAACAGGCAAGTTATGCGAAAGCCGCGGCGCCCTGGAAGTGTATGTCGCCGAGGACAGAAACAACATTGAGCGGATATGGAGCGTCAGGCGCAATATCGCCGAGGCTTTTAAGGTTTCAAGCCCGATCCAGAGCATAGAAGATATTGTAGTGCCCATTTCCCGCATCCCTTCGTTAATTCCGGAGCTGGAACGGCTGGGGAAAAAATACGGAATGCGGATCCCGTGCTATGGACACGCCGGGGACGGCAACCTCCACGCGACATTGGTCAAAGACCCTGATATGGGCATGGATGACTGGAAGAAGAACGAAAGGGCCTGCCAGGCGGAACTCTACGCGATTACCAAAGAAGCCGGCGGAAAAATCTCGGGCGAACACGGCATCGGCATAAAACGCCGGGAATTCTTCAAAGACCTGGTAAGCCCGGAGGAGCTGGAACTCATGCGGCGGCTTAAACGGGCATGGGACCCGAACAACATCATGAACCCGGGAAAGATTTTCGTCTAAGCGTCAGGCGCTATATTTCCCAAACCGGAACCGAGATGACATTTTCCCCGAGGGAGATGGTTCTTTTATACAGACAAATTACGGCCCCGGTTCCTATAGGCTTTTTGAACACGGATAAAGTCTTAAAATGCTTGAAGTCACCCGCGTCTGGATTGGCCGTCTTTTTTACCTCCATGGGATAAAGGGTCATATTTCTTTCGATAACGAAATCAATTTCCTTCTGATCCGTATCACGGTAGAAATATATATTCGGGTTGTCGCCGTTATGCCAATAGGATCTCAGGATTTCCGTGAAGACATAGGTCTCAAGCATTGCCCCGCTTAGCGCTCCGTCCCTGAGGGCCTCCGGGGTATTCCAGGAACACAGGTGCGAGGCGAGCCCCGTGTCAAGGAAGTATACTTTTGGCGCCTTGATTGTACGCTTTGCTATGTTGGAGCTATACGGATAGAGAAGCTGAATAATTCCGGATCTCTCCAGAATTTCCAGCCATAGCTTTGCCGTCCTTAAATCTATATGCGCGTCCTTTGCAAGGTTTGAATAGTTGAGAAGCTGTGCCGTCCTTGCGGCCACGGCTACCAGAAAATTGTAGAACTGGAGTTCATTCTCTATATTGAAAAAGTCCTTTACGTCTCTCGCTATGTAAGTCTGGATATACGATTCATAAAAAAGTTTCCACATATTCCCGGCATTCCTGTTTGCGTTGATCCTCGGGAATGAACCCTTCCATATCCTATCGAATACCTGCGTTGACGTAAGCTGTTTGGCTGACGATGTCTTTTTCGTCAGATTGAGGGACGGCAGGAAGGGCCTTGAATTTCTCGGCTCTTTGATGATCTCCTTATAGGAAAAACCCAGCATGTTGAGTATCGCGACACGCCCCGCGAGGCTTTCCTGTATGCCTTTCATCAAATGGAATCTTTGTGAACCGGTGAGCCAGAACAGGCCGTTCTTTTTTGTCCTGTCCACATGGATTTTGATGTAGGGAAAGAGTTCGGGGGCATACTGGACTTCGTCTATTATTACAGGCGGGGGATTTTCCTCAATAAATCTCTCCGGGTCGGTTTTCGCCAATGTTCTCATTTTTATGTCGTCGAGAGTTATATAGCGGCGATCTTTGCCGCCGAGGTGTTCCATTGCCCAGCTTTTGCCTATCTGCCTCATTCCCGTCAGCAGGAGTACGGGGAATCCCCTGTTTACTCTTTCAATGGCAGGCTGTATAGTCCTCTCGAAGTCCATAAATTACCTCTCCGTTTAGTTTAGCATATATATGTAAAAATAAACGGAAACCTGAAAAATGTCAAGCGGTAGACTATCTTTACAACAACCCTTCCAATTCCTCTACCATGCGGCCAAAAACGGCGCAGGCGGCTTCCACAGGGGCCGGCGATGACATATCCACCCCGGCGGCCTTGAGGGTGTCAATCGGGAAGCGGGAGCCTCCCGACTTGAGGAAACTAAAGTAATCCTCGCGTTCCTTTTCGCCGCCTGAGAGGACCCTTTC
>JGI24698J34947_10001766_pt1 | contig 11524 bp, 9 predicted proteins | sample TergutMp193P3_FD_34947 | JGI IMG/M metagenome (IMG submission 34947)
CTCGGCATGGGGATATGCCTCGGTAAATACGAAGCCTAGCTCGCGAAATTTTGCCACAAGGCCTGGTATAACCATGTCCTCAATCATCCCACCAAAACGATTGCCAAGTTTCCCTATCAATTTAGCGTTTTCCCTGGTGATTCTGTCGGTTTCTTTCATCTGCCGGTCGGTCTCTTTTATCTGCCTATCTGTTTCTCTTTGCCGTTCGGCAACATCCTGTAAGGCCGCCCAAACCGACTCGAAAGTAGGGTGTTCTATTTGTGTGCCAATTCCGTTGGCTTGCGCTTTACCCATTCTGCTAACTCCTGCTTATAGTATACTACTTTTTGTGATTTTAAAAACCCGTAGAGGCAATAAGGAATTCGTAGGGATAAGAGAGGAAAAATAAAAAGCCTTTCCACCCTGCTTCCTTTTACCTGTTTGCATAAATATAACTATACACTTGTATAGTGTCAAGAGGGATATTGATATAATATCAGAAGAAATAACTCCAAATTCTCCAAAAAATAAGTTAATCTTAAATTATGGAAATAAATGTTGGGCTTATCCATAGATTTTTTTGCAAATTTTCTTATATCTTTTGGAATACTTTTAGAATTCGTATCATATCTTCCAATAATTCAAATAATGTCAGTTATACGTGAGGGTATAATTGCGTGAAAAATTTGACTAATATCTCATATTTTTCCGTGCCCCTGTGAGAGGTCTTCCAGATTCCCCTGTGCTCCCGTGCCCCCGTGAGAGACTTTTCTTTTGTCTTACCTCTGCGCTTCCGTGAGAGGTATTTTTCTAAATATGTTCCAGCGCTAGCTCCTGGTTCCGGTGGCATCAGCAGCCTTAACAAATTTTGCCATGCGGAAGTCGTCGCCCATGATATGCTCAAGGAGCCATGAGCCTATGGTATCGCATACCTTTTCTATAAGCTCTGCGGTGGGTCCTTCATTTCTGACCCGCTGGATCAGCCCTGCTACGACCATCTTAAAACCGTCATGTTTACGCTTGTGATCTGCGTAATCCGGGTACTTGAAATCCTGTTGCAACCGTTCTTCATCCGCAAAATGATCAATCGCGTAATTGGCCAGGAAATCCAGGGCTTCAGTAACCATAGCCGCGTCTTTCCCTGTTGAGCTGGCTTCTATCAGTTTATTGACCATACCGATGAGCTGCTTGTGCTGGAAATCAATTACTCCATAGCCTGTTTCAAGGGTTGAAGTCCATTGGTAAAGTATTGGATCTTCCCACGCCATTCCTTTTCTCCTTTCCCTACTCAAGGGGAACGAAATACCCGGTACTGTCCCTGCCGGATCTTTCCATAAGGTAAACTTCCACTTCCAGTGGAAGGTAGGCCCTTCCGTAATCCGTGTACAGATTGGAGCGATAGCTTAAAGCATAGGAGCCTGTCGGCCTCCCCCCAAGTTTCCTTATCTCGGGGGCAATCCCCTCGTTGCGGTAAAGGGAGAGCGCCTCGCCGCCTGTTTCGTCGCAGAGGAAGCGAATTTCCCCGCCAGGAACGCCGCCCCCTATTATGACCGCGTAGAAAACGACATTGTTGTTTGAGAGGTATGCGGCAAGTTCGGAAAGGCTGTACTGTTCAAAGGCGCTTGGCCCGTCGGTCTCCCCGCCGATAAGGCCCGTACCGACGTAGACCACAGCGCGCTTCTTTTCGCCCGGCAGAAGGTCGGTGGCGGCGAGGCGCAATCCCAGGTCAAAGCGCCATCTTGCGGAATATGACGAGGGGTTGCCCCTGGCCGCAGCCGCAAGACGGGCGCTTGCGGTGGCGCCTGCGGCTGAAAGCGGGTCTTCCCTTGTCGGCTGCTGCCCGGCGGAGACTATCGTGACAACCCTGTCCATGGCGGCGGAGATATCCCGTACCGCTGCCGCGATGTCATCCCTTAGGGGAAGGGTGGCGGGGGAACGTTCAATGAGAATGGAGACATCGGTGTTGGTGGAACGATAGGCGGATGAAAGGAAACTCTGCTCGCTTACAGCCTGGCCGCCTTCACTGAGCAGGAAATTCCTCTGGTCAAGACCCATTACGGGGCGCCGCAGCCTGTCCGTTACCTCAACTTCCACAGTCACACTTGGGAAACTATCGGAAGCGATCCTGGTTATCTCAACAAAAAGACCGGCAGCCATGTCGTCGATACGGGTCATAATCGCCACTTCACCGTTCCTGAAATCGGCGACAAGCACGTTCCCGTTGCTGTCCATTTCGGCCCCTGTTATCCTGACGCTCGCTGCATTCCGTATAACGCCTAACTCCCGGATTATTGCCGTGTCAGGGTCTATGCGGAGAATGCGGTTGGAGTCCACGGCAAGGAGCTTCCCGTCCGAAAGGAAGCGAAGGCTTTCCGGTGAGGAGAGGCCTTCCTGGACCAATATGCCCAGGTACGTCCCATTCCTGTCGAACATGAATATCTGCTTGAGGAGACTGTCTGCTACGTAGACCCTCCCGTTAAGGGACGCGATTCCGGTCGGGGAAATAAGGCCCTGAAACCCGTATGTTCTTAAGCCAAACGAAAGGATGAAATTCCCCAGTGGATCGAATTTTACTATGCGCCTGTTCCCGTAATCAACGACATAGAGATAGCCTTCCTCATCAACCGCAAGGTTTTGCGGGCCCACAAACTGGCCCGGCCCCTGGCCCCTTGACCCGATATAGTATTGCCATTCCCCCGACGGGGAAAGGACGGAAACCCTGTTTCCCCTGAATTCCGAGAGGTACAGGTTACCCTCTGGTCCACGGACCAGGTCATAGGGCCTGTCGAAACCATTCAGGGGGCCGCGCCGCCTGTCCCTTATTAAGCCGTTCGGGTCTATGCGAATGAGCTCGTTGCTTCCATAAGCCACCACCCACGCGCTGCCGTCATTCAGGGCAAGCACCGATGTAGGCTGGCGGTAAAAAACCTCATCGCCCCTGCCGGGATACCTGCCCGATTCAACATAGCGAACTTCGTCTTCCACTACGGGAAGAAGGGTGCGGCGGTTACGCAGGGTCTCAAGGCGGCTTGAGACAAGAATGCCCCGGCCGGAAGAAAAGCCGTATTCTTCAGCCGCCGCCTGCCATACCCTGAAGGCGGTATTCTCTATTCCCGAATGGTAATATGCTTTCCCGAGCCAATCCAGGATCAGCGGCTCGCCGGGCCGGAACGATAGGGCGCGCTCAAAAGAAAGGATCGCCTCGTTATATGCAAAACGGTTGTAGGCCTGTATGCCTATGCGAAATTCCTCCCTGGCCCGGACCGTGTCGAGATCAGGCCCATCAAAACCAGGGAGGGAGGGAATGCCCGGATCAATAGCCTGCTGTGCCATAAGGAAAACCGGCAGGAAGAGAAGAAGCAAAATCGCATGGAAGATGCATTGCTTAACAAAGTTAGTCTGCTTAACATAGTTAATCTGCTTAACGGAGTTAAGCTTAATCATTTTGCCTCCGTAACGATCTTAAAATGCTCTTTGATTTCCTTCATGTTCGGCCCGGCGTCGAGGGCCCTTCGCAGCCAAGTCCTGGCTTCCAGGTGCTCCCCGTTCTTGAAATACGCCCAGCCCAGGGAGTCAAGGTAAACGGGGTTTTTGGGCTTAATGTCCACGGCTTTTCTGCAGCACTTAAGCCCCCTCATGATATCCGTACCCGTGTCCACGAGGATATATCCAAGCCCGTTAAGGGCGGTCGCGTTCCTGTCGTCCAGATCAAGGGCCTTTTCGTAATAGTCAACCGCCTGTTTTGTTTGCTTCTGTATCCAGGCGGCATAGGCCAGCGTGGTGTAGAGCTGGGCCGATTCAAAGCCGCTGCCCGCGAGCCTTTTTAGCTCAAATTCAGCCAGCTTGGAACGGTTCGTGATCACATAGATATATGCCAATGCCATCCGGCATTGGTATGTCCTCATTATGTCATCGCTGGAATTTACCACCTGTTCCAGAAAAAGAATGGCGTCGTCGTATTTATCCAGTTTGGTGTAACACAGTCCCAGATAGTAAGACCGTTCCAGTTTTTCCTCGGGATTGAGACGCTCCGTCTCCACGGCGAGCAGCTCAGCCAGGGCCGTGTCCCAGCGCCTCATGCGGTATAGCCTTATCGCGTCTTCAAGGGAAGTATTTATCCGCTCCGGGGTATTTTCGGGACTGGGCGCCTTGGGCTCAGGAGACTCTTTCATGGCCTGTCCCTTGTGAACGGATGGCCCGCATTTGCCGCACCGCCTACCGACGCGATAACCGGTAAACCAGGGCAAAATTCCCGCGACACCGCCGGGTAATTGTAGATGGTACTGACGGAAACAAAGTTACGTGAAACTATATCGCAGTCGCAGCCCGATCCCGACAGGATCAGTTCCTCGCCGGCCACCAGTGAAAAGAGTCGGCTACCGTCTGACACGTCTGTCCACGTCATCTCATCGCGGTAATCCTTGACTGCGGGCCAGGCCGCGAGCATGCCTTCCGGGCCTGCGGCGCTGTTTGGGATGTTGACATTTACAAAGGTCTCTTTCCTCCAGTAGGCAAGGAGTTCTTCCAGGTGATCCACCGACCAGAACGCGGCCATGTCCCAGTAGAAATCATTCCTGCCTGCCAGTGAGAGGGCAAGGGCGGGAATGCCGTAAAGGCTGGCCTGCCGCGCCGCCGCGACGGTTCCGGAATATATGATATCGGATCCCAGGTTTGCCCCTATGTTTATGCCCGAAATCACCAAGTCGGGCTTTTCGGGAATGGCGCCTTTCATGCCTACTATGACGCAGTCGCCCGGAAAACCGGAGCAGCTCCAGGTATCTTCGCCAAGGGCGGTTAGTTTTACAGGTTTCGACAATATTGAAATGGCATGGGAAACCCCTGAACGGTTTGAATCCGGGGCTATGATGAAGACCCTGTGGCTTGAACGGGAGCGCAGGGCTTCCGCGAGTTTCTGAATTCCATCCGTGCCTATGCCATCGTCATTTGTCAGGAGTATGTTCATGTTTTTATTTAGCGACGCTCCTTTTCGCGATTTTTCTATCGGTAACCATGTTTACGGAATGTTTTTTTCCCGCCTTCTCCTTTGGCATTCCGGAAACGAGCCTGCATCCGGAAGCAAGGCTCATTTCATAGATTACGGGGTGGAAACCAAAAATCCTCTCATAGTCTTCAAGTCGCCTTTTATACTCCTCGACAACATCCTCCCTGATAAAAGCGTAAGTGCAGCCCCCGAAACCAAGGCCTGTCATCCTGGAAGCAATGACGCCGTCCAGTTCCTGTGCCCTTTTTACCAGCCAGTCAATCTCGGGGCATGATACTTCATAAAGATCCCTGAGGCTCTCGTGGGAGTGGCTGATAATCTTGGTGAAGGTAGCCAAATCCGAGCGCCTGAGGGATTCGTCTGCTTCGTTGACACGGCGTATTTCCTGCACGATGTGCAGGCTGCGCCTTCGAATTTCCTCCGGAAGGTTACCCATGGATTCGACAAGGTCTGTCGCCGCGAAATCCCGGAAAGTGGTCCCAAATTTCTTGTTGGAAAGGATATCCAGTCCCTTCCTTATGTCTTCCTGGCGCTGCTTTAATTCCTCTTCTACCCCCACCTTTGGGACCTTTGAATCCATGATAATGAGTCTGTATTTGCCGAACGGGGACTTAATCCGTTTTGCCTTCAGGCTTGTCTCATCAACCACGAGAAACTGGTCTTTTTTCGCGGAAAAGACGATAAGGTAGTCCACGATGCCCTGGCTCGTGCCGAAGAACTGGGCCTTTGAAGCAGCAAGACGGAACAAAAGGTCCCTTTCAGATATATTTGCGTTATAAAACCCCTTGAGTGCAAAACTGGCGGCGGCTTCTATGGCCGAAGAAGAGGCAAGCCCGATTTGTTGGGGAATATCGCCTGACACGGTAAAATTAAGGCCCCTTACGGGGTAGCCCAGTTCCGCGAATATATGGATTGCCACTTTCAGGTAATTTGCCCATCGGTCTTCCCGCTTGTATTTCAGGTTTACGAGGGTCGTGCGCTTCCGTTCCCCAAGATCGGCGGCGTAAAACCTGAGGGAATTGTCCTTTCGCATGCTTATCGCGACGCGGACATACCTGTCAATAGCGGAAGAAAGATACAGCCCGGAGCCCGGCTCGCCATGCTCACCCAGGTAATGAACCCGGCCCGGCGCTTCGGCAATAACAACAGGTTCGGATCGGTCATCGCCTAACTCGTATTCAGCTCGGTGGATTAGACCGATATCCTTCATCGTATATAAACCCTCGTCGAGAAATTGATCTTTAGGGATATCATACAGGAAACTAGCGTTAAATTCAATAAAAATGTAAAGGAATTTAGTCGGAAATGTACATTAAAGTTGACTCAATGAAGTTTAAAATCTGGGTTTTCACCAATTCCGGGTTAAAATTAATGCCTAATCCGGAAAAAACGGAATTTTCTATACCGTCATAGGCGCTCATGTAGGCTTTCCACCTTTCCACAAAGACTTTGGTATCCTTCCGGTCCAGGGGCAACTGCTTCCCCGCCAGCATTGTTTCACTGTTTTTGTCCCTGAGGATGATCCGGTCTGAATAGATAACCCGTATATTCGATAAAACGTTTTTCTGAATCCTCATAATCAGGATGATCAATCCCCCGGGGCTGTTGCTGCCGAAAGTATTGAATTTTCGGTACCATGTATAGGTCCAGGGTTCAAGCGGTACCCTGATTCGGGTAAGGATCTCCAGCGGGGCAAGGACAGGCGGACCGGGAAGGGATGAAAACCTGGAAGCAGAAATCCACCTGGCGGACTGGGCCGTGCGCAACTCATATTGGGCATCCAGAATGATCATGGGTGCGGTGGCATCCAGCCTGCGGGATGGGTTACAGATGTTTCCGCCTATAGTCGCCTGATTACGCAACTGCGGATCCCCAATGTGCGAGATACAGTCGCGAAGGGCTTCCGGTACTATTTTGCCAATATTCACAACCTGGCTTAGCTTCACCATGGCCCCTATCTCAAGATAGCGCTCGGAACGCTTTATTTTGCCAAGCTCCTCTATTTTGTGCAGGGAAATTACGTTATCAGGAAACGTTGGGACGATCTTTCCCTGTTCCCGGATAATTTCAACCCCTCCGGCGAATAGGGCGGCGTTTTTATACCGGTTCCAGGTCGAGAAAAGCTCCTGAAAGCTTCCAGGGGCAAATACCTGGTTCGTGGAATTATCCATGATACCTCTCTCTCCGGTATTCTGCCGCCTTTGTTACGGCCTGCACCAGTTCCTCCGGCTCCGTGCAACGGCATTTAATGCCGTTAAATGCCGAGAGGATTTCCTCCCTTGACGGGTTCCTGTTAACCCTAAGCAGGGCCTCTGTGGTCAGGATTTTGCCGGTATTGCAGAAACCGCAGTTTTCAAGGCCGGCTTCCGAGAAACCAAGTATTATGTCCTGGTACTCGTCGTACTGCGAAAAACCTTCTATGGTTATTATCTCGCTGTTTCTAACCTTGAACGCCGGAATAAGACAGGATTTTACGACTTCCCCGTTAAAAATGATCGAACAGGCCCCGCATTTTCCCATGTAACAGCCGGTTTTGGTACCCAGGAGGCCGAAATTGTTACGAAGTATGTCAACGAGCCTGTTTTCGGTGCCGGACTGTAGTTCCAGATCGTCGCCGTTCAAAATGAATCCTATATTCATTGGGAAATCTCCGTTTGTTTCAGTTTCCAGGCATCCCAGATTTCCCTGGAGTTCAAGGGTATTTTCTCAAAATGATGATCCATTGCCTGCGATACCGCCTGCACGTAAGCTGCCGGAATACAGGAGAACGGCAGCTCGCCCACGCCTTTTTGATCCGTCGATTCGCTTTGAAAAAAATCAAGATGAATCGGTGGAATTTCCTCCGGGCTGGGGATGTTATAGTCACGGTAATAATCCAGTGGAATTTTTCCATTCTCGTAGAATATCTGTTCGCGGCAAGCCCAGCCCAGGGCTTGAATGATCCCGGTTCGCAAGGCGTGGGATGCCATGTGTTTATTCAGGATCCTTCCCCCATCCACAATGAGCCATATTCCGCGAATGACAGGCGTCAGGGAGACAGGCTCCATTTCTATTTCCACCACGGCGGCACCGGAACCGGGATTAGAAAAAGCTTCCGGGTCTATGCTTTTTTGCGGGACCCAACCCGGTATTTCGCCGGATTTTGCCGAACACTTTACGGTTATGGGCAAAGGGTCACGGAAGCGCTGGTTTCGAATGCCAGTACAGCAATCTTCAAGCAGTCGTGTTATGGAACTAATATTTCTGGAAAGGGTCCCAGGCCCTGAATCAGGGACATTTGCGGTATCGCCTGCCAACCTGACCTTCATGGATTCCACTCCCAGGATCCCCTGTGCCAGGTTCTGCCAGCCTTCAAGAAACCCAATCCCCGATAAGCCAAGGCTGGTCCTGATTTCGAGGATACCGTCCTTTTCCAGGGTGACTTCAACCTCGCTGTTGTCAATACCGTATAGGGAGCCATGCAAAAAGCCGTTCCCCTGAAATGCTATGGAAATTCCTATCCCCCGGAGCGGCCTCTGCTCGAATGTCCATTTTTCTTTCCTTCTCTTGCCCCGGAGGAGTTCATAAGTCGCCCATTTCCGGTTGTAATCGCTCATTGACGTTGCGGCATCGATCAGCTCAGGCAGCGGCATAGGTTTTTTTAGGTTTATTCCAATGGCAAGGCTGTCAAAGCCGACTTTGCCCTGGTTCTTTTTCATAAAATTATTCTTTCGCCATTCAGCCGGATCCTGGCCCAGCGAGTCCGCTATACGGGAAATATGCCGTTCTGCGGCGAAGAAACCCTGGGAAAGGCCGAAGCCCGTCATTGGCCCCTGGGGAGGAATGTTTGTCCGAATCCCAATACCCTCGATTCTAAGCGCCTCATGTCGATAGAGTCCCAGTGCGCCCAGACAGGCCTGATCCATGATTTCATCCTCAAAAACACCCTCAGCGCCCAAATTAAGGGTAAGCTGCACTTCCGTTTTGCGGATTTCACCATGTTCCCCCAATTCGCTGCGAATTACGGTCTTTGATCCGTTTCTTTTTGGGGAAAACATAAAATCCTCTTCCCTAAAAAGCATTAGCTTTACCGGGCACCCGGTGATCAACGCGGCCAAGGCCGCGTGGCAGGACAGCAGGGAAGGATACCAAATTTTCCCGTCCAGGTTAAACATCATAAGGGTGGGGATGACCGCAACCTTGCCGCTGTCCAATCCCAAAACCCCGGCGACAGATCGCCTGACATGAAAAGGCCATTGGGAAGCTGTGTAAATTGTGAAAGTATCCGATGAATTTTTGGAGGGTATTGCTAGGCTGCCCTGGGCCTCGGAATACCAGTGCTCCTGTATTCCGGTGGAATAGAGCCCAACAATGGATTCCCCGCTTTCCGTTTGAGCCTTTGCATTATCCCCAACGAGAATATCCCTTTTGATAATTACGTTTTCCTCACCGTAATTGCTTTCCTGAAAGACCGCTTTGTACTCCTCTGTAGTGAGTATTATCTGCGAGGATATTTCTTCAAGCCTTGCCGCTTCAGGCCCGGCAAGAATTGCCACAGGCTGCCCGATATAGGAAAGCTCATTCCCCGCAAGGACAGGCACGGAAAAATTCGCGAGCTTATTTTCCCCCGGTATTTGATCCGCGGTGATGAGTTGATATGTCTTGGGAAGCGCCGGGCATTTTATGCCCCTCAGAACGCCACAGGCAATGGGGGAACGTATGGTAACGGCATGCATCATGCCAGGGACGGAAAAATCAATAATAAACCCGGTGTTTTCTACCAACGTTACTTCCTTGCTCCCTTGCTCCCTTATCCCCTTGCTCCCCTAGTATATTCGAAAAGCGTTGTTTTGACCACTGCTATTACGTGGTTAACCTGCCCTTCCGTCATACCCGGCCATATGGGCAGGGAAATCGTCCGCCCGTAAGTCTTTAGCGTTTCGGGAAAATCGCCGTCCTCAAGCGAGTAGCGTTTTTTATAATAGGGCATTGTGTGAAGGGGGATAAAATGCACGGAAATGCCTATGCCCTCGTTCTGGAGCTTTTCGGCGAAGGCGTTCCGGCTTATGGAAAGCCCGCCAACTTCGTTGATGCTGTCAAGCCGCAGGGGGTAAAGATGACGGGCATCCCCTGCCCCCGTGGGCGGCAGGGTAAAATGCCCCGCAAAGGCCTCGTCGTAACGGCGGGCTATTTCCTGCCGCATGGCAAGAAGATCCCATGCCCTGCGGAGCTGGGCCCTTCCAAGGGCGGAAAGTATGTCGGGGATATTGTACTTGAATCCTGGGGCAATTACCTCATAGTACCAAGAAGCTTTGGTGTCCGTATAACGGTTCCAGACGCTGCGGTCTATCCCGTGGGAACGCATGATCCTCACCCTGTCCGCAATTGCCCTGTCGCAGGTAACCACCATGCCGCCTTCACCGGTGGTGATGGTCTTGGTGGCGTAAAACGAAAAAACCCCCACGTCGCCCATTAGGCCGGCCCAGCGCCCCGAACCTGAGCCCGATTTGGCAGCCGAAGGCACAAACGAGGGAAAAGAGTGGGCCGCGTCCTCAATTACCTTAAGGCCGTATTTTCGGGCGATTGGGAGTATGGCGTCCATGTCGCAAGGGAGGCCGCCGTAATGAACCGGGATTACCGCCTTGGCTCTTCCCCTCGGCCCAAAGCCCTCGGCAGCTTTGTTTACGCCGCCTCCTGCCAGGCGGGGAGGGTAGGCCGGAAGCCCCGCCTTGAGCCTTGCCAGGGTGTTTTCCAGGGCTGCCGGGTCCATGTGAAAGCCGTCTTTCGTGACATCCACAAAAACCGCCTCAGCCCCGAAATACCTCACAACCTCCGCAGTGCTTGTGAAGGTCATGGAAGGAACCAAAACCAAATCGTCTTTTTCAATGCCAATCGCGTCAAGGGCAAGGTGTAGGCCCGAGGTGGCGGAATTCACCGCCATGCAATGGGGACATTCATCTTGATGAATGTCCCCAGATTGGTGACTGTCACCATTTAGAAAATCCCCAAAGTCCTTTTCAAACTCCAGTGTTTCTTTCCCGGTTGTAAGCCACCCGGAGCGGAGGACGGCGAGAACGGCCTCTTCCTCTTCTTTCCCGATGTAAGGCCTGGCAAAGGGAATGGCCTCCATGCTCACGCCTCCGCGAAGCTTGGGATACATTCCCTCGCGTAACTTGGTATGTGCTCCCTGAGTATGCCCCTTAAAAAATCGCTGTCCCGGTACTTTTCCGGTTGTGAAGGATCAAGTCGGCATACCGGCCTGAGTTCCTCTTTTATCGTGTTGATGTCTATTTCGTGTTCCTCGTCGCGTTTGACCTTGAGTATCCTGTCAAAATCGGTAGGCATGGGTGTTTCAAAATCCCATGTGAGTTTTTCGTCCAGCCGTTCGCCGGGACGGAGCCCCACATATTCAATGGCGATGTCTTCTTCAGGCTCAAGCCCGTAAAAACGGATCATCTGTTCCGCGAGATCGCGGATCCTCACTGGTTCCCCCATGTCAAGAAGGTAGAGCTCCCCGTTCTCGCCCACGCCCCCGGCTTTCAACACGAGGGAACACGCTTCCGG
>JGI24698J34947_10001767_pt1 | contig 11521 bp, 12 predicted proteins | sample TergutMp193P3_FD_34947 | JGI IMG/M metagenome (IMG submission 34947)
GCCGTTTGGCACGTGCCCGGCGAAGCCGCCTTCCCCTGCGCCACCCAGAACGAACTGAACGGCCAGGACGCCAAGGCGCTCCTGAAGAACGGCTGCGTCTGCGTGAGCGAAGGAGCCAACATGCCCTGCGACGAAGAGGCCATCAGCCGCTTCCTCAAGGCCGGCATCCGTTACGCCCCCGGCAAGGCCGCCAACGCCGGCGGCGTGGCCACCAGCCAGTTGGAAATGTCCCAGAACGCCAGCATGCAGAGCTGGACCTTTGAGGAAGTGGACAACAAGCTCCAGGGCATCATGAAAGGCATCTACATCTCCGCGGCCCGGACCGCCAAGGAGTTCGGCGACCCGGCCAACCTGGTCATGGGCGCCAACATAGCCGGCTTCAAAAAAGTCGCCCAGGCCATGATCGACCTGGGCGCCATCTAAAACCGATAGCCGTGAAGGCCCCGCCTTCGCCCCGCCGTGGTAAAAAACGCCGATGAATAAGGGTTGAACAATAGCAGGGGATCATATATGCGAAAGTTTAATCTGATTTTCCGCTCAATCCCTGTTTATATGCTATTGATGGTTTCGCTTTCGGCCTGCCTTGAAACCGGAGCTAAACAGCCCGACGACACGTTTCCATACGCTTCATTTCAGTACTTTCGGGTCGCCGGCGGCGTGCCTCTTGAGATCCTCGCCGGATCGCGTCCGCTGCGGTATGCCTTTATGGAAGGGACAACCACGATTTACATATTCAACAACCCTGTCAACTTCACTTTTGCGTTCAACAAGGAGGAGGCCCTCTTGTGTTCCATTGTGGACAAGGCGCTTCGCCTGATAAACACAGGCAGAATTACGGATCAATGGATGAACAGGGTTTACGATTACCGCATCAAGGTGGCGCAGGCGCGGATGCCGTGGCTTATAGGTTCGTTCGCTTTATTGTTGTCCGCACTCGCCGTTGTCGCCGTTCTTTTTGTAAGAACCCGCCGTGCCGGCAGGCTTATCGGACAGCGGACCAGGGAGCTGGAGCTGAAAAACGTCACCCTTACCACCTTGTTTGATTCAATACCCGATATTGTTTTTACGCTGGATACGTCTCTGCGTTTTACGCAATGCAACAAAAGTTTTCTGGAACATTTCGGCTTGAGCAAGGAAGATGTCATCAATAAAGGCGAGTACAGTTTGAGAATTTCCGACGAAAAGGCGGAGGAGCACAATAAATGGAATCGCAGGGTTGTCGAGGAAGGCCGCACATTTGTTATAGAAGAGCGCATACCGTGTATTGACGGGGCGGAGCCGCTTTACGAAACGGTTAAGGCGCCGCTCATGCTGAACGGAAAAGTAGTCGGAGTTTTAGCCATAGCGCATGAAATAACGAAGCGCAAGGAAATAGAAGAAATGGCCCTTGCGTCGTCCAGGGCCAAGGGTGTTTTTCTGGCCCACATGAGCCATGAGATAAGAACGCCCTTGAATGCCATAATCGGCATGTCTTACATATTGAAAGACTGCGTTGCGGATAACGAGGATGCGCTGCGTTCGGCAAATCAGATAATGACCTCGTCCCGCCATTTGCTGGGGATACTGAATGACATCCTGGACATGTCCAAAATAGAGTCGGGCAAGCTGGAACTGACGCGCGAGCCGTTCAGCCTTTTGGCGGCCTGCGGCGAAGTATCGGATATAATGACGCAGCGCTGCGTGGAAAAGAGTATCGCCTTTGTCACGAACATACATGAAATCAAAGACATTAACCTGATGGGCGACAAGCTCAGGCTTAACCAGATTCTTATAAACCTCCTGGGCAACGCGGTCAAATTCACCGATACAGACGGGGAAATCACCTTTTTTACGGAAATCCTGAGAGAAAGCGCCGAAAAAGCGCTGGTGAAATTTTCAATTTCAGACAGCGGGATAGGGATGAACGAAGAGCAGGTAAAAAAACTTTTTGTTCCGTTTGAACAGGCCGACAGTACAATCGCCGCGCGCTTCGGCGGTACGGGGCTCGGTCTTTCAATCAGCCAAAACCTTGTTAATATGATGGGCGGAACCATCAGCGTCAAGAGCGAGCCCGGCAAGGGTTCCAGCTTCGATTTTTCGCTCTATTTTGACAAAGGCCGGCTTCCGGCCGGTGAAGCCGGGGACGGAAAGCATGAGGCTCTGAATTTAAGCGGAAAAAGGATGCTGCTGGCGGAGGATATAGAGGTGAACCGCCTGATTGTCCGCAAGCTGCTGTCGCGGTTCGGCCTTGCAACAGACGAAGTGGAAAACGGGCGGCAGGCGGTCGATGCGTTCATCGGTTCACCTGATGGCTATTATGACCTGATAATGATGGACATCCAAATGCCTGTACTGGACGGATATGAAGCCGTCAAGGAAATACGTGCCCTTGACAGGGCCGACGCGAAGACGGTGCCTATCATCGCGATGACGGCGAATGCGTACAGGGAGGATGTGGAGCAGGCCCTGGCGGTGGGCATGAACGGCCATTTGGCCAAGCCGGTTGACAAGTCCGCGCTTGTGGAAACCGTGGGGAGGATAATAAAAAACAGGGAAGGATAGTTTTCAAATCCATTTAAAAAAGTGCCCGGTCATTTGCCAGGCCGGCTGTCCTCAATATGGAGATATTCTTCCAGGCCCCGCATCGAATGCGCCGTGCCGGAGGGCACTTCGTCCTTATGCCCCGGCACCGGGATAAGATGACCGGGGTTTTCGTATTTCACGGCCGGATCGTGCTTCCGGCCGCGGATTTGTTTCCACCCGGCGGCCTTCAATAGTTTCCAGACTTCAGAATATTTCATTATTCCCTTAATACCAAGCTGCATTCAATTGGGATTGAATGCTCTCGCCAAAGTTTTTGAAAAACAGGGCAACCCTGATTTTTCAAAAACTTGCGGGCGGCGGTAAATCGCCGCCATACCATTTTAAAATGCAAATTTCATTTTAAAATGGAATTAATCATATTGTTGTTTTAGGTCATGGTAGTTATTTTTTAATAATGAGCCTTAAATTTTCAGATGAGTTCTCCACGCTATGGAGGGGAAGTGGGTTACGATGGCTCCTGGTAGGAGGAACCGTGAGGTTGAAGCCACAGCGGGGATCATCGGGCAACCAGAGGGCTATGGAGGGCTGTTTCCTCCAGGCGGGAAAGATGGCGTTAGTGAAAATACTATGAATATTTGGTGAATATTCGCCAGATAACAGCTTGTATTGATTAGAGATATATTTGGTTGTGCCGGCTGGACGCTGAATCGTTCGATATTCTTCAATGAAATACGATAGTTAGCTAAATATTTGTGCTTGAAAAACCGGCCCGAACAAGTTTATAGTTGATGTAATGAAACAGTTAGATGACGAAGCCAGATATTTCAGCGCAGCCCTTCTCGCTGAGATGACGACTGCCAGAGGGCGGGGTATCCAGACGGAACTGGCCCGGCTCAGCGGTATCAGCCCGGCGTTCATCTGTGACCTCAAGCACGGGCGCGCTGAAAGTTCGCCCGAGAAGCGCGAGGCTCTGATTAAAGCTTTAGGCTACCAGTACTATGAAGAATTCATAGCCAAAGGCCGGGAGCTTGAAAACAAGAGACTTAGAGCCGGTGGCGTCTTCAGGTCTTCAGGCGGGGAAGCCCGGGACGATAAATCACGAGCGCTGATCAGAAGTCTCAGGCGGAGGCTGGAACTTTCCAGGCAAAACGCTTCTGAACTGGCCCGGAAACTCATTGCGACGCAGGAGAAGCACATATTGTCCCAAGAGGAAAACCTGCGACTTCACAGGGAAAATGAGAATCTGCGCCGCGCCGGGAAGGATGTGGAGCGTTTGAGCGACCCTATTGTGGGAGACGCCCTGACTGCCCCAGCCGCCGAAGCCAAATAAAGGTTTTCCACTGAAGCCTGAAAATTTTTTATTGACTGAGCGATTTTTTGTCGAGGATTCCGTCCTATGGAAGGCAGATGCCTTATAATTCTTTTTAAGGCTGGTCAAAATGAGCGATTTTAAGCCGGCCGGAACTGAAAGGAGATAAGGCTATGTTAGGGAGATTATTGCTGATAACGATTGGAGCGGTGGCGGGAGTCATAGGCAAGAGGGTTTATGACGAGAGAAAAACCTCACCTTCTTCTGGTTCCGCCAAGGAAGGGCCTCCCAAACCGGATTCAGGTGAACCGCTCGACCCGAGGGAAGAGATCGGAAAGTGCATGTCTGAGATCGGCCGCCTGGAATCCGAATTGGAGGCCTTGAAAAACTCCGCCGGGTATTCATTGGCTTTGGCCGCCGCCAAGGAAACTGAAATTGAGGCCGCTAAAAAACGCTTGGCTGAATTGACGGCAGCGAGTCAAAGTTCAGCGGCCTAACAGGCCAATGAAAACGGAGGGAACCATGAATCATCAACAAGGTCAATGCCCCAAGTGCGGCAAGGCCATCACCCCGACCCTGCGCCTTGAGGCCCACACTCTGCGGAGGGACGTTCTGGAGTGTCCTGACTGCCATACCAGGATTCTGCGATGCCGGCTGTCGGGTTGCCGCAATTATGCCCTGGGGGGCTTATATTGGGATAACGACTTCTGCCCGGACTGCACCAAAATGATAGCCCAGGGGGCCATTTTCGGCGGCTTGGCCATCGTGTTGAACAAATTTTTGAGAAGAGGCCGACCGCCTTGGGTAGTCTAAAAAGGAGGTGGTAATCGACGGCACAAACTAAAGTTGCCGGCCGATGTAAGGAGAGGAGATGGCTGACGGAGGCATATTGTTAGAAGTCATCACTCAGAGCGAGGCGGAACTTTCCGCATGGATGCGGAGTTTTGTTGAAGAGGCAAGAGTCGTTTAACTACACCCTCTAACGAGAAGGAGCATGGTTTTATGTCCTATCAAATGACGCCGTTGTTACAAAAATGCCAGAGAGATGATGTAAAGTTTATCATTGAAACAATTAACTCGTATATCAATTTTTCAGATGATAAAGGGTTAAAGTATGTATTTTCCAAATGGGAAGAAGAAAAAATGCCAATAGAATTTGCCAATAAACTGGAAACGGAAATACGTTACCTTGGGAGTTCAGAGATTGCTTATGCATATAGGAAGATGGCCGGAAGGGTTCCGGCTGGAGTTGATGTGGATGAAATTCTTCGGGATATTGCAAAGATGCAAAAAATAACCTTGAAAGCCGTTTCATCTTTCGAGGGAAAACTTGAAGAATTAGTAAAGAGAATGGTTGAAAGAGGTTTTATGTCTTTCTCCCCCGAGCAGCAAAGAGAACTCCTGGAAAAGTTTGTGAAAGATAGGAATAAAATAGATGATTTTTTTAAGGCGCTTAAAGCGCATAAAAATATGCTGCTACCTCTTTTATCGAAAATTATTGGGGAAGAAGTTGTGTTGGAATTGATAAAGAATTTAACTATATTGATTATAGCTAAATTTGTAGGAAGAGAAGCGGCAAAAAAATTACTTGAAATGATTGCCAAAAGAATTCCAGCGCAATGGCTGGGACCTGCCATGTGGGTTGCGACCACAGCGTGGCTGGCTATTGATATAACAGGACCTGCATATAGGAAATTAATACCAATTATGTTGACTTTAGGAGTTGTCGCCTTAAGAGATGGCCCGGAAGACGAAAATTTTTGGAAAGAATAGGATATTTATATATTGAAAAGCAGGAGAGGCTATTGAGGATTAAAGGAGTCGAAATGAAATCCAACTTCCCTAGGCTGATCCCTGCGTATTCGGCCTGCCTTGGCACAAGCCGAGGCGGGTCCGCATCCAATTCCAGGCCGGCAAGGCGGCGGATTACGTCCGGGACGCCTCTTTTCAATGTGGGCAGTATAAGTGGTACAGTGGTACTGGAAAGCAATGAGGAAAACCGATGAAACGTAAAGACTTGTCCGCAATTCGCATGGAGGCCGAAAACGGAAACGTCGAGGCCCAGGTAAAATTGGCTGAAGCCTATGAAAAGGGCCAAGGCGTTAAGAAAGACCTGGGCGAGGCAGGGAAATGGTATATTTTGGCTATTGCTAATGGGCATTGGCATTCTTTGGGGTTACTGAGCTTATTGTCTCTTACCGTACGTTTATCTGAAAAAGATATACCAAAAGTTGAACAATGGCTGGAATTAGCCATACGACATGATTTATCTGATATTGTCACAACACTTTCAGAGACCTTGGACGGGATTCGCGTAAAAGCCGAGTGGGAGCGCACAAAGCAAGGTGGGCCGGCTTTGTTGGAAAGAGCGAGGCGATTGGATGAATATTTCGATGCTGCAAATCGTGAGAATAAAATCGAGCAAATAACGGCTGCTTTTGCCCCCCTGACTATTGAGGCCGCTTTACAACACAGGAACAGCAAGCCAACGAACTATTATTACCGGGAGATTGCCGGCCAATTCCCTATGAAGAAAATAAAAAACGCCATAAAAGAATATGTTTCCGATCCCATAGATATTGATGATGTGATTATATTCCTGGATGACACCATGTTTGGTTCCGGCACCGACGGTTTCCTGGTCACGCCAGAGGCTTTTTATTACAAGGAAGTTTTAGAAAAAGGGAAAAAATTCAGATTTGATGAGGTGGTTTCTGTAGAGTTTTTAAAATCTTTCTTTTCCCGAAAAATTAGAGTGAAAACCACGGATAAAACAGTTCATGAATTCAGTTTCGTCGGCATTGATAAAGAAAAACTCTGCGATGCGCTTGATGTATTGGCAACCGTTAATAAATTGAATCATGGCCCCTCACATTCCGAACCTGCGCCGGGAAAACCCCCGGACAGCTCAAAGCAAGAAAACAAAGAAGAAGATCGTGAAAGCGGCGCCAGTGATGACAACTCCGGCAGCGTTGTTGAGTTCACATTTTTGGGTTATGCCACGGCGTCCATAAGGGTCAGGTTTGTGGATGAAAACGGTAATCCAGTCTCCGGGAAAACAGTGACCTGGAGCGTGGAAGACGCGCAAAATTTCTCTCCGGCTATGATGCCGGGATGGGAAAATAAAAAGACCGGCCTGACCTGGGGGAAGGAACCTGAATCCGGCCCTGGTGAGTATGACGGCATTCCTGACCGCTTGAAACAAGAACGCATAATTTCGGCCGCCAATAACACTTCCCTAACGAATGACGATGGTAAAACCACCATGTATCTCACGGATATTATTGGGGAACGCACTATCACCGTCAAGGCCGCCGTGATGGGCGAAGACACGACTTACAGCCTGACCAAAACAATCACCTTCGGCAATGGGCCTCTACCTCTATCAGTGTTCAAGCATCCAGAGGGGACGGAACACCTGACCTGGGATGAAGCTTACGAGGCGTGTAACGGCGTCCCTTACCCCAACGGGCCTGACCACACGACCGGCTGGACTAGAGGGGCCTATGTCGGCGGCGGCGGGATGCCTACACGAGAGGAAATACGTGAAGTCTGCGCCGTGGACCCGGGTTCAGCCGCGCAGGGAGCCGCTTGGGCGGCCGGCTGGCCCGGGATATTTTACTGGACCGGTGTGGCTGAATCACCTGACACCCCTTTTGTCGCTAATTTGATGGGCAGGGGCCTGAGTCTCCAAGGCGATTGCGAATTTCTGGCCCACAGCTCCTGGATCGGCGCTCCCGTAGTCAGTCGCCGCGAGATAAAGAAGCAAGAGGATGCTGGCTCTTCAGGGGAAGCAGGATCAGACTTCTCCAAAATGACATTGCCGGAGATTCGGGCAGCCGCGGAAAATGGAAATCCTCAAGCCCAACTGAAGTTAGGTGAACGTTATAAAGTTGGATATGGCGTTGAAAAAAATGTATCTGAAGCAGTCAGATGGTTCGCCAAAGCCGCTAAGCAGGGATCTTTTTATGCGGAAGTTGATCTCAAGGTGCTGATCAGCATTGAAAAAGATGTTGCGACTCTTAAACAATGGCAAGCAGTGGCTTTAGAACATGGATTAACACACATAGCTGAAATGGCTGAAATGTATGCAGGTAATTTACAAGACGCCTTTGATGGGAATTCATTTTTTTCGGGTGAAGAATCTACACCCGGATATAGAACAAAACCTCGAAAAAGCATATAGGAGGAGTTGATAGGAAGTAAAAATGAGTAAGCTTGAGAAGATGCAAATGTATTTTGGTTTAGCTGTCTTGATGATGCCCTGAAAGTGTTTGAGGATGATGTGATAATAGTTGTGGAAGGATTTTCTGGTGAAGTGGGATATACGGTTGTTAATGTATTGGATAATAAATTGTTTCTTTTGTTGAGAGATCAGTCTGTGAGAGTGTTTGATAAAAGGGAAATATGAACCCCGAATATTATGAAAGTTATAAGAATTTAAAAAAAGAATTGGCTACTTTTTGTGGTTTTATTCGTAAAGTGCATAATAAGGATATTCCAAATGGATTATGTTATAAAATTTATTTAAAATCGCAGTTATTTTTGGATGTTTTATATAATAAGAAATTATTGATGCCTCAGAGTCTTGAAATGGAGTTGGATTTTGAAACAGGTACAAAGCATTCTGAAACGTGTAGTATAGAATTTATTTATGAATTTGGAAGGGTTTGTTTTAGTAAACTGCATTTTAATCAAGTAAGCTGTAAAAGTAATGATGGGGATCAAATATATATGACTTTCGATGAATTTTATAAGAGGATAGATGGAATAATTGTTGATATGGGAGGGGTAAAGTAGGAAAAGCACGAAAAGTTCACCTATTGAAGCCGGCGGCGTTGGTAATGGCTTAATAAGCCGAGAGACCTAGGAGGTGGTCTATGTGTAACACAATGACCTATGGCGATAAAGACGCATTGGTTAAGAAAATAGTCGATAAGGCAATGGAGGCTTTTTACCAAGATGCTGATGATCGGAGAGAAGAGCCTCCTTTAGACTTCAGAGTATCTCTTGTGGAAATCCTTGAAGTCGGATCTATTTATCACCTCTTTGATTACAGGAGATCCGAAAGGATCAAAGAAGACGAGGGGTTCCCATTTCTCTGGAAGTTTATCAACGAACAGACCTTCGACGATGCTGAGGACTTTAAACGGGTGAAACACCAGTTGATGAAGAAAATTGGATTTCCCAAAGAAGATTCGGCTGTGGGGATGTTCCAATTCACCCGTCAACAGATAGAGGCCATCGAAGAGAAACTAGCTAAAGAGTTCTCATCTAAAAGCCAACCTGTTTCACTGATCCAAGAACATAGGAGGCGGGTTATGGGTTTTTGGGATAAGGCAGCCAACGTAGGCGGTACTGTAGGCAATGTATTACTGAAAGTTGGGATAGGTACAGTAAAATTTGCCGGAAAATTGGCTGTAGAAGCCGTTAAAAGTGCGCCTGGCGCAATGATGAATCATATGGATCATACATCCAGAGAAGTGGGCCGTAAGGCCAAAAAAGTGGAGGCGGCATATCGATCCGGCGACATTTCCAAAGAACAGCGTGATCAATTTATGGAAAGACGTGACGAAATTGAGGCAAAGCGACAAGAATTCAAGGATAAATATGAAAATATGAAAAATCATGAATAGTTCACCGGCTGAAGCCGGCGGCGTTGGATAACGGCTTAAGAGGCTGAACCCGGCTCCGCTGAATACTATTTTCAGATTGGGGTACTATCAATAGAATTTACCACAAAAAATGTGGTACGTCCAGAGGCTTCGAGAGACTACCCAGGAGTGCGCGTCAAGAAAAAAGCTAAGTCCCACAAGGCTTTTAAGACTTTGCGGGACTTATTGAGATGCTTAGTTGGTGCGAAGGCCGCACTCACATTGAAGGAATAATATATTGAAATAATTAAATGTCAATAACAGGGGCCATCTAAGATGCCGTCAAAAATACCGTCAAACCATTTTCCTGCTTTGTTTGGATAGCCTTAATCAGCTTTCATTTTTTCCCATCCTACCATCGTCTTCCTACTTTGACAAGGGCATATTCCCTGCGTCTGGCTCTGGTCAGCCCGACAAGCGGATTATTCGGGCCTTTTCCAGGTTTTTCGGGAATAAAGGTTATTCCCGTTTAACATGCTGAAATAACTGATAAACACTGACACCAAGAGCATCGGCCAACTTTTCAAGGGTCAATAGCTTGCAAGTGGCAATTCTTCCATCTTTCGCTCTGGCAACAGTATCAGGAGCGACCTTTGAGAGGAATTGAAGTTCCTCATAAGTCATCTTTTTTTCTTCCATTATTTTGCCGAGATTGCTGATTATTGGCATACATCCTCGCCCCTGTACTTGGATGTAGCCTAATTTGCCTTGACTTGCACTTGGCTATAGCCTAGTATTTAGGGGAGAACTATGGGTACGCCAATCCTTCTTTTTGGACTTTGGTTGCTCCTGGCCCTTCCACCAGTAGCCCATGCCGAACAATTTCGAGTAGTGGCCGTATCGGATGGAGATACTTTAACTATCGAGGCCTCTTGATGGTGGAGACAGAGCCAGAATCAGGCCGTACTTCTGACCCCCAACAAAATGGGGAGATTATCTTGGAGGGTTAACCATGAAAGCTGTAAAACTTATTCTCGTCAGTTTGAGTGCAGTATTAATCTGTTCTGGATGTGCAAAGCCAACATATCTCTTTACTATTGATTCCCATCCACAAGGGGCAACGGTATATTGTAAATTCGCAGAAGGCACTCGTGCTTTGGGTTCCACTCCAATAGGGTTCGCACCGGAAACAGTAGATGTGGCAAATTCAGTTGTAAAGCAAATAGTATCTACCTGTTTTGCACAGTGGGTAAGTGGTGCGACTGCTGCTTATAAGCCTGAACACGTTGCCCCATATATGGACCAACACTATGGGAGGCAAGGACTTAAAGCAACTGTAGAAAGACCACGTAACGCCAAAGGATATCAACAGGACGCTGAATTTGAGCTGAAAGTTCAACAGGCGCAAGCACAACAAGCTGCTGCTACAGCCGCACAAAGACAAGCCGCTGCTGCGGAAAGCCAAGCTATCGCTGCACAACAGCAGGCTGCTTCGGCAGTAATTCAAGCTACGACACCAGTAAGGTTACAAACAAATTGTATAACCACCTATGGCATGACCACGTGCTATTAACTTCGATGGCACGGTGACTTGTTTTCAGTAAGCCCCCGGCTTTGCCGGAGTTATGATTTACTACTTCCAAAGCATCACTTTATGATGCTATTCAAGGAGAATCAATATGAAGAAATACGGCATTTATTATCCGCCTCGAAGAACAGATGGTAGTGTAATTGACAAGTCCCCCTGGGCCATGAAAGAAGACCTCTCAGGCCCAATCCTATTTGATACCCCTGAGCAGGCGAAGGAGTACGAGGGTAAATTTCTTCCTCCTAAGTATGCTCTTGACCACGGGATATCGCCAGAAGTGCGCGAGTACACCAGCGAGTAAGGCCAGCGCATTTAATTGTAGTTCAACCTTGCTCTGGCAGTCGGCTTCTCAAAATGGAGTCTTCTGTCAGAGCAGATTTTTTTCAAACGCCATAGCAAAAATTTTATAATTTTTGACAGCCTCAGTCCCCTTGAAAAACCGAAGACCAACCAAATCACCCCCGCCAAGCTCTCAAAAAGCATTCTTACGCCATACTTAAATATCAA
>JGI24698J34947_10001768_pt1 | contig 11520 bp, 6 predicted proteins | sample TergutMp193P3_FD_34947 | JGI IMG/M metagenome (IMG submission 34947)
CCCGCAGGGGCGGGGTGCCCTCCATATTATTATTTGACTTTATAAGCGAATATAAGACGGCTACTATATATTGTATTCAATATGGCGCGACCACAATATATTGTGGTTATAGCCCCCTGAAAATGGGGAGGACGAAAAGTAGTGAAAATGAAAAGCCGTAAACACAGCGAAAATAATTTAAAAAACAATTTGCATTTATGCTGTAACTTATTTATATTAGACTGATAGGATAGTTTCGGGAGCAGCGGTCATTTAGGATACAAATAAGGATTCAAGATGCTTTTAGATAACTCCGGCGAAAGCAAAAAAGTCCACGAGTGGATTGAAAGCAACACCGACGACGGGATCTTCGACGTTGTAACTGGCTATTTTACTATTGGCGCTCTGGCTCATTTGTCGGAAAAGGTAAATGAAAAAATCAGTAAATTCCGAATGGTGCTTGGCGATATTGCCAATGTAAGCGAACAAAATTTTCGTCCGCTTGATCTGCTTAATCAGGAAATTAGTGTTGATTCCGCCCTCAAACTCTCTCAATCCGCTAAACTGGCGATTGCATTTTTAAAACAAGACAAAGTGTTGGCAAGAACGTTGGAACCCAATTTCTGCCACGCAAAATTATATTTGCATGAATCAAAGGACAGGAGGCTTAACTATTTTATAACGGGCAGCTCAAATCTGACGGAAGCTGGTATCGGTTTAAAAGAGACAAGCAACGCGGAACTCAATATCGCGGACACGGGGGAAAATCACCAGTATAAGGAACTGAGGGAATGGTTCAGCAATCTATGGAATACGAAAGCGCTTGACGATAAGACTATCGGGAAAAAGGAAAAAATAAATTTCAAGAAATATCTGATAGCCGAAATTTCAAGAATTTTTGAACGGTACACTCCGAACGATATTTATCTGAAGATTTTGGCGGAAATGGAATTGGAAACAGACATTGAAGTTGAAACTAAATTGGGAAAATCGAAAATTTACAATGCCCTGTACGATTTTCAAAAAGCCGGAGTGGTAAGTTTGGTGAAAATGTTGAGAGACCACAACGGGGCGATCTTAGCGGATGCCGTAGGACTTGGTAAGACTTGGACCGCGCTTGCGGTAATTAAGTTTTACCAAAAAAAAGGTTTTGATATAATAGTAATTTGTCCCAAAAAACTGGAAAATAACTGGCTTAAATGGAAGAAAAATTTTGATTCCATATTTAAACAAGATAGTTTTGATTATTTTATCCGCTTTCATACGGACTTGGAAGAAGAACGGATGCTAAAGAAAGGAAGTGCAGAAACCTCAGATGTATTTTTTACAAGCGAAAGACCGAAGTTATTCGTTATCGACGAAAGTCATAACTTAAGAAACAACAGAAGCAAACGCTATACGTTTTTATTGGAAAACATTTTGGAGAAAAACGAAAACGCAAAAGTTTTGATGCTTTCGGCTACGCCAATAAACAACTACTTATTGGATATCCGTAATCAATTTAAACTGATTCCGCAAATGCAGAATATAGACTCCCTCTTTAGGACCGCACAGCGCGTACTTAATAAATGGGCGGAAAATGAGAATCCCAAAATCTCTACCCTAATAGGAGATTTACCGCCTAACTTCTTAGACACTACGGATAAATTTATCGTGGCGAGAACCAGAAGTATTATAAAGCAAAGTGAAATAAAATTCCCCAAATGGCAAAAGCCGCGGAATCATGATAAAGGGTGCGAATTTTTTGATTCTTTATCCGAATTGCTTCCTGCAAGATTCTCCGCCTATATGCCTGCGTTTTATGCGGATATAACAAGCATAAAAACAGTAGATGACGAAAGCCAACGGGATTTGTTTTTGGTGAAGATGATGCATTTTATGCTTTTGAAAAGACTGGAATCTTCCTGGTATTCTTTTTACAAAACAGTAGAAAATATTTTAGGATATCATAAAATGGTTTTGGAAAAAGTACGGAAATACGAAGATTTTGAAAGTGGAAATTTTGATGAAGATGAACTTGATGATATGGGAGATGATTTTGAACAATATTTCGAACTTGGGAAAAATCGAGAAATACGGATAAGCGATATTAAAGATATCGACGGGTTTAAAAATGACTTAACCGAAGATACTAACGCACTACAAGCCATTTTTGATAAATTAGATACATTTGATAAAATTTTCTGCATAGAACTGGATGAAAAATTATCAAAACTTATAGAGATAATTAAAGAAAAACAAAAAATTCTTATTTTTACAACATATAAAAGTACAGCGGAATATTTATATAAACATATTTCAAAAAAGTTTGATAACGCGGCCCTTGTTCATGGCGGTACACAAAACATTGAAGAAATTTTACAGAAATTCGCGCCGCTCGCCAAATTTGAAGAATCTGAAAAAACGGCGGAATGTAAGCAGAAACTGAATTTGGCGCTAAAAGAGCCAATAAATATCTTAATAACAACCGACGTTTTAAGCGAGGGTCAAAATTTACAGGATTGTGATTCCGTTGTTAATTATGACATTCATTGGAATCCTGTCAGGGTTATTCAAAGAATGGGACGAATAGATAGAATTGGTAGCAAACACGAAAAGATATATTGTGATAACTTCTGGCCGGTGAAAGATATTAATGGCTATTTGGGTCTGCAATCAAGAATTGAAAAAAGGATGATTGCTATGAAAATAGCTGGCAGCGAAATTCCTCAGAGATTTACGGATAAATTGCAGGAAATGAATAACGATAAAACATTAGAGCAACGGCAAATTGCAAAAAACCTGAAACTTATGCAGGAGAGCAACATAGAAGATATTGAAACTCAAAATATCGGTCTCAACAATTTGAGCCTTGAATGTTTCAGGCAAGACTTAGCCAAAGACGCTGTAGAAAAATATAAATCTATACCCAATGGTATATTCAGTGGGTTTTCAGAGAAAAAAGAGGGGCTTATAGTTTTGATGAGATGCAAGAAAAATCGCGAGGTCAAGTTAGTTTTTATAAATATGCACGGTAAGGAAATTTTATTAAATCATGCGGAGATTTTGGGCTTTTTACGGGACAACAGATATCAGGAAAGGTTCGTCCCCCTAAAAATAGACGAATGCGATGAAACGGAAATAAAAAAACTGTCCAATGCTCTGAACGGATGGTTTACCGGCATTGTTTCACAGGTAGCTATAGATGAAATTACGGATTTATTTTCAGAAAGTCAACCTATAAACATATTTAACCAAGCCACCGTAGAGGAAAGGTACAAGCCCCAGAAATGGGATTTGCTCTGCTGGTGTCTGGTGAGCGAGGAAACAAAAAAATGAACCTTGAATGCTTCACGAACAAAAATCTCTTTGATGCCACAAAAGAGTTGTTTTCTCAATTTGGCATAAACCTGTCTACCAATACCAAACAGGCATTGGACATCAAAAATATTTTGAAAGATAAATACAAAGATACTTGTCCATTTAAAGACATTAAGAAGGTGTATTATTCAGGTAAGATTGAGGATTCATTTGGTGATTCCGGTATGAATGATAATTGCCAGTACGAAGATGCAATTAAAATTGCCAATAAAAAATACGGCGGTCTGATGTTGTTCTCTATGGAATTAAACAAAACGCCAAACAGAAGCCAAATTGCCGAACTCACAAGAGCTTTCAACCAAATCAGCCAAAAGATGCCTGTGGGCTTGGTCCTTAAATATGATAACAAGATTTCTATCGCCCTAAGTGAAAGGTTTAAATACTTGCAGGATTGGCGACAGGGCGAGAGAGTCGGAAAAGTCATTATTTTACGCGATATAAACACCGAAAAACCGCACGCCGGCCATTTGCGGATTCTGGAAGATCTGGCAAAGCATAACGCGAAAAATTTTAATGAATTGCACGAAAAGTGGTTGAAAGTATTGAATATAAAAACGCTGAATAACAATTTCTACAAAAGGTTGGTTGGATGGTACGAAGCATGTTTTGATGATATTAAAATCAACCTTACCGCAGCAAGCAAAATCTTAGACAAAAAGATTGATGATGAGCTGAAACCACAAGCCGTTATTCGGGTCATTATTCGTTTGCTGTTCATTTGGTTTATGAAGGAAAAGGGACTAATCAAAAACGATTTTTTCAAACGGGAATTTGCCGGTGACTTTTTGAAGAATAAAAATACGTATTACAATGCCATTCTTCAAAATCTTTTTTTCGCGGTGCTGAATAAAAGAATTAATGAGCGCCGTTTTCGCAATAAAGATGATGCCAATTATTACAATCCGAAAAAGAATGACTATGGAGTTTTTGAGGTGTTCCGTTTTGAAGATGACTTTAAACCCGGAAAAGCGCAAGCGTTCTTGAAATTAGCCGACACAATTCCCTTTGTTAATGGAGGGTTGTTTACCTGCCATGATTATACTTTTATTGGAAGAGACAGCGTAACAAATGAGAAAAATAGCAAATTTAATTATCTTATAGACGGCTTTAGTGAAAGGAAAAATTGCAGAGCAAAAATAAGTGATAATGTTATTTTTGAACTCATTGATTTATTCAATGATTTCGTGTTTACAATTGAGGAATCCACACCACAGGAACAGGATATTGCCCTCGACCCGGAACTTTTGGGGATAATCTTTGAAAATCTGATTAGTTTTTACAACCCTGAAACAAAAGAAAGCGCCCGCAACCAGACCGGTAGTTTCTACACACCTCGTGAAATTGTAGACTATATGTGCCGTGAAAGCCTGAAAGAGAGCTTGAAGTCCAAATTTCCAGATTTGCGTTCAAAAATAGATAATTTGATAGATAATGACGAGGATAGTTGTCTTACTTTCCCGCAGAAAAAAAGTATAGAATCTGCTGTTATCAATTTGAAAATACTTGATCCGGCTTGCGGTTCAGGGGCATTTCCAATGGGTATGTTTAATATGATGGTACGAATTGTAGAAAGACTGGATAACTGCAAGACTACCTATGAAAACAAATTAGATATTATTAAACATTGCATTTATGGAGTTGATATTCAAAATATTGCGGTTGAAATCAGTAAATTACGTTTTTTTATTTCGTTGCTTGTAGACTGTCCAATGCCCGAAAACATTGAGGACTTTGACGTTTTGCCGAATTTAGAAACAAAATTTATTGTGGCAAATACGCTGATTGGCATTAATTTGGAAAATTCAAGCGATGTGTTTGTAGAGTTTTTACGAGAAGAGTTTGAAAAACTTACAGGGATATTTTTATTGTTTACCACAGCAGAAACACCGGAAGAAAAAACGCAAATAAAAAATGATTTTAATAACAAAAAGGAAAAGATTTTAAATGATTCTCGTTTTGAAGCCAGTACTGATGTAAAAGAAAAAATCCGTGCGTGGAATCCATTTAATGTATGTTATTGTTCACCATTCTTTGACAACAGTATAATGTTCGGATTACCTGATGGATTTGATGTGGTAATTGGAAACCCGCCGTATGTTAGTACAAAAGGAGTTACCGACGAAGATAAAAGATTACTTCGGGAAGAATATGGTTTTGCAGACGATATGTATTCCCATTTCTTTTTTAAAGGTTGTAAATTGTTGACCGATAATGGCGGTTTAACTTATATCTCGTCAAAAACTTTTTGGACAACACAAACTAAGCGAAATTTGCGTGATTTATTGCTGTCAAAAACGATAAAATACATTTTCGACTCAGCGAATCCTTTTGAAGCCGCTATGGTGGATACATGTATCACATTTATCCAAAATAAAGAAATGACAAATAATAAAATACAATTTCTTGATGGAAGCGAAGATTTGTTTAATCCGAAACATTATGTCGTCGAACAAAACATTTATTTGAATACGCAAAATACGGTAATTTTTAAACCAACACCTGAAAATTTAAAAATTTATGAGTTGTATGGTGAGAAAGTAAAAGAATTATATAATAAATGGTGGGATAAAATATCTACAAGCAAAAATATTGACAAAAACAAAACCGAACTAGAAGCATACCGTAAGAACTTGAAACCCGGAGATTTTACGTTATTAGGTTGTATAACAGAAGGTGGTGTTGGTTTGCAGACTGGTAACAATGGTAGATATATTGCTGTGAGGAAATCGACAAAATGGGCCAAAAATATTTTAGCGTCCAGACCTGAAAAATTGGCGAAAGCTATGGAAACATGTAAGATACGAATACCACAAATGGCGAAATTTAATAATACTACTGATTTTTTGAATCATTTAACTGAAACCCAAATTGCCAAATTATTCGATGATTTAAAGGAAACATATGGGCGCGACATTTTTGGGCAAGGGTATATTTATCGTCTGATTGATGATAGTGAAATGGCAGATGTAGATACGCTTACAGAAAGCGAAAAACAAAATGGTATTCCTCAAAATAAAAAATATTATGTCCCTTATGACAAAGGGGATAAAGATGGAAACCGTTGGTATTTAGAGACACCTTTTGCTATCGCATGGACGCAAAAAAATGTCGGGTTTCTTAAAGCTGATCCAAAAGCGAGATATCAGGGTTACATGTTCTATTTTAGGGAGGGGTTTTGTTGGTCTAACGTTTTAACGACTTATATAAAATGTCGCAGGAAGCAAAAGACCGTACATAGTACAGAAAGTATGAGTTTATTTTCGGTAACTGATTGCGTACCTGAATATTATATGATTTGTATGATAAATTCACGATTTATAGCATACTACGTAGATTCTTTTGTCAATGCAACATCACATTGCACAACTGGTGATGCAAAACTCATACCAATAATTGTTCCGACCGATAAACAACGTAGGCTCTTTAAATCGGTTTTTGATGAGGCATTAAAAGTTAGAAATGATGAATCAAAAAATTTAATATCAGAAAAAGAAGCAGAAATCCTACTAAAAAATATTCAGACCGAATTGGATATAGCAGTTGCTGAATTATATGGTATTCTATATTCCATATAGTTCTGCAACCATTGAGTCTAATTTTCTCTGAATTTCATTGAGACAAATCTCTACTTCATTCATAGATAATTTATTAGAAAAGTGTTTTCGTTTTATTTCAATAGCCGAATTAAATAGAGTTTCAAATTTCAATAAATTCCCTTGAGATGGTATAATTATTGGGAGTTGTCTTGCGTCATTTATTTGGAATGTTTGGGTATTGTTAACAAAATCATTCACATAGTAACTGATAAATTTTGAATTAATTAGGCATATCAAAAAATACTCTGGAATTATTTCTGCTAATGCGTATAAACTCATACTTTTAACATCATTAACACTTTTTTGTTTTTTTCTGCATTTCAAAAAAGTAGTATTTATATCTGACCAACAAAACCCCTCCCTAAAATAGAACTTAGGGTTTCTCACTACAGGCATACCTTCACCTTTTTTCCCCGAATTCGCTTTAAGAAACCCGACTCTTTCCTGCTCCATTTAGTATATTATAATAACGTAATTTTATAAACACTTTTATTGGAGGATTTTATGGTCTATGGTTACATTCGTGTCAGTACTGATAGGCAAACGGTAGAGAATCAGCGTTTTGAAGTAACCAGATTTTGTAAGAAAAATGGTATTGTTGTAAACAAATGGATTGAAGAAACCATTTCTGGCACAAAGGGGGTAGATAAAAGAAAATTGGGCGAATTGCTGGAAACTTTACAAAAGGATGATATTCTGATATGTTCAGAATTGTCACGTCTGGGACGTAATTTGTTGATGATAATGTCCATACTTAACTTTTGCATGGAAAAAGATGTGCAGGTGTGGACTATCAAAGATAACTACCGGTTAGGAAAAGATATTAGTTCCAAGGTACTTGCGTTTGCCTTTGGACTAACTGCCGAAATCGAGCGGACCCTCATTTCGCAGCGCACAAAGGAAGCGCTGGCCCGCATGAAATCTGAGGGTATTCATGTCGGCAGGCCTCGTGGCGCCAAGTCCAAAAAGGTTAAATTGACCGGGAAAGGTGCGCAAATTAAAAAATTATTAATGCAGAAAGTACCCAAAATTAAAATTGCGGAAAAATTAGGGGTACACCGTTCAACGTTAAGATTGTTTTTATTGGAAATGGATTCTTAGGCGTAGTATTTGGAGAAAAATTAGCTGGGGTCTCAGATTAGTTCTATTTTGAAACGCATGTGTTTCAAAATAGAACGTTTTTTTCGCCCATCAAGCACCTGAAATGCGTTAATTCGCGTTAAAAGGGGTTGGCACGGAATTTGCTTAGAGAATATTACATACGAAGATAGTTTGTATTATATATAAGGTCAAAATTATGGGTTATATCTGTCAGATAAGAGACGGCCTTTTGAACGGGGTTAAGGTAGATAATGAAACAGCCAGAAAAATTTTTAAACGTTAGAGTGCATGACATAAACGCCAAGCCAGGCCTTACCGGCTTATGCGTTGGATATGAGCGCGGGGTCTGGAGAGCGTCACAGTTTGCTCAACATATCTTTGAATGGTTGCCAGAGTTTGTACTCAAGGACTCCGAAATCAAGGGCATTGATTCCTCAAATATGGTGAGCATGATACGAAATGCGGCCAAACGAGTCTATGATTCAGAAAAATTCAATAATAGGGGTGAATTCGGCGAACTTTTTTTGCACGCCGCAGTCAGACAAGTATTTAATTCTGAACCTGCCGTATCAAAAATTTATTACAAGACCGCGACCAATGATACTGTAAAGGGATTTGATTCAGTACATGTTGTTGAATCTCATAGTGGAGAATTAGAACTATGGTTAGGAGAAGCAAAGTTTTATTCTAACATTGAAAATGCCATTTCAGATGTAGTAAAAGAAATACAAAAACATATAGAGACAGATTATTTGCGAAAAGAATTTTTACTTATTAAAGGAAAAGTTGACCCGAATTGGAAACATGCTCAAAAATTCAATGATTTGCTTTCTGAAAGTACGTCCTTAGATGATATATTTGCTCGTACTTGCATTCCTATTTTACTCACATACAATAGTGATTGCTTGAAAAATCATACGATTTGTGATGCCACCTACGAAAAAGATTTTCGGATTGAAATAAAAAAACATTACATGACATTTAAAAGTAAGAACATTCCTAACAATATAACTATCCATCTAATTTTACTGCCTTTAAATACTAAGGCAGTTCTTATTTCCGAACTCAACTCAAAACTAAGGATATGGCAAACAATATGATATACGATGAAATAAAACGAAGTTTATCATCTGCGGAAATGATCATTCAAGCTCCATTTGAATTATTAAAGGCTATTGCTGCCTTGCTGAACAAGGGTGATTTAAGTAGCGAGGAACAAGGCAGAGATTTGCTTTGCCGTGCACTAGAACACCGAAAGATATTTGGTAATTATCAGCCCATTTTAGATGGGTTGATCCGAGAATTTGGTCTTTTCCCGTATTTAAATGATGCTGAAAGTTCTTTATCATTGTCTGACGCGATCGCGTATGAGTACCACCGTCCGATATCTTCTGATGAACCAATTGTATTTCATCGCGAACAGGCAGAAATATATAGACGACTACTTGCTGGTGAGAATTTAATTTTAAGCGCACCGACAAGTTTCGGGAAGAGTAAAATCATTGATTCAATAATTGAGTGCGGAAAGTTCAATAATATCGCAGTTATTGTTCCGACCATAGCGTTAATAGATGAAACAAGACGACGTTTGATGCGTTTTCGTAATATCTATAAAATAGTTACGCAGGTATCTCAATCACCGGCGACAAAGAATATTTTTATCTTTACTGCAGAAAGACTAATTGCATACGAAAACCTACCACATATCAATTTTTTCGTGATAGATGAGTTCTATAAAATTGGTGCAACCGCTACTGATCCCCAACGAGTATCTGCGTTAAACCAAGCTTTTTATCGATTGTCAAAAGGTGGGGGCCAGTTTTATCTTCTCGGTCCTAGTGTTCGTGAGATTTCAGACGGTGTAGAAGGTAAATTCCAATGTCATTTTTTCAAAACAACTTTTGCTACCGTTGCATCTGATACCATGTTGGTTAAACAAAAAGACGATCCCATTAACACACTTGTTGACTTAGTCTACAATGACTTAAATGGCGAACAAACTATTGTTTATTGCAAATCACCTCAAAGTGTTAATGATGTTGCAAGGGCATTGCTTTCTGCTTTTTCAACAACCACGCCAAGACAAAATGTTGACGCCGCTGAATGGATGAAATTTAATTTCCATAATGATTGGATTCTTCCAAAATGTTTGGAAGTTGGAATTGGAATGCATCACGGGCGCTTACCACGTTCATTGGGTCAATATGTCGTTCGGGCATTTAATGATGGAAAACTAAGTGTGTTGATCTGTACATCCACTTTAATAGAAGGCGTTAATACTACAGCGAAAAATGTCGTTATCTATGATAATAAAATTGCGAAACAGAATTTAGATTTCTTTACATTCAATAATATCAAAGGACGATCTGGTCGAATGTTTGAGCATTTTGTGGGAAAAATTTATTTATTTCACGAACCCCCAGCGGAAGAATTACCGCTTGTGGACTTTCCTGTATTTTCACAAAGCGAAGATACACCTAATAGCCTTCTTGTTAATTTGGATGATGATGACTTAACCGAATATTCGCGAAAGCGTCTTATTCCCATTCTTAACCAAAAAGATTTGCCGGTTGATATTTTACGGAAACACTCAAGTATTGAACCCGAAAATCTCTTGAACCTGACTCGATATCTGCAAACATCATCTAATATTGAAAGGCAGTGTTTGGCATGGACAAGCATTCCCAAATGGGAACAGCTATGTTGTGTTTGTGAACTATCATGGGAATATTTATTAAGTACTAATAGACTCGCAGGTGTATTTTCAGGAAAACAATTGGCAACAAAAACAAATCAACTACTAAAAAATCCGGATATTTGCTCTCGCATAAATAACGAATTACAAGGTGACTATGCAGCAAATTCTCCGGATGAGGCTATTGAACGTGTTCTTGAATTTGACCGCAATTGTGCAACCTTTGAGATGCCTCGAATCCTTCGCGCGTTTTCAGATATTCGTAAACATGTACATGGTGGAAGTGGTGACTACCATTATTTTGCTGGACAGTTGGAAAATCTATTTCGACCACCATTTCATGTTGCTTTAGAAGAATTTGGATTACCATTGCAAATCTCCGATAAAATATCAAATAAAATCAGCAATGTAGATAATCTTGATGCTATGCTTGATATAATTCGTAGATTACGAATTTCCGATTTACAATTATCGCATTTTGAATATGAGTTATTGGAAGATTGTCAGCGAAACATTTAATTGCAATTTAGTTTGTGAAATTTACCTGAATATGCAGAATATCGAAGTTGGTCGGGACGTTTCGCACTATTTAGGTGGGATTATAGCGGAAAAAAATACTTGTTAATGATGCGCAGATAGTATATTACTGAAGTGTGGTGTTTTACGGATAAAAGGCAATTGGGGGCGATATGATTAAAAGAAAATTACCTATCGGCGGTGTTCAGACGTTCAGCGATCTTCGCCGGGATTATGACGTGTATGTGGACAAGACGGGGCGTATTTGCGACA
>JGI24698J34947_10001769_pt1 | contig 11519 bp, 10 predicted proteins | sample TergutMp193P3_FD_34947 | JGI IMG/M metagenome (IMG submission 34947)
CATGGCTCGGTTGGTACATCGGCGACATTGAATTTCGCGCATGGTGGGGTTATCTGTCAGAATCTGACTGGTTTGATAATGATGCTTCCAATGATCATAATTTGATAACCGGAATTTCAATTGCATATAGTTTTCCTTCATTTTTAAAGGGACTTACAATCGGATTCAACCGTATAATGCTATCCAAATGGGATAAAATGAATTACGGTTCGGTATTCACATTATTATGGCCTTTTATGGATTCTTCTGCCGGAGAAGATCAAAATGATCAAAGAGCATCAATTGTCGTGAATTATTTCTTACCTATAGCTGGGATTAATGTATATTTGGAATGGGGACGAAATGATTTTAGTCCTAACAAAGACTTTGTCGTACGATATCCATTTCATACTGAAGGGTATACCGTTGGAGTAAAGAAAAGTCTTTTTATTACCAACGCCATAAGGGGAGAGATTCTGTTTGAAATTACAAAACTTGAATGTTCGCAAGACTACGACAGATTAATTTCCTGGTATTCAACTTTTTACGCTCATCATATTATCACGCAAGGACATACAAACCGCGGACAATGGCTGGGAGCGGGTATCGGGACAGGCGGGAACAGCCAATATTTGGGATTTAAATTGTATTTTCCCAAAGGGTACGGGAGCATTTTTATTCAGCGCAGAAACCCTGATTTGGATTACACATGGTTTATAGATTCTAAAAAACCTTATGATAGTCCTTATCAAGCCGAAGCCAACATCCGAGCATTCCTTGACTTTGGCATTTCCGGATTATTTTATATTATACCTAATTTGAATATATTTGGCTCTTTTTTACTTAGGGATGAACATAATCCATTAAATCAAGCTAGACCTAATAGTTCCGAATCAGAGCGCAGATATAACGTTTATTTAGCGGCTTCCATAAAATATTCATTTTAGTTAAATTATATGACCAATATACCCTTTTATTCCAATTCTATTCCAATCGTTTTTTCCGCTGATGAGAATTATATACCGTATATGTCGGTCACAATTCAATCTATTATGGAAAATTCAGACCAAAACAAAAACTATGTCTTTTATGTATTACACAAAGGAATTACAGATAAAACATTAGATATTTTTATAAAACAGATAGCTCTATTTACGCAATTTTCTATTGAATTTATTGATGTAACTCCATATATCAGCAGATATAAATTCTTTATCTCTAATCACATTACGGTCGAAGCATATTTCAGATTACTTATACCTGAATTATTAACTGAATATAGTAAAGTAATCTACCTTGATTGTGATATGATTATATGTACTGATATTGCTGAACTTTTTAATATTAATATAGAGAGTTATCTTCTTGCCGCAGTCCGCGATATACCGTTAGTTATTAGGCTCTATAATAATAAAGAAATGTCTAAAGATATGAAGAATTCCTGTCATATATTATTAAATTTAAAAGAGCCTAGTAAATATTTTAATTCAGGTTTATGTGTTTTTAATATCGAATTATTTCGTAAAACCATATCATCGGAAAAACTTTTAGAGATTGCGGCATCACAAAATTGGAATTTCCACGATCAAGATGTACTCAATTACATAGGAGAAGGAAAAGTTCTTCTTTTGCCTTTTCATTGGAATCTTATGACTACTCCTGATACAGAATATCTTCCGGATTATCTGCGGCATGAATATATAGATGCAGAAAAAAATCCAAAAATTATTCATTATAAACCGTGGATTAGTAATAAATATATTCTACATTTTGAATTGTTTTGGAAATATGCGACACATACGCCTTTTATAGACATTATTATTGAACGCATGAAAGCAAAAGATTTCTTCTCGTTTTACAATGAATCATTTGATCAAAATATTATTTTAAATATTAAACACAGAAAAGGTATTAGTTTAAAGTTTATTTTAATTGACTGCGTTAAAGCATGGCTCTTTCGTGATAAGCTAAAGAAATGATAAAAGCAAAAAAACTTATCGAATTCTTTATCCCATACGGCTTGCTGGAACTAAAAAGAAATTATCTATCAAAAAATATGATAAATAATTTTCGTTCTGATTTTAAGCGCTTTATCGCAAGGGAAAATTCGGTACTATTAATTGAATTTCTGGATCATCATGCTGAGAATTTTCCGGGCCTTGCAAAATACCTGATAGATTTGGGATATAATGTTGACGTTGTTTTTAGCAAACACAAAGGTACTGGAGGGGCCAGAAACGATTCCAGCATATTCAGTCATTTCAAGGATAAAGATATTGATAAAATAAGGTTATTTGCATTATCTGAAACAGATATGAATTTATTGCTGCGATCTTTTATCGCAGCTCAATATAAACATATTATTCTGGTTACCTTCAAAGACAACATGGAAAGGAAACAGCTTTACGGAGTGGATCTATTTAAATTAAGGATGGTTTGTATAATGCACGGTTCTGACGTGTCAAATGATTATTTCAAAACTAACAAAATAATATCTGTGGTAAAAATTGATTGCATTAACAGGAAATCTCCGTACGTTGTAAGCAATCATTATTTTGGTGAATTTCAAAAAAAAGGCAAATCAAAAATAACAACTTTCTTTGCGCTTAATACAAAATATTCAATAGTCAGAAATATAAATCTTTTATTTGAGGCTTGTGATAAACTTTATGAAAAAGAAATAAATAATTTCATGGTTAAAATTATCGGAGACGGAATTAAGATACCGGAAAAATATTCCAATAACTTTCAGGATTTTGGCTTTCAGAATTATCAGAATATGTATAATGTAATTTCAGAATCTGATTTTATTTTGGCGCTTATCGATCAGGCAAGTATCCAGTATACAAATAAAGCAAGCGGTTCTTACACGCTAAGTTATGGTTTTCTAAAACCGATTGTATTGCATAAGAAGTTTTCCGATGTTTCCGGTTTTAATAACGAAAACAGCATTTTACATGAAACAAATGACGATTTATCAAACGTGATGGAAAAATGTATAAATATGTCAGACAATGATTATTCATCATTAGTTACCGCATTGGAAAAATCAGAAAAAGAACTTTACAACACTTCGCTGAATAATCTTAAAGAAGTTTTGGAAGCGCCGGTTCAATATGTTTCACGCGATAAAATACTGGACAATTATTAAAACATGAATCAAAGCGGAACGGTTTCGGTACTAATGTGCGTCTATAACGGCGAACGGTTTTTAGTTGAACAGCTTGAAAGTCTTCGCAATCAGACATATCAACCGGATGAAATAATTATTTATGACGATTGTTCAGATGATTCTTCGGTAAAACTAATAAGGGAATACATTGTAAAATATAACCTTGAATCAATATGGCGGGTAAATGTTAATACGTCAAGGAAAGGTTGGCGGTTAAATTTTTATGATGCCATTGCGGAATGTAACGGCGACTATATATTTTTTTGCGATCAGGATGATATTTGGTTCACTGATAAAATTTCAGTAATGATCGACGCGATGAATAAAAATCAAAAGATGTTTGTGTTAAATGGTTTAATGGAAACTATTGATTCGTCAGGTAATCCTGTTAATATTTTAGACTGGACGGCAAATAATGTTTATGATCATAAAATAATTAAATCTGATTTTGGAGACACAGCATATGTTTGGAAGCAAAGAATTGGCTGCACAATGGCTATACAAAAAATAGTTAAAAAACAACTAAAATGTTTTGAATATAATGATGAATATTTTGCTCATGATACATGGGCGCTTAATATAGGCGCACTGCTTGGCGGATGTTACCATATAAATTATCCTGTAGTAAAATACAGAGTGCATGGGGATAACGCGACAGCGGATAATACTGTTAAAATGCTTAAAAGAACTGAAAGAATACAGAAGCTGGAAGGTAAAATAAACGGTCTGGAATATATATCTAACGGCATCAAATCAATGGATAAAGCCATTATAGATAAAAACGAATATTCAAGCTTTTTCAAAGCCATTGATTTTTATAAATTTAAATTATCATCGCTTAAAGATCCGGGATTAACGAATATCTTCGGTGTGTTCTCATATATAAAAATATATTATAAATACTTCAATTTAAAAGAATTTATGATTGATATACTGGAAGTCCTGAAATTGAGGGATAGTGTCAGATCAATAAAATATTCTTTAAAAAAGATGACAACAAGGAAACCTTTATGAAACTTTTTGTATATTACCGTATTTCCGACAAGGGCAGACCGAAAGAAAAACTGCCGAATGGGGACAGATTTTCCTGCATGAAAAATGCCGTCAAAGAATTCGACGCGAAAAACATTCACGTTATTGCCGACAATTGTGGAGATGAAACATTACAATTTATCCGCTCTTTCGTGGAACAGGGAATAACTATGGAAGAAACATCCTTGGGAAATTCAGGTTCTTTTATGTATATGATAAATAAAATCATCAAGACCCATAAGGCGGATGATCTTGTATATCTTCTTGAAGATGACTATTTGCACCGACCCGATTCAAAAAAAGTTATTCTTGAAGGACTTGAAATAGCGGACTACGTTACTCTGTACGATCATCCCGATAAATACCGTCTGGATGGAGACAGCGGGAATCCTTTTAATTATCGGAAACTTCAAAAAACAAGATTGTACTTGACGGACAGCGCCCATTGGCGTGAATGTAATTCTACAACCATGACTTTTTCCTGTAAAGTGCAGACTTTGATTGATGACTATAAAGTATGGAAAAAATATACAAAATACAAAACCCCGCAGGATTTTAACGCCTTTTGTGAAATAACTCAAAAAGGTATTTCAGATATGTTTTCATTTTTATTTAGACAAAAGAAGAAATCATTCTTTATTCTATTTTACAACAGGTTGACTGGTAAAAAAATGAAAATAATAATTTCCACCGTACCCGCCTATGCGACACATACCGAGCTGTTATTTCTATCACCCGTTATTGATTGGAACAAAATACTTTAGAGGTAATTATGAGAAACAAAGGAAAATTGGACAGGCCAAAAGCCCTAGTAACAGGCGGAGCTGGATTTTTGGGAAACCATCTTTGCCAGCGGCTTTTGCGTGAAAGTTTTGAAGTTCTGTGCCTTGACAATTTTTTTACGGGTCAAAAAAGGAATATACTGCACTTGCTTGAAAACCCGTACTTTACGTTAATACATCATGATATATGCCTGCCATACAACATCGACACCGATTTTATTTTCAATCTCGCCTGTCCCGCCAGCCCGCCTTATTATCAATTTGATCCTGTTAAAACAATTAACACTAACGTACTGGGTGCAATAAATATGCTGGAACTTGCGCGCCAAACCGAAGCGCGGATTCTACAAGCATCTACAAGCGAGATATATGGCGATCCTCTTATTCATCCACAGCCGGAATCATATTGGGGAAATGTTAATCCGATAGGCGTCCGCTCTTGTTATGATGAAGGCAAACGCTGCGCGGAGACGCTTTTTTTTGATTACCACAGGCAATTCAATGTTGATATCAAAGTCGTGCGTATCTTTAACACTTATGGTCCCAAAATGCATCCGAATGACGGCAGAGTGGTAAGTAATTTTATCATGCAGGCTTTGAGTAACGAAGATATAACAATTTACGGAGACGGATTACAAACACGCTCATTTTGCTATGTTGATGATCTTATAGACGCTTTTATTGCAATGATACACTCTCCTTCTGATTTTACCGGACCCGTAAACCTCGGCAATCCCGGTGAATTTACCATGCTTGAGTTGGCGGAAAAAATAATAAAACTTACCTCTTCCGCTTCAAGAATAAATTTTAACCCTCTGCCAGCTGATGATCCAAAACAACGGAAGCCGGATATAAGTCTCGCAAAAGAAAAATTACAATGGCAGCCAAAAATTCAGCTTGACGACGGGCTTAAAATAACAATAGATTATTTCAGGAATTTGATTTCACAGGGGACAACATTGTGAAAAATGCGGAAATCCCAATTGTCTTCTCCGCCAACAACTACTATGTGCCGTATATGGCAACAATGATTCAGTCTGTTATGGAAAATGCCGATCAAAACAGACAATACGTTTTTTATATTCTGCATCAGGAAATCCATGATGATAATATGGAACTGCTTAAAAAGCAAATTTCCCTTTTCCATCAGTTTTCCATAAAGTTTATTAATGTAACTCAATTTATCAGCAGATACAATCTTTTTACATCAAGACAAATTACAGTTGAAGCCTATTTTCGCTTATTGATTCCGGAATTATTGTCCGAATACCAAAAGGCTATTTATCTGGATGGAGACATGATTTGTTGTACTGATATTTCTTCCCTGTTTGATATTAATTTGGATAATTATTTACTTGCTGCGGTAAGGGATATTGGCGTAGCTTGGTATTACAGCAAAAAATCAAAAGAAAGAACTTATTTATATTCTTCTGTGATGTTACGCTTAAAAAATTATGATGATTACTTTTGTTCCGCAATGACCGTTTTTAACATTGAACTGTTCCGCAGAACCATAACAACCGAAAAACTCTTTGAACTTGCAATGTCGCGGGAATGGCAGATACATGATCAGGATATATTAAATTTTCTGGCCGAAGGGAAAACTCTCCTTTTACCATACCATTGGAATTTCATGTATACCGAGTGGGCAAAATATTTACCGGAGTATTTAAGGCAGGAATACAACGACGCAAGCAAACACCCCAAAATGATTCATTATAAACCGTGGAAAAACGAATTTAATATCCCACATTTTCAGCAGTTTTGGAAATACGCAACCAGAACGCCGTTTATAGACGAAATTATAAGGCGCATGGAATCAAAAAAACTGATTTCTCCCGAAACAATTCAAGAAGTGATTATAAACAATATAGAGCGTCGCAACGGTCTTGGATTACGGTTTATTCTGAATTGCGCCAAAGCGTGGTTGTTTCGCAAAAAGAAAAAAACCATTCATGAACAATAGACAGCGAAACATAACTCTTATATATACCACTCCCGTTGAAAACCAACATCTTGGGAAAGATGTCTTTCTGGTTCCATATTATATCGGCAAAATATTTAACCTAAAAGTTAAAATAATATATGCCAAGTCAAAAACGAATAAAAATCTTCCTTCCTATTTCAGGGATGTTGTTTTAACTCCCAAAAATACTCCTGAAGTACTACTGGAAATTTATGATTTATTCTATATTCTCTTCCATGCAAAAAAAATTGATTTCTTTATGCGTTTCTTTTTTTCAAACACCTCGGCAATTACGGGTTTCCTCTATAAAAAATTAAATAAAAACGGTATCCTTTATGTTAAGTCAGACGGGAGACCCGGCGAATGGCCTCTCCTTGGATATTATAACTCCGTTCATGGCAAAAAACATACCCCTCTGCTCAAGATAAAAAAACACATATACAAGACATTCCTGGAAAATACCGATCTTATTACCATTGAAACAAAAACAGGATACGAAACATTTTTTAAAAATAATCTTCTTGATATTGATATGTCGAAGAAAGTACACTTAATGTCCAATGGTTTTGATAAAGAGTTATTCGATCAGTATAAAATAAATTTGAAAAGTTTTAGAGAGAAAGAAAATATTATTCTTATTGTGGGCAGACTGGGTACATATCCTAAAAATACAGAAATGGTTTTAGAAGCGGCTAAACAGCTTTGTTTAAATGATTGGAAAATTTTCTTGATAGGACCAATTGAAAAATCAGAACAGGACTTTCAGGAAAAAATTGATGCCTTCTATGCTGCCAATCATCATCTAAAAGAATCAGTTATATTCACAGGACCTATTTATGATAAAAGAGAACTGTGGACATGGTACAATAACGCAAAAATGTTTGTTTTAACATCGGTATATGAAGGTTCCGCTATTGTTTTTACAGAAGCGCTCTTTTTTAAGAATTACATAATATCAACCGATGTCGGCATTGCAAAGGAAACAATAAAAATGGGCTATGGGGAAATTATTCCGCAAAATGACGCTATATATCTTTCAAAAACCCTTCAAAAAACCATAGACGATGTCAAGTATCTCCCTGAATTATACGACAAAGTTGATTGGGGAAAAAACGATGTGTCATGGGAACGATACATAAGAGAAGCTACAAAGAACTTACGCTTAAATATTTAGTTTATGTGCATTCATTGTAAAAACATTTATCAACATACAGATAACTTCGTCGGGTTAAAAAATACAGACACCGAACTGATAAGCGGCAGACTGGAAATCGTCCAAAATCCGCTTGTATCAATAATTATAACCGTTTACAAACGAAAAAATTACATTGATGAAGCAATAAACAGCGCCATAAATCAAAAAAATATCAATTTTGATTATGAGATTATTGTCATTTACGATGATCCAGATGCGGTATTAGATAACAATTATCAACATGTAAAAAACATCTACTTTTACCGCAATGTCAAAAATTTAGGCTTATACAATAGTACAAATCTCGCCGCAAAAGTTGCCAGAGGGCGATACATCGCTTTCCTTCATGACGATGATATTCTGTATCCCGAATATCTATCAAATGTACATAAATTTCTGGTAAATAAAAAGCATAAACCTAAATGCGTTCTTGTAAACAGGGATGTAACCGGCCTTTCCCTTCAAAAACCGACATATAAAAAAATATTTAAATGTATATTAACAGTTATTTTTTCTCCTTTGTTTCTCTTTCGTATCATGTTCAGGAAACCGTACAAAAAAATAACATTATGCGAAGGATTAACCTATCTTCTAAGCAATATATACAAGGCTCCTTCCTGCGGAACTCTTTTTGAAAAAGATGCGTTTCTTAATTCGGGAGGTTTTAATCAGGATTTCTGGCCTGTAAGCGATTATTATTTCTTCCTGAAATTCAATTATAATTATCCAGTCTATATACTTCGCAAAAAATTGGCATGTTACCGTTGGCTTGATAATCTTTCCCAAAAAAGATCAATTCAATTCATGGGGCTTGAACATTTTTCGGTATTTTTAAAATCTGACCAACCTATTAACTCTATAAACAAGTATTACTCTTTCTTCCACAAAGAAGTATTATACTCTAAATTTTTGATGGTTAACAGAGAATATCGTGATGAAATTATCAATAAATATCCAGAACTAAATAAAATGGCCAAAACAAAATGGGTTTTTTTTAAATCATACAATTTATCTTTCAAATTTATTCATGATTTGGTATAACGGACGTAAATAACATGGGCATTCTTTTTGACTTATCTTCCACACAACCGATTTCCTCATCAGGCGCTGACTTTCACGGCGGCGGAGAATACGCAAAAACCGTTTTCTACAGACTTTGCGAAACATTTCCTACAGAGAAGTCTCTGGAAGTTTTTTATGATCCGCAAAGAAAAATAGACCATTTAATGCTTGAAATTTGCAAAGCAAAACAAATTTCAGTACATTGTTGTAAAAATAATGCCGAAATAAGCAAATTACTGCTCAATAAATCATTCGATATTTTTTATTCCGCCCTGCCCTATTCATACAAAGATATTGTTATACCGGAAGAAACCAAAATTATTTTTACAATTCACGGTCTGAGAGATTTGGAATATCCTGCTGATAAATATGAATCAAAATACAAAAAACTTGGCATAAAAGAAGCAATTAAGCATATTTTATTTTTACTTTTTCCCGTATGGTGGAAACAAAACAGAATTAAAAGCAGAATTGGTAATTATAACAGATTATTTTCACTTACGCCAAATCAGACAATAATAACTGTTTCTAATCATTCTAAATATGCTATTCTTTATTTTTTCCCAAAATTAAGCTATTCGCAAATTAAGGTTTTGTATTCTCCCGCAAAAAAACATGGGCAAATAGATAACGATGATAATAAAATCCTTAATTCTCTCTCGCTGGAATCGGGCAAATACATTCTTCTTATAAGCGGAGACAGGAGCGAAAAAGGAGCTTACCGTGCTTGTAAAACTCTTTATGGACTTATCAGGCAGGGTAAAATCCATGAAGAGACAAGAGTCGCCGTTCTTGGCGCAATCAATATAAAGGCATATCGCAGGCTTACCAAAAACAGCCGCCGGTTTGAATGGAGAAGTTATGTTTCTTCTGCGGATTTGGAAATTCTTTACAAAAATGCCCATCTTTTTTTATACCCGACCATTAATGAAGGGTTTGGATATCCCCCGCTGGAAGCCATGAAATACGGAACTCTTTGCGCATGTTCTGCCAATTCAGCGGTTACTGAAGTTTGCGGCGACGCCGTTCTTTATTTTAATCCCTTTGATGATACGGAAATGAGCATAAGGGTACTTCAAAGTTTTGATGAAGGAATTCGTAAAGAGAAAATGGAAAAAATTAATGCACATTATCGACTAATCAGTGCAAAACAAAAGCAGGATTTGGATTTGTTGGTTCAGGAAATTATTTCATGAAATACGTCTATGTCCTAACTAGCTCACAAAACGACTTTTACTATGAGCAATTTTTTCTTTCCGTTGTTTCTTTGCGGCTACATAATCCAAACGCCTGCATTGTCGCCCTTATCGACTCAAAAACAAAAGATAGACTAACGGGGAAACGTTCGGGTTATGAGCAATTTGTCTCTGAAACGGTAATAATCAGTGCACCTGATGAATTATCGCAGAAGGAAGTTTCACGCTGGATAAAAACATTCGCAAAAAACTATGTTGCGGGAGATTTTCTTTATATAGATTGCGATACTGTTATTGCCGGAACTCTTGATTTTGATTTCCCGCCGGAAGTAAAAATTGGCGCAATTCTTGACACTCATGTTCCTTTTGTAAAACATCACTTAGCTGTGCATTTTGAGGATGAAGACAGAAAACTGAAATTTTCTTCATTTGAAACAGGAAAGCGTTATAATGGAGGCGTGATTTTTTGCCGCGATACTCCTGTCGGAGATGATTTTTTTTCAAAATGGCATACTCTGTGGTTTTACAGTAATAAAAAGGGCAATCATCATGATATGCCCTCCTTAAATCAGGCAAATCACGAAATGGGCGGAATAATTACGGAATTGAGCGGCAAATGGAATTGCCAGATAACGCATAACGGACTTCCGTTTCTATATAATGCAAAAATAATTCACTATTACGCTACAGCGTTCAATTTTGTTAATTGTCCATATCTGCCAGGTTCAAAAACAGTGCTGACTTCAGTAAAAGACACAGGTAGCATTTCACCTAAATTAATGGAAATGCTAAAAAACCCAAAGACCGCTTTTGAGCCAGATTCCCGTATCATTTGTGGGGAAGTAGAACTTGACGCAGTAAACAGTAAGATGTTCTCGTTTGTTTTGCGCATAAGGAGAAAAAAACCAAAACTGTTTAAGGCAATTAACAATTTTATTATTAAAGTTGTTGGAAAATTCAGCTTATAATTGAAAAAAGGAAAAATTTAAAGTATATGAAAAAAATGACAATCCGTTCAAAAGCCCCCCTTCGCTTGGGACTTGCCGGAGGCGGCACCGACATTGCGGCCTATTACAACCGTTACGGCGGTTATGTACTCAACGCAACCGTAGATATGTACGCCTGCTGTACCATT
>JGI24698J34947_10001770_pt1 | contig 11518 bp, 12 predicted proteins | sample TergutMp193P3_FD_34947 | JGI IMG/M metagenome (IMG submission 34947)
AGCACGCCCGCGATGTCGTCCGTGTCTTTGCCGCATACGGGGAAAAAGGCGCACTTGTTTTCGCTGATTGTTTTTTCCCATTCCTCATCGCTGTCCTCAAGCCAGAGCAACACCGTGTCCCGGCGATGCGTCATAACCTCTCCGGCGTTCCTGTTGTTAAGCTCAAAAACATTGTTGAGTATTTCCTTTTCCTCGTTTGTGATGGCTCCTTTCGCGCTGCCCACGTCGATCATCAGCCGTATTTCCTCTTCGGTAATCAAGTCGGCGTCCGTTTCCGGATTTATTCCGATGATCCGCAGCAGGCCGTTGCAAGTTTTTGTAAGTAGCCATACAGCCGGTTTGAGAAGCCGGGAGAAAAACAGCACTATGCCGGAAATCGCGAAGGCCAGGGTATCGGCCTTTTTCAGGGCTATACGTTTCGGCAGGAGTTCGCCCAACACCAGGGTAAAATACGAAAGGATGAGTGTGATGATCACAACCGAAGCGGTTGACAAGGTTTCGGCGGGGATTTTTGTCCCCAAGGAAATAAACCAATCGGCGAGCCTTCCCGAAAAATTACTCGCCGCGAAGGCGCTGCTCAAAAAGCCGGCCAGGGTAATCAGCACCTGAACCGAGGCGATAAATTTTGAGGGTTGGCGCGTGAGGGAAAGGATGCGTTTTGCCTGACGGTTGCCGGATACGGACATTTTTTCCAGTCTGTTTTTGTTGAGCGAAATTAGCGCGACTTCCGCGCAGGTAAAAAACGAGTTGATCATTAACAGGACAAATAGCAGAAGAATCTGCCATACAAGCGGGTCTACTTTACCCATAAACATTCTCCTTTCTCTTCCCGGCCTATATCTTTCCGGTAAGACATTCCTTCAAAACTAACGAACCGCAGCGCTTCGTATGCCCGCTCGCGGGCGTCATCGGCATCGCCGCCGGCGGCGGCAACCGTCAATACCCGGCCGCCTGATGTACGCAGGCCGGAGCCGGGAGCCTCCCGGCTGGCGCCGGCGGCAAAGAGCAGCGCGCCGGTTTTTCCAAACCCGGCGGCGTTAATCGCTATTGGGTCTCCCTTGCGATAAGGCCCCGGGTAACCATCCGCGACGGCAACCGGCACGCACACGGCGTCCGTTTTCCATTTGAGGGGAAAATCCGCAAGGCTTCCGTCCAGGATCGCCTCACAGAGTTCCGCCAAATCAAAATCCATGAGGGGGAGCACCGCCTGCGTTTCCGGGTCTCCCAGGCGCGCGTTGTATTCCAAAAGATAACACCGCTCTCCACTCACCATGACGCCAAAAAAGATAAAACCCCGGTAGTCCATTTTTTCCGCCTTAATCCCTTTCAAGGTGGGATCGAGTATTGCGTTCACGAAATCCTCATGCAGGGCCGCCGTGAAATCCGGCACGGGCGCAATCGCGCCCATGCCGCCGGTATTGGGCCCGACGCCGCCCTCAAAACGCCGCTTGTGATCCCTCGCGGCGATAAAAGGCCTTATAACGCTTTTTTTGCCGTCTGACAATGCGCTAGACACGCTCACCGCCGCGAGTATCGAAACTTCCCGCCCTTCCAGGTACTCTTCCATTACAACATTTTTACCGGCTTCTCCCAGCGCGCCGTCTTTCATGAACGCCTCCAGGGTCTTCTTCGCTTCAGCCAAATCCGCTGTGATGACCACCCCCTTGCCCGCGGCAAGGCCGTCGGCTTTTATCACCAGGGGCGACGGCGCGGAATCCGCGTATTTCAGCGCTTCGTTCAGGTTTGTGAACTTCCTGCTCCCCGCGGTGCGGACGCCGTACTTTGCCATAAAGGACTTGGCATACACTTTGCTGGTCTCAAGCCTCGCGGCGTTTGCGTCGGGCCCCACAATCGCGAGCCCCGCGCCGCGGAACCTGTCCACAATGCCGGCGGATAGAGGCGCCTCAGGCCCCACCACCGTCAAAACAATTTTTTCTTTCCACGCAAACTCTACCAGCCTGTCCTGCCCTTCCGCCGAATCCGCGTTCAGGGCGCCGTCCAGCGAAAGATTTTCGGTTTTTTCTTCAGCGACGGTCCCGCCGTTACCGGGAGCGGCGTAGATCTTTTCGACTTTTTTCGACTGGGCAAGTTTCCACGCCAGCGCGTGCTCTCTCCCGCCTGAGCCGATAAGCAGAATTTTCATTTGTTCAATATATACTTTTTTCCTTTGTACATAAAGTAGCGATAGACCGGCAAAAAAATCATTATGTTTGTCATATTTTTTCAGGCAGAACTCGAAAAACCCACGTATAGGTATATGAAACTCAACAAAGTTTTTCCAAAACTAAAGGAGGCTATCATGAAGAAAAGACGGTTGCCCGCCGGGATCCTGTGCGCGGCTTTGATCATTGCGTTTACCGGTTGTACATCAACTGACGTGAAATCCAACGTGGTTGGGGATTACAATCTCATCCCCAAAATTGCCAGCAAGGATTTTGTCGCGCTTGGACTTGTAACGGTAAGTACCATCGAGATGGAAATTATATACCCTTTCCATTTCGTAACACAAAGGTCAGGCGAGAAAATCACCTACGACCTGTTTCTGCAGGAGGCCAGGGTGCTCTACCCGGAAACTTCGGATATCATCAATGTCCGGATTGACAGGGTAGATCAAAACAGGAAAACATTTTTCGATTTTATTATCGGCTCCACCAGAATCGTCAAGTATATCGGTAACGCCCTCGCGATAAAGTACACCGATTCCATTGAGGAAGTCAGGGATCCTTTAATGGGCAGAAACGACGTTCTGCCTGCGCTTTACATCCGCTAAGGACAGAAGGGTATTTCCGGCCGGCGCTTTGGGCTGCTTCTTTCAATGCCTGAAGTGCCGTGTGCCGGTAAATACCATTGCGAGGCCAAGCCTGTCGCAGGCTTCAATCGAAAGCTTGTCGTTGACGGAACCGCCCGGCTGAATGACTGCCTTTATCCCTGCGGCGGCGGCGGCCTCAACCCAATCGGCGAAGGGGAAAAAGGCGTCGGAGGCGAGAACCCTCGCGCTTTGACCGTCCGCCCAGGGGCCGCCTTTTTCGGTGGCGGCTTTTATCGCCGCGGCGCTTCGTTCCAGCGCCTGAAGCGTGGGCCAGACACGGTTCACCTGCCCGCCGCCTATGCCCGTTGCGGCGAGGTCTTTGACTATCAGAATGGCGTTTGACTTCACGAAGGTCACGGCCCTCATGCCGAAAACGAGATCGGGGAGATCCGCCGCCGCCGGCGCGGCGCGGGTCACCACTTCCCATTTCGACAAAAGCTTTTTATCCGTCTCCTGAACGAGCATACCGCCGTCCACCGAAAAACATTCTTTGATATCCCTGGGGGCGGCTGCGGCTTTCACAATGCGCAGGTTCTTTTTGCGCTTGAGGATTTCCAGGGCCCCGCTTTCAAAATCAGGGGCGATGACGACTTCCAGGAATAGCCCGCCCAGCTTTCTTGCGGCGGCCGCGTCCACCGCGACGTTAGACGCAACGATGCCCCCGAAGATCGACGCCGGATCGCAGGCCAGGGTCTTGTCGAAGGCCTCAAGGAGAGTGTCCCCCAGGGCTATACCGCAGGGGCTGTTGTGCTTTACCGCGACACAGCAGGCCTTTGCGCCTGAGTCCCCCGCCGGTACGAGGCGCTTAACTTCGTCGTCGCCGACTGGCCGAGTTCCGTCGGCGCCAAGGCCGAAGGCGCAGGCCGCTTTCCAGGCCGAATCCAAATCGCGGATGTTGTTGTAACTCAGCTCCTTGCCGTGGAGCTGTTCCATTGCGGCTAACGCGCCGGGCCTGCCGGTGTGGAGATAAAGCGCCGCGGACTGGTGGCTGTTTTCGCCGTAACGCAGGCTGCCGGATTTCTTGAGGGAAAGGGGCCAGAAGGCGGGGTAACGAAGAGAAGCGTTTTCGGTTTCATCTGCCCGTGGCGGGCTGTCCAGTTCAAGAAGATAGCGCGCGATGGCGGCGTCATAGGCGGAAGTAAGATCGAAGACTTTCCCGGCAAGGCGCTTCCTGAACTCCAAAGAAACCCTTCCCGCTTTGAGGTCCTTCACGGCTTCGGCGTAGTCGGCCGGATCGGTCAGGACGATCACGTCCCGGAAGTTTTTCGCCGCGGAGCGCAGCATGGCCGGTCCGCCTATGTCGATGAATTCGACAGTCTCCTCAAGCGGGAGGCCGGTGCTGCATGAAGCAGCTTGGACCTTCTCAAAAAAAGGATAGAGGTTCACGCAGACGAGATCGATGGTTTCCAGCTTGAGGTTCTCGAGGGTTTCCATGTGGGAAGCCTCATCGCGCCGCGCGAGGAGCCCCGCGTGAATCGCCGGGTGCAATGTCTTCACCCGCCCGTCAAGGCACTCAGGAAAACCTGTCACGGACGATACATCGGTAACGGGGATTTTATTCTCCCGCAGATATTTCGCCGTGCCGTCGGTCGAAAGTATCTCCCAGTCTGACTCCGCAAGATACGAAGCCAGTTCCGCAATTCCGTCTTTATTATAAACGCTGATGAGCGCGCGCTGTTTCATAATGCCCCCAACTGCCCCACCATAACCATCACGCCATACACAATCGCGATGTGCTCTACCACGTGAACCCGCTCGGCGAGGGTTTCCGGGGTGTCGCCGGGCAGGACCGGAACCTTGCGTTGCAAGAGGATTGGGCCGGTATCGGTTCCGGCGTCCACGAAGTGAACGGTGCAGCCCGACTCAGTTTCCCCTGCTGCAAGGACAGCCCGGTGAACGCGCTCGCCGTACATGCCCTCGCCGCCGAACTTCGGGAGCAGCGCCGGGTGAAGGTTAATTATCCTTCCGGAATATTCTTCCAATATTGCGCCCGCCAAAATCGAGAGAAAGCCGGCCAGGACAATCAACTTAATTTCCTTTTCGCGGCAGATGCGAACGATACGATCTGAATGCTCATGCCGCCGCTTCGCTTTGGGAATGCGAAGATTCGGCTTTTCAACAAAGGCCGGAATCCCCGCGGCCCTTGCCCGCTCCAGCGCGTATGCTTCGCTTCGGTCAGAGACGACCGCCGCAATTTTGCCGGTGGCAAAGAAGTCTTCGCCGGTTTTCATCCAAATGTCAAAAGCCCCACCTTTTTCTGCGTCCAGCAGGGCCTGAAGATTTGTCCCGTTCCCCGAAACGAGGACGAGGATATTGACATCAGACAAAACGCAATTCCTCTGCGGCTTCTCGTGCTTTTTCCACGCGGCCGATTTCCCAGGCGGGGAAGCCCCTTTCTTCCAGAAACGCCGCCGCTCTCGTTACGTCTTCCTGTGCGAGGGCCAGCACGAAACCTATGCCCATGTTATAGGTGTTGAACATGAGCTTCCTCACGTCCGCGTCCGAGCGCAAAATTTCTTCCCCCGCTTTTTGCGCCGCCGCTCCGGTCAGGCCGCTGTTTACATCCACATTTTTCACGCCGTGATTTTTCACGCCGTAGGCGATCCTCGCGAAGATGGGCGGGACTTTCCATGTGCCGCTGTATCCGGAGCTCAGGGGATCGCGAATCACCATGTTGAGGGGCTGGAAATCATTTTCTGGTTGTGATGTATGAAAAAACATACGGGGCACATTTTCGTAAAAACCGCCGCCTGTGATATGGGCCATGCCGTGAACCGCAACTTCGTTCATCAGTTCCAGAACGGGTTTGACGTACAGGTGTGTCGGCTCCAGCAGGGCATGTCCGATGGGCATGCCGCCAAAGTCTTCGTTAAGATTCGGGATGACTTTGCGTATGAGGCTGAACCCGCTTGAGTGCGGCCCGGACGAGGCGATACCGAGCAGCGCGTCGCCTTCGCGGATCTTCTTGCCGTCTACGATTTTCTTGCGGTCAACGATGCCCACGGCGAAACCGGCGATGTCGTATTTTCCCTCATCGTAGAAGCCGGGCATTTCCGCGGTTTCTCCGCCAAGCAGAACCGCGCCGGTTTCGCGGCAGCCGACAGCGACGCCTTTCACCAGAGAGGCCGCCACATCGGCGTCGAGTTTTCCGCAGGCCAGATAGTCAAGGAAAAACAAAGGCCGCGCCCCGTGGCAGAGTATGTCGTTCACGCACATGGCAACACAGTCAATTCCCACGGTGTCGTATTTTTTCAACTTGAAGGCGATGTCCAGTTTCGTTCCGACACCGTCGGCGCCCGAAACCAAAACCGGTTCTTCCATGGCGCCGACGGTAAATTCCTTGAGTGAAAACATCCCCGCGAAACTGCCGATGCTGTTAAGCACCGCGCCTGAGGCGGTCGCGGCCGCCAGTTCCCGGTATTGTGTCACAGCTTTGTAGCCTTCTTCGATATCAACGCCCGCTTCTTTATAGTTCATTTTGACTGTTATCCTTTTTCATACATGTATAAATTAATATACATGTATAAATTAATATACATGTAAAAATTAGTATACATGTATAAATTAGTATACGTGTATAAATTAGTATACGTGTATAGATTATCATACGTGTGCAAATTATCATACGTGTATAAATTATCATACTGTATGTTTTATTATACCACTCTTTATCTTATCCGGTCCGGGCACGGGGATGGGATATTCGCCAATAAAACAGCCCAGGCAATAACCGCCTGACTCCTTTTCAGTTGCCCCCAGGGATTTTAAAAGGCCTTCGACGGAGATAAATTTTAAGCTGTCCGTGCCCAGAGATTTACAGAGTTCGTCCGGATTGGAGCCGTTGCTGATAAGGTCTTTGCGGTGAGGTGTGTCAATGCCGAAGAAACATGGGTAACGGACAGGCGGGGAACATATCCGCATGTGTACTTCTCTGGCGCCAGCTTGCCGCAAGATAGCGGCAAGCCGACGGCTTGTGGTTCCCCGTACTATGGAATCGTCAATAATGACAACGCTTTTACCCCTCACTTCGCCGGCGATGACGTTGTGTTTTACTAAAACATACTCTTCGCGCTGTCTCTGGCTTGGGGCGATGAAAGTCCGCCCCACGTACTTGCTCTTCACGATGCCCAGCCCGAAGGTAGTTCCCGTGGCGCGGCCGTAGCCGATGGCGGCGGGTATGCCCGAATCGGGCACACCGATAACCAGGTCGGCGCCCTCTACCCTGGACTCCTCCCCCAAAATTTCCCCGGCGCGGACGCGGGCGTTGTAAACACTCACTTTATCGATCACGCTATCGGGCCTCGCAAAGTAGATGTACTCAAAAGAGCACACAGCCCGGCGGGTTTTCTCGCGTAACGTATAGGTTAAAACTTGCCCTTTCATGATGATGACTATTTCACCGGGCTCAATGTCCCTGACGAAGGTCCCGCCCACGGCGTCGATTGCGCATGATTCGCTGGTGAGGATCCAGCCGCCTTCGAGCTGTCCAAGGCAAAGCGGGCGGATGCCGTTGGGGTCTCTCGCACCCACGAGGGCGTCCTCGGTGAGCACCGCGAGGGCGTACGATCCGTTGAGAAACTGAATGGTGTCGATTAGCGCCCTGTCAAGTCCTTTCTTGTAATTCCTGGCGATTAGCTGGATGATAACTTCGCTGTCGCTTGACGACGTGAAACCCGCCCCCCCTTCTTCAAGCATATCGCGGATCGCGTCGGTGTTGGTGAGGGTGCCGTTATGTGCTACGGCGATGTGTCCCAATTTGTTGTGAGTGGCGAAGGGCTGGGCGTTTTCCAAAATGCTGGCGCCCGAAGTGGAATACCGCACGTGCCCTATCGCGGCGGGCCCCTTGAGCTGCTCAATGACTTCCGGCTTGAACACCTCGCTGACGAGTCCCATATACTTGTGGTTTTCAATCACCTTGTCTTTTGCGGCGGCAATACCCGCGCTTTCCTGTCCCCGGTGCTGGAGGGAAAGAAGCCCGTAATAGACGAAGGGCGCCGCGTCTCTTTCGTTGTCGTCAAGGAAAACCCCGAAGACTCCGCATTGATCACGCAGCTTGTCTTCACTCTGTATTGTCAAAGTTTTCAAAGTTCCACTCCCCGGTTCTCCCTCTCAAAGTCGGCTTTCATTTTGGAACGCGCCAGGGCGAGTTTTGCTTTTAACTCAGGATACTTGAGAGCGAGGATTTGACTGGCGAGGTGGGCCGCGTTGGCCCCGTTGTCGATGCCGACGGTCGCCACGGGAACAGGCCTGGGCATCTGCACGATTGAGAGAAGCGCGTCCAGCCCGCCGAGTCCGCCGGAGCTGATGGGAAGGCCGATGACCGGAACGAGGGTCTGGCTGGCGATTACCCCCGGCAGATGCGCGGAGAGCCCCGCCCCCGCGATGATGACCTCAACGCCATCCGCCTCAAGCTGCCGCAGGGTCTCCGCGAGCAGCTCCGGCACGCGGTGCGCCGAAAGCACATGGCTGCTGAACTCCACCCCTATCTCACGCAAAACATCCGCTGCCTTCTTCATGACGGGCTTGTCCGTCCGGGAGCCGAAGATGATGGCAACTTTCATGGGGGAATTATAAAGGGGAATAGGGTAGTAAGGGAATAGGGGAGTAAGGGACCAGGGAATAGGGACTGGGGGAGAGGGGTATCTATGAGGTAGTGCCGGAGAAGCAGAGGTTTTGGAGATTTATTTAAAATTGTTGACAAAATAGGAAGTTGCCGATAAGATGATCAATAGGGTATGTTTACCCTTACTAACCAGACAAAGGAAAGTGGTATATGCCCGATAAATACTATAAAAGAGAAGTCAGTTTAATGGACACGAAAATTTTCCCACGCTCCTCTTTGGATAAACCCATTGAAAACCCTGATGCTGAGAACTCTGATACAATAACTCTGGTAGAAAAGAGCGATGAAGAGATAGTAAATAATGTCGTTGCTGAATTAAGGAAAACCGGGACAAAGTAATGTCCATCAATCTGGCCTCCTGTATTCTTAGGGATTTTCTATACCAGCAAGACAAAAACAATAATTATATTTTTCAGGAAAATGACAAATTTGTTTTGGTAGACAGGGATGTAGTCGCCGATTCCATATTGAAAAACATCGACTTGATATTTGAGCAGTATATTGGGAAAGATGAAGCCTTCTCTCTAAAAAGATCATACGATCCGATTGCCCTAAACCAAGCCTTATGCCGTTATTCCCGTGACATTTTTGGAGAAAGAAGATTACATGCCAGAATTTTCCATTTCACAAAAAAATATAGTATCAGCGTAGACGATGCACTAGAGCTTTTTAGTCCTGATGACTATGGGCTTAAGGTCAATTCTTTCAGCCCTTACCTTCATCGGAGAATAGCATGCATTTTCTACTGGTTTTCCGTACTAAAACCGTTTAAGGTAACCCTTGAATCGACAATTTCCGAGAATGAAAACACTTACTTCTATTTAGAGCATCACAACGAGTATATCACATATATATTCGTGATGATGGTTCTTGAATATGTTAATGTCACTATCAATGTGCATAAAAACTTACCACTGTTCAAACAATTTTTATATGATCTTCATTACAGAAAGCTTTCGCGCTCGGCATTGGAGTTTTTTTTGGGTCACCATATTTACAAAAAGGAATAACCAATGAGAAAGCTGGATATAAGTTAATAGGTTCTTTATTGTCCCATTCATTTTATGTTACGGTATCTTTTACCCCACGGATGGAACTAACCCGTATTTTTTCGGCAAGAAAAGCTGATGAAAAGGAAAAGGAGGAATATTTTGAAAACGCAAGAAGACATTTTGGCTGAACTTGAAGATATGAATAATTCGCAGATAGACTATTCTGATATACCGCCTATGACAGAAGAAGAGCGGAAAACGGCGCAGTTATATTATAAGGACTTTCTGGATAAGCTGCCCCCTGAGATGGTAAAGGAACTGATAAAACGCCGTCTTTCAGAGGCGCGTGTTTCGGAAGCCACTTAGAAGAAATTAGTTTAATACACGGACTTTATGCTGATATGTAACACCATCCATGGCGTAAATGGTGATCGTCACCTTTTTCTCGTTTAAGATAACGTTTACGAGGTAGTGCGGGATAAGTGGAGGTTTTAGAGATATATAAAATGAAAAAAGTTCTTTACCTTTTTTTTCATAAATGGTAAAATTTGAAATAAATCAAGATGACTGGGAGAGGGATAAGGAGTTTTTAATGCCGTATGTGGTTGATTCTGTTGAAGCCTATGGCAGGCTTACTTTTACACCTAAAGAAGAAACATACCCCATATTTCCAGATTTAAAAGTCCTTATTTTTAAGGAACCAGAAGATAATGGTATTTATGCTTATACCGCCGTTTGCATACAGCTTGAGCTAGACGTTTGTGGCAATACCGTGGAAGGGGTGAAAAAAGAGCTGAAAAAGGCTATCGGGTTATATTTCACTGCTCAAGCCAGGTCTTGCAGTTCATGGGAAGAATTCGCAAAAAAAATCATAAATAATATTTACAGCACATCAAAGCAAAAAGAAGAACTTTTCAATACTTATTATGAAGTTAAGAAAAAATATATGATGAGCAGGGCTAAAAAAAGCACGATCCAAATGCCCGAAGAAACACCTCAAAGCGTGATGGCATATCTTTTTAAAAAAGATACCATGAGATTATCTCAGGTTATAGGTTAACAGTGATACCTGAATATTTTTTTTCACCATGGAATCGATTCGGGATCAGGTAAAAGGTGTCTACACATTACGTCCTATTGATGTACCCCTCAATTGGAATCGTTACCCTTGCAATATTGAAAAGCAATGTGAAACCAAAGGGATAAAATCATGTAGTGGATATGTGGAAATTGATATAAATAAGCCTAATTGCTCAACGGCTCAACTTGAGATATTATTTTTCCGGCCTAAAAAGGGAGCTTTTGTACGAAAAAGGAATAAACAATTAACAATGTTGATTGACCTTAATATCATCGACCCGAAAAAACTTGTCCCTGTATTATAATTCCATGCCGCCGAAGGCGTTTTCCCCCAGGCAGCCTTGCAATGTGTGAAGTTTGGCTTTTAGTTCTTCCGGATATGCGCGGTTTGCAACCCATATTGCCTCCGCGGATTCAAGGTCTTTATCTAAAGAAGCCGGAGTAAAGGTGAGTATGGCCTTCCCAACAGGCACTTCCGGAGGCACATCAACAAAGAGACGACGATTGGAAGGTATCTCGACTGTCTGCTCTATTCTCATACGGTGAGTATATTATAACCCAAAGCAAATGGCAAGTTTATACACAGGTCACAGCCGCCTTTTTTGGTGACATGGTTTATTTATTCCTCAGTTTCGGCGCTTTTTAAAGGGAAAAATATGACATTCATCATAAAAACACAGGCAAAACTATGTTCTCATGCAGTATAGGATTCATGAAACAAGAGATAGTATACACAACATCGGCGTTCAAACATGGGTACACCCAAGACGACATAGAACACGCAGTTGAAACGAAAATATATGAGGATATCCTGGAAGGAGAAGATGATATATATGTCAACATTGGGTATGACACTGTTGCCAATCCGATAGAGGTCTTTTATAATATTATTGACGATGAAACCATTAGGGTTTTTCACGCAATGGCCTTGCGTGATAAGATAGCGGCCCAAATGAACTAAAAGGAGTGATAATGCGCGACATGACCGAGGAAGAATACGATGCCCTTGATGAA
>JGI24698J34947_10001771_pt1 | contig 11518 bp, 10 predicted proteins | sample TergutMp193P3_FD_34947 | JGI IMG/M metagenome (IMG submission 34947)
GGTAGAGGATTTTTAGGTATGTTTCCCCCCCCCCCCTAAGTTTCCCCTGTTTTTCCAAAGAGGTAAATTATGAAGAAGAGATTTAAAATCTCCGTGGTCATGCTATTTTTTGCAAACGTATTCCTTACGGGTTGCTCAAGTAGCCATAACGTTGCTGTTTTTGACGGTGGCAAATTGCCTACGCCTAAAAAACGGATAAGCGGTGTTGATGTAGAACTTTCGGTTGACAAGCAAGTATTGAAAGGCAGCGCAACCTGCACAAAACTCCTTTTCTTTACGGTTGACGCTCCCGAAGATATTGCCTACGGATATACGTTGCAAACCTCGGCCGGAATAAAGGGCGGCGATTGCATTGGCGGATCGGTATATAATGCGGTTGTCGGTCATGCGGATTATTTGATTGCTCCTAAATATGATGTTCGTTCTAAAGAAGTTTTGTGCATTTTCGGTTCTTGCCTGTATAGCACTTTCAAAGTAGATGTTTCCGGTTTTCCCGGGCGAATAGAAAACATAAAAAGCAATAATAATTTGGATAGTTTGGGTGTCGGCGAGCCTGCCGATGCAGAAAATAAAAAAACAGGTATTTTTTCCATTTTACCGTTCGTAGGAGAATAAACTATGAAAATTTCAATAAAAAACGCATCCTTGGCAATAGCCTTTCTATTGCTTTTAAGTTGCAGCTGGATGCCCTTTTTTGGGGATGATGATGACGATGATGAAGAAACCCCATCCAGTTCTTCGAGAGCATCAACGTATCTTTGCCAAATTCCCAACGCAATGTGCGTAGAGATGTCAGTTAATGATTGCATAGCTGCTTCAGGTTCTGTAGTGAGTACTTGCGGTGGCAATCAGGGAATACCTTCCAGTAGCTCTGCAACGGTCAATCCGCCGCCAAATCAAACATATTTTTGCCAAGCCTTCGGCATTTGCATGGAAATGTCGGTTGAGGACTGCATGATTGTTTCCGGCACAATAGTGAGCACTTGCAGTGGCAATCAGGGAATACCTTCCAGCAGTTCTACAACAGTCAATCCGCCGCCAAATCAAACTGTCAGTTCGTCAAGCAAGCCTTCCAGTTCTTCCGCAGCTATCGTTACTCCCAGTTCATCAAGCAGATCTCCAAATCTTCTTTGGGATTTATATGAAGATGCCGGCGGAATAATAACCGGAGGCGGCTGGTTTGACTATGGTGATTCCGATAATGGCGGAAATTCAACTACAAATTTCAGTTGCTCGGAAACCAGTTGTTTGTGGCAAAATCGTGATGGCACAATAAACTTTAATTTCTCTCCATACGAAGCCTACGATGATTATAATGGATATTATAATAACGCTTTTGCAGCCGTTGGTTTTTCGTGGTTGGCAAGTGGGGATAAGGCTCCAAGCGTTTGGGGAAGCCATACGGGTTTATGTGTGGAATACTCATTGTCGGGTACAGGAGATTTTTACATAAAAATAAACACCGATGGTTATTTAAGTCACGACGACTATAGAATTTCATTGCCTAAACGCTCTTCTGTTGGAAAAACATACTTTGCTTTCAGTAATTTTAGTCAAGAAGGCTGGGGCACTATTGCAACTTTGGCAACAGCGAAAAATAATTCAGTAGGAATAGTTTTTCAAGGCTCGTACAACTCAACCGCAACTGCTACTTTAACGCTTAGAAGCGTCAGTTGGGATTCGTGTAACTAACTTTAAAATGAGGATAGGCAATGAAAACTTCGGCAAAAAATTTCACATTCCTGGCAATAGCTTCTATATTGCTTTTAAGCTGCAGTATGCCGGGCTGGGTACCATTTTTTGGAGATGACGATGATGATGAAACCCCCTCAAGTTCTTCGAGAGCATCAACGTATTTTTGCCGAATTTCCAACACAACGTGCATAGAGATGCCTGTTGAGGACTGCATAGCTATTTCAGGCTCTTCTGTAGTGAGTACTTGCGGTGGCAATCAGGGAATACCTTCCAGTAGCTCTGCAACGGTCAATCTGCCGCCAAATCAAACATATCTTTGCCAAGGCTTAGGCTTTTGCATGGAAATGTCGGTTGAGGACTGCATGATTGTTTCCGGCACAATAGTGAGCACTTGCAAGCCTCCCAGGTCTCCAAATCTTCTTTGGGATTTATACGAAGATGCCGGCGGAATAAGCACCGGAGGCGGCTGGTTTGCCTATGATGATTTCGTTGATGGAGGAAATTCAACTACAAATTTCAGTTGCTCGGAAACAAGCTGTTTGTGGCAGAATCGTGGTGGCACGGTAAACTTTAATTTCTCTCCATACGAAACCAACAAAGGTTATAACGCTTATGCCGGCGTTGGTTTTGCGTGGTTGGCAAGTGGGGATAAGGCTCCAAGCGTTTGGGGAAGCCATACGGGTTTATGTGTGGAATACTCATTGTCGGGTACAGGAGATTTTTACATAAAAATAAACACCGATGATTATTTAGGTTATAACGACTATAGAATCTCATTGCCTAAACGCTCTTCTGTTGGAAAAACATACTTTGCTTTCGATGATTTTAGCCAGGATAAAGGCTGGGGCACTATTGCAACTTTGGCAACAGCGAAAAATAATTCAGTAGGAATAGCTTTTCAAGGCTCGTACAACTCAACCGCAACTGCTGCTTTAACGCTTAGAAGCGTCAGTTGGGATTCGTGCAATTAACTTTACAATGAGGATAGGCAATGAAGACTTCGACAAAAAAATTCGCATTTCTGGCAATAGCCTCTATATTGCTTTTAAGTTGCAGTCTGCCCGGCTGGGTTCCATTCTTTGGGGATGATGACGATGATGAAGAAACCCCCTCCAGTTCTTCGAAAGCCTCAACGTATTTTTGCCGAATTTCCAATACAACGTGCATAGAGATGCCTGTTGATGATTGCATGGCTATTCCAGGCTCTTCTGTAGTGAGTACTTGCGGTGGCAATCAGGGAATACCTTCCAGTAGCTCTGCAACGGTCAATCCGGAACCAAACCCGCCAAACCCGCCACAAGGTCCGAATATTACAATTAAAGACCTAACGGTATATGGCCTCACTTCCAATGCCGGTGGCTCTTTTGTTGATTTGGATGCAGGCATTGTGTCTATGATGGCACAAGCTCTTAGTGCTAATGCAAGTAAAATTGACATTGTGTATGAGGGTTCTTACATTTATACGGCTTATGGCATAAAAGAGGAAAGAGGTTATGCTTTATTAAATGATTGGACTATTATTATACCTTTAGAGGGCCGTATTGCTCAAACTGCAAGGGAAGTTTTGTCGAACAACGCGAATGGAAGCACAATTGAATCGTTCTATTCGGATTTATTATACTATATAAATTCTAATAGAGATGTTGATAAAATTAGTGCCGCAGAGAATACTGCATTTGTCGTTATATCTTCTGAAGGGAACTCATTCGTCGCTAAAGTCAGTTCGAAAAACGGCATAGAGTCTATTAAACTTACCTTTTCCATTTTGCCATTTTAACAGAGGAGAATAGGCAATGAAGACTTCGACAAAAAAATTCGCATTTCCGGCAATAGCCTCTATATTGCTTTTAAGCTGCAGTCTGCCGGGCTGGGTGCCATTCTTTGGGGATGACGATGATGATGATGAAAAATCATCGGATTCTTATCAAATAGTGGTTATTGGCACTCAAACATGGTTTGCCCGTAATTTGAATTATGACGCTCCGGGCAGCAAATGTTACGATAACAATCCCGTCAATTGCGAAAAATATGGCAGATTATATAATTGGGCAACAGCTATGACAGCTTGCCCTTCCGGCTGGCATTTGCCAAACAATGAGGAATGGAATGTTCTTGTAAATTATACAGGAGGATTTTCAACAGCAGGAACGGAATTAAAGGCAAAAGCAGGATGGAATAATAGTGGCAATGGCACAGACAGTCATGGTTTTTCGGCTCTGCCGGGCGGACTAGGCAATTCGGTTGGTTTCTTCGGTGCCGGTAGCGGTGCCCTTTGGTGGAGTGCTAGTGAGGACGATAGCTATGACGCCTACTACTATGATATGTACGATGACGGCGAGGACGTCAATTGGGATGTGCGCGGCAAGTCTAACCTGTTTTCTGTTCGTTGTTTGAAGAATTGAAAAAAATTCGAAATTTTCTATCTTCACATCCATGCTTTCTCGCCAAAGCCCGATACTGTTGATAATACTGAGCGTCATTTTCCTCCTTGCCGCAGGGGTTAATTCTCAGGAATTTTCCGTTTCCCTTAACAATATGGAAAGGCCAAGAACGGAATTGTTCTACTCGCGGGAANTTCCCGGAATCGGCGATACCCTCCATCTCAAAGTTACCATACCGCAGGGCTGGCACATAAACTCAAACAGNGTTCCCGACGATTTTCTGGTTCCAAGCAGAATAGAGCCGGTTGCCAAGGATATTGAATTTGATTCCGTTCTGTGGCCCAAACCGTTTACAATGTACAACGAGGTTTTGAACCTGGATTTGCTTTTGCTGCAGGATTCCTTTGTGATTAGCCTGCCTATAAAAAACATGCAGAAAACCAGCAACCCCTACGATGTAAAACTCAAATTCACCTATCAGGCGTGTTCAAATATATGCCTGGCTCCAAAAACAATAGAGGTGGCTTTTAACGCAGGCGACACCGGTCTGTTGCAAAGCGAAAAAAAAAACTCCGATTTGAATAACAGCGAGAATTCATTTTTCATATATGTCCTGCTGGCAATGCTCGGCGGTTTGCTTTTGAATGTTATGCCGTGCGTGCTGCCCGTTCTGTTCCTTAAAATTTTTGACCTGATGAAAAAATCCGGGGAATCAAGGCGCACTACGCTTGGGTGGGGAATTGCTACAACCGGCGGAATATGCCTTTCCTTCTTTGTTATCGCGACAGCCATTGTCGTCATCCGCCTGACCGGAAATGCCGTTGGGTGGGGCTTTCAGTTTCAATACCCCGCATACACGGCGGCAATGGCCTTGTGTATTGCGGTTTTTGCCTTGAGTCTTTGGGGGGTTTTTGATATTTGGATGCCGGGCAATTTGCTCCATGTTTGGGAAAAGCAGTCAAAGAAAGGCGGTTTTGGCGGCGCTTTTGCCTACGGAATCTTGCTGGTGCTTTTATCCACGCCCTGTTCCGCGCCTTTTTTGGGCACCGCTGTGGGCTTTGCTTTTGTTGCATCAACCGGTGAGTTGTTTGCGATTTTTGCCTCCCTCGCAGCAGGAATGTCTGCCCCGTACCTGATACTCAGCATATTTCCGCAATGGACAAAAAAACTTCCCCGTCCCGGGCAATGGATGCTTGTATTAAAGCAGTTTCTGGGCTTTCCGCTTTTGCTCACCCTTGTGTGGCTGCTTTGGGTTTTTTGCAGGCAGGCGGGCATTGATGCTTCCGTGAAACTCGGTTTGCTTTTATGCGCGGCGGGCTTTTTTGCATGGCTTTCCGGTATGCTTGCAAAGCCGGGAAAACCCTGGTGGCGCTTTGCCCTGCTGTGGCTTGTTTTTGTTTTTGTCTGCGTATTATCTTGGAAGTTGTGGATTAGCCCGCCGGATTTTGCCGAGGCAAGCAATGAAGAAACGGAATGGATTCCTTTTTCCCTAAAAAAACTGGACAGTTTGCAAAGCGAAGGCGTTGCCGTTTGGGTAAATGGCTCTGCGGACTGGTGCATAACCTGCAAGGTAAACGCAAAAGTCACTTTTGAAAACGAAAGGGTTAAGGAACTTTTCGCCGAAAAACCCATCATTAAAATGCGGGCAGATTATACCAACCCTAATTCCGAAGCGTTGAATTTCTTTGAAAAACACGGGCGCGGTGGAGTTCCCTTTGACTTGCTGCTTACTTCGCGCGGGGATGCAATTTTGCTGCCGGAACTCCTCACGGCAGATGATGTGATTGAGGCGCTGGAGAAGGCGTATTAAATATATAGAAATTTTTTTACCCTTGACAAACCCTTTTTATTTTTCTATATTTGTTCCCGTTATGATTTCCGGCTGCAAACCAGGAGATTTATTATGTCCATACTTTCAAAAGACTCAGGCTCCGCAGGCAACGCATCACTGAAGCGTTTCCAGGAAATCGCCACCGGAACGGCACGCCGCGATGAAGTGCGGGACAGGATGAAATTCGCCGCCACTGCGGAAATTGATGAACTTCTCCGCAATCTGGGGTCAACACCGGAAGGATTGAGCGAGACACTTGCCAATGAAGCCCGAAATCGCTACGGCAACAACAAGATAACTCATGGAAAGAAAGTAACGCTGGCAGAACGTCTAGTGAAGGCCTTTGTCAATCCCTTTACCGCCATCCTGTTCTGCCTGGTTATAGTATCGGCTTTCACCGATATTATTTTGGCGGAGCCGGGCGATGCCGACCCCACGGCGGTTATCATCATTTCCACAATGGTTATGATTTCCGGCATTTTGCGGTTTGTGCAGGAAACACGGAGCGGTCATGCCGCCGAGAATTTGCTGAAGATGATAAAAACAACTACCAATGTCCAGCGGAAAGAAGCCGGCAATATGGAAATCCATCTTGAAGATGTGGTGGTAGGGGACATTGTGCATCTGTCGGCGGGGGACATAATACCCGCCGATATGAGAATAATCCAGGCAAAAGACTTGTTCGTTAGCCAGTCGGCATTGACGGGGGAGAGCATTGCTGTTGAAAAAGTCCCCAGCGCGGAAAAAATCGCAAGCAACTCTTCCACCGAAATCCATAACCTCGCATTTATGGGTTCAAGCGTTATCAGCGGCAGTGCCGCAGGCGTGGTTGTGGCAACAGGCGATGATACCGTTTTCGGTGAAATGGCAAAAAGCGTCAATATCAAACCGGTTAAAACTGCCTTTGAAAAAGGCGTTAATTCCGTGTCGTGGGTGCTAATCCGTTTCATGCTTGTCATGGTTCCCATAGTCCTGTTCATCAATGGCTTCACAAAGGGCAACTGGGTAGAAGCAGCTTTATTCGCGCTTTCCATAGCGGTTGGACTTACGCCGGAAATGCTTCCGATGATTGTCACCACCTGCCTTGCCAAAGGAGCGGTTGCCATGTCGCGAAAAAAGACCATCATCAAAAATTTGAACTCTATCCAGAACATCGGCGCCATTGATATTTTATGCACCGATAAAACAGGAACGCTCACCCAAGACAAGGTTGTACTGATGTATCATTTTGACATACAAGGAAATGAGGATATGCGGGTGCTGCGCCATGCCTTTCTTAACAGCTATTATCAGACCGGGTTAAAGAACCTTATGGATGTTGCCATAATAAACAAAGTGAAGGAAGAACGGAAAAAAGAGGATGATCAGTTGCGCGGTATGGTTGGCAAATACATCAAAGTGGACGAGATCCCGTTTGACTTTGAACGCCGCCGCATGAGCGTTGTAGTGACGAGGAGCGACCAAACCCATACGGAACTGATCACCAAAGGCGCAGTAGAAGAAATGCTTGCTTGTTGCAAATATGCCGAATATAATGGAAAAAACGAGCCTCTCACCGATGAAATTCGGTCTTACATATTAAAGAAAGTTGATGATTTGAACGATGACGGTATGCGTGTCATTGCGATAGCGCATAAAAGGGAGCCGTCTCCTGTGGGAACATTTTCGGTAGCCGACGAATCGGATATGACACTGATTGGCTATCTTGCGTTCCTTGACCCGCCTAAAGAATCCACCGCCGCCGCAATCAAGGCATTGCACGAGCATGGCGTAGGGGTGAAAATACTGACCGGAGACAATGACAAAGTAACCCGTGCCGTTTGCCGCCATATTGGTATCTCCTCGCAGGCTTCCATCGTGCTCGGTTCGGATTTGGAAGAAATGGGCGATAAAAAGTTGAGTGAGGTCGTTGAAAAAACAGATGTTTTCGCCAAACTATCTCCCCAGCAGAAGGCCCGCATAATCGCGGCATTGCGAAACAACGGTCACAATGTGGGCTACATGGGCGACGGAATCAACGATGCTGCAGCGATGAAAGCATCCGATGTTGGCATATCTGTTGACACCGCCGTTGACATAGCCAAAGAATCCGCCGGCGTTATTCTTCTTGAAAAGGATTTGATGGTTCTTGAGGAAGGCATAGTGGAGGGTCGCAAAACCTACGCCAACATGATAAAGTACATCAAAATGACGGCAAGTTCCAATTTCGGCAATATGTTCTCCGTTCTAACGGCCAGCGCGTTCCTGCCATTCATACCTATGCTTCCCATTCATTTGATATTGCTCAATCTGATATACGATATTTCCTGCACGGCAATACCTTGGGACAATGTGGATAAGGAGTTTCTCAGGGTTCCCAGAAAATGGGATGCTTCTTCGGTTGGCAAGTTCATGCTTTGGATAGGCCCTACAAGTTCCGTGTTCGACATAACAACCTATCTTTTGATGTACTTCATTATATGCCCTGCCTTTGTAGGCGGTGGTCTTCTGTTCAGCCAGATTTCCGATCCATCCATTCAGGCGGCCTACATCGCATTGTTCCAGGCGGGCTGGTTCGTTGAATCCATGTGGAGCCAGACTCTTGTCATTCACATGATACGCACTCCCAAGCTGCCGTTTATTCAAAGCCATGCTTCGTTCCCTCTCATAATGTTCACGTTTACCGGCATGGCAGTTTTAACGGCTATTCCCTTCACGGGCTTTGGCTCGTCTATCGGCCTTGCACCTCTGCCATCCGTGTATTTTGCGTGGCTGGCGTTGACCATTTTCCTGTATATGGGTCTTGCAACTGCGTTGAAGCTGATTTTCATCAGGAGGTACGGGGAGTTGCTGTAGGCCTGCACCGATGTCTGATGTTGCCCCTATTCCACTGCCTTGAAATTGTAAATTTCCGCCCAGTGGTCAATAACATCAACCGTGTCGCCGATAAACTCCAGCAGATACTCGTATTTCTTGTACGCCATGGGCGATTCGTCAAGGGTTGCCGTTGTTATGCAGGAACTCCATACCTTGTTCGCGCTCATCCGTTCCCTGTATTCTTCCAATGACAGTTCCCTGAATGCACGGTTTCGCCCAAATACCCTGCCTGCGCCGTGCGGCGCGGAATAATTCCACTCGGCGTTTCCCTTGCCTTTGCAAAGCAAAACTCCGTCTGCCATGTTTATGGGTATAAGGCAAAGCTCGCCGGCTTGCGCGGAAATTGCCCCCTTTCTTATTATGCGATTTTCCAGGTCAATGTAGTTATGCACGGATTCCATAAACTTTTCCCTGTCAAACTGCACATCAAAATAACGCAGCAACTCGCAAAGCATTTTTACCCTGTTGAACTCCGCATATCTTTGCGAAAGCCCCATTGCATAAATATAATCACCGTACAGTTCACCCGAAAGATAACCGTTTTCCCCTACCTTTCTTTGAAAATGCTCCGCGACTTTAAGCCCCAGATTTCTACTGCCGCTATGTATGGTTACAAAAACTTCACCGCCTTTATTTCTGTTAAGAGCAACAAAATGATTGCCGCCCCCCAGCGTTCCTATGGACTGCTCAACATAATGATTTGAGCGAAATTCCAGCTTCAGTTTTTTTACAAGTTCGCCAAGTTCCTCAATAAAAAGGTGCATTGAGTTTTTCGTGATTTTTGCGTAAAAGTCCTTGCAGCGGTCTTCGTCGAATTTTCTGTGAATGTCCCTGCCCGAAGGAATGCTCCTGCGAACCTGCTTGTCAAACTTTTTAAAGTCAATGTCTTCCAGAATCCCAACCGGATGCGACACAACTCCGCAGCCAATATCAACGCCTATGTAATTAGGTACCGCCCATTCGCTGTTCATCGTTGAGGTGAACCCTATGCAGATATTTTTCCCGTAGTGGCAGTCCGGCATTATCCTTATCTTTTCATTTGCCAAAAACTCCCTGTCGCAAATCTCCCCGATTTGCTCATTGCAGGCATCTTCTACATTGCTTGCATAAATAATGGCCGTGGCGTGCGAGCCAGTGATGGAATAGGGCATGAAATGTTCCAAGAGCAAATAAAATTTAGTAAATTAGCATGGTGTCCGAATATCGTCAAAATGTGATGAATGGTGAATGGGTAATTGTATCCGCGGAACGTGCCAAACGCCCTGCAGATTATGCTTCTGCGGCAAAAGCCAGGGAAATTCCGCCGGAGCACAGCCCTAAATGCCCTTTTTGCACGGGCAACGAGCACGAATGTGATACGCCCACTTATGAAATTAAGGACGGAAACAGTTGGAAATTGCGCGTTGTTCCCAATAAGTATGCCGCAGTGTTCCGTCCGGGACATATTTCCAATACCCCCTTGCCAAGAACACGCGTAGCCGGAATACACTTGCTTGCCCAGGGATACGGAGCGGCGGAAGTTGTTATAGAAAGCCCAAAACACAATACGAATCTGGCTTTTGTGGAAAAAACCGATGCTTACGAAGTGATAAAGTCATACAAGGAAAGATTCAATGCTCTTTCGGAAGACCCGAATATAGCCATGGTTAATATCTTTAAAAATTACGGAGCCTCGGCAGGAGCCTCCCTTGAACATTCACATTCGCAAATAATAGCCACGCACGTTCTGGCCACGCACATAACAGACGACCTTGCTTATGCCCGCCGTGCCTTTAACACTTACGGTTCCTGTATTTTTTGCGACCTGCTGAAAAAGGAAATTGAATCCGGAGACAGGATAGTAGCAACCAGCAGGCATTTTATTGCCCTTTGCCCCTTTGCTTCCAAAGACCCTTACGAGGTGCATATTTTCCCCTTAAAACATTCCGCTCTGTTCGGCACAATGAACAAGGAGGAAATGGAAGATCTGGCCGGTATTCTGCAAGTAATCCTGGCAAAATTATTTGTGCTGCTAAAAGATCCAGACTACAATTACTATGTTAAAACCGTTCCGAACTCGGATGGAGATGTCCGCTATTATCACTGGCACATAACCATAATTCCGCGTTTAACGCGGCACGCAGGCTTTGAACTTGGAACAAGGATATACATAAACACAACTCCACCGGAACTTGCAGCGGAGCAGTTGAGGGGCGCCAAATGCGAATTATAGAAAAACTTTTGGTTCTCTCCTGGCGGGTTCGTTTTGAAAATTCTTTGAGGGAACCTGCGGTTATAGGTTTGTGGCATCAGGATTTGCCGGCTTGTCTGGCGGCTTTTAAGCGTAAAAATATAGCGGTTTTGATAAGCCAAAGCAGGGATGGGGGCAAGTTTGCAAAACTGGCACAGGATTTGGGGTATGATGTTTTCAGGGGTTCCAGCAGCAGGGGGCAAAGCGAAGTGAGGCATTTGCTCAGAGCCTTGGAAAACGGAAAATCGGCGGGAATGGCCTTGGACGGGCCAAAAGGCCCTGCGCTCATTGCCAAACCGGGCGCGGAATGGCTTGCCGGCAAAGCCAGGGTTCCTTTGGCAAAGGTTGAGGTAAAATACAGCCATGCTTTAAGGTTAAATTCATGGGATAAAACATTTATTCCGCTGCCATTCAGCAAAATTACTATATTCGTCAAGTAATGAAGCTATGGATAACAGGCTCTAAAGGAATGCTTGGCAAAGATTTGTGCGCCATGGCAAAAAATGATTTTGAGATTTTTGAGAG
>JGI24698J34947_10001772_pt1 | contig 11509 bp, 10 predicted proteins | sample TergutMp193P3_FD_34947 | JGI IMG/M metagenome (IMG submission 34947)
GCTCGCTTTCAGGCGGTGAAAAGCGCAGGCTTGCGGCGGCGGGGGTTTTGGCGATGGACGCGGGTATCATCATCTTTGACGAACCTTACGCCAACATGGACTTTCCCGGCGTGGTACAGATAAACCGCCTTTTAAAAAAACTTGTCGCGGACGGAAAGACAATTATCGTTCTTACCCATGAACTTGAAAAATGCCTTGCCCTGGCGAATCGTTTCATCGTGCTTTTTAAGGGGAAAAAAATCTTTGACGGTACTGCCTCAGACGCGCTTTCAGGCGATCTGCAATCATGGGGCATTCATCATCCGCTAAAAAATCAAGCCCTCACGCAGGAGGATCTGCTGTGGCAATAAGCGGAACGCAGACGGTCTTCAAGTACAAAACTGTAAAGGGCCCTCTCCACAAACTGCCAGCGATGTTAAAGTTTTTTTTGCTTTTGCCCCTTTGCGGGTTTTGCATGTCCCTTTCTCTCCTACGCCTTGGAGCGGGAATGATTGCTACGGCGGTTATTGCGTTTTTATGCCGTTTCACGTTACGCGAACAATTAACCGACTTAAAGCCCGCCGTCTTTTACGCAGGCGTTATGTACGCGCTTTCGGTATTTTCAACCTTGCTGGATAATTTGGGCAGTGTGCCTTTGGCGGATTTAGCCGTCTTGGTGTTTACCCCGCGCCAGGATTTTCTCCGCGTCTCGCTGTCGCTCGCGCTTGTTGTGCAGTTGTCCGCCCTTTTGTTCCGAACCACAAGCTCTGTTGAAATAAGGGAAGGCCTCGGCGTTATTGAACGGTTTATAAGGCGTGTTTTCTCCCGCCTGCCGTTCTTGGGAAAACGAATCTCGGTTCGCCCGCGATTTTCACAAAACATCGCCCTCTTTCTGTCCTTTATCCCGGAAGTTTTTGAAACATGGACAGGTTTTAACCTTGCGTGGAAAGCGCGGGGCGGCAGGCAGGGACCGGCAAAAATAAAAACTCTCTGTTTTGTTTTAATCTCGCTCAGTTTTGAAAGAGCGGCTTTGAAGGCAAGGGCTCTTGAGGCAAGGGGAATATGAAGAAATTTTACCACGGAGTAATGCTGTCCTTCGGACAGCTTGGAGTTTCACGGAGGGAATTGCAATCAACAACAAAAGGATATTGAACAACAAGTTCGTGGTTGTTTGTGATAGTTCGTGGTAGAATATCTTGGGAGTAAAAAACATGAGAGCTGAATCAAAAACAAAGGCAGTGCCGTCTTCTCAGGGGCTTTCGAGCAAGGCGCGTCTGCTTGGCTGTTTGCGGGAAAAACAGGGCTCTCTTGTAAGCGGCAGTGTTCTCGCGAAAAATTTGAACATTTCCAGAGTCGCCGTTTGGAAAACCGTTCAGTCCCTTGTCGAAGCGGGATATTCAATAGAGACGAAGGAAACCGGTTACCTTCTTGATCCAAAAAAAGAAAAGGATTTTCTGTACCCGTGGGAATTCGGCGAAAAGGAAGGGCTTTTTTTTCATTACAAAAATACAGGCAGTACTATGGACAGGGCAAGGGAATTGGCATTGAAGGATACGCCGGGCGGGACTGTCATCACCGCTGAAAAACAAAGCGCGGGAAGGGGGCGAAGCGGAAGGACATGGATTTCCCGGCAGGGCGGTCTTTTCTTCACCATTCTGGAACGCCCGCGCCTTGCGATTGCGGACTATACCCTGCTCTCCATCATTACGCAGATTGCCGTTGTCCGCTGTGTTTCATCCGTTTGCGGAAAACAGGCCTTCCTGCGCTGGCCCAACGACGTTTACATCAACCGGCGGAAAATCGCAGGGATCACCACTGAAATCTCAGGAGAGGGTGATGTGATAAAGTGGCTGTCTGTCGGCGTGGGCGTAAATATCAACAACCTCATGCCGTCGGGCAAGGCTACAAGCTGTGCTGAAGTTACCGGCAGGAAGATTTCACGGCGTGAAGTTCTTCAAAAAATACTCGATGAGATTGAGAAGGTGAGAAAAGAATTTGATTCTACTGCCGCCTATTTTCAGGGTAACCGCTCCCTGGCAGACGAGTGGAATTCACTGTCGGACTGCATCGGCGCGAAGACAGCGGTGTTTGAACCGGAAATTCCGCCGAAGCCAAAGGGCGAAGATTTCCCCGGCAAAAACGGGCGCGTACTGACACGCGGAATATTCAAGGGCGTTGACCCCTCAGGACGCTGTATCATCAAAACCGAAGACGAAAAAGGCAGTCTGTACTTTAACCACGGCTCTGTCTCGTTGGCTTTTTTGAATTAGGAAAAAGAATTTCTACCACGGAGGACACGGAGTTTCACGGAGTAAGAGGGAAGAATAATTTTTTTATCTCTTACCCAGAAGCTCAAAGATAAAACTTGAATATTACGAACTACAACTCCGTGTAACTCCGCGAACTCCGTGGTTTTATATTCTTCACATCACGTTCAAAAACGGTATGCAGACAAGGTGAAAAGCGTCTTTTAGTACTAACATTACGGCGCGGGAAAGTTCAAGCCTTGCCCTTGAGAGGGAAGGATCATTACAGTTTAAAATCGGGCATTCGTGGTAAAAACGGCTGAAACATTTGGAAAGTTCGTATAGATAGGAAGTAAGACGGGAAGGGTCAAGGTTCGCCGCCGACTCCATGATTGCGGAAGGATAGGCTGAAAGAGACTTAACAAGGTCCCACTCAGGATCACAAACAAGGAGCGAAAAATCGGCGTTTTCCGGCGCGCTTGCGTCAGTTTCGCCCGATTTGCGCAGCATTGAGGAAATACGCGCTCCCATGTACTGCAAATACGGGCCGGTGTTGCCTGTAAAGGAAAGAGACTCTTTTGGATCGAAAAGCATGTCCTTTACGGGGCCCGGCTGTAACAGAAAATAATGAAGAGCGCCGAGGGCGATTTTTTCCGCTACTTCGGCGGGGTTTCCCACTTCCCCTTCCCTTTCCTTTTCGCGTATTTCAGCTAACGCCATGTCGCGTAACGAGTCAATTAAATCGTCCGCGTCAACTACAGTGCCCTCACGGCTTTTCATCTTTCCTTCGGGAAGGTTTACCATGCCGTAGGAAAGGTGGTGAAGGTCTTTTGCCCAAACATAGCCCAATTTTTCAAGAAGGATGAACAGCACCTTGAAGTGGTACTGCTGTTCAGAGCCGACCACGTAGATCAGCTGATCGAAAGGCCATTCATCATGGCGTTTTATCGCGGTTCCGAAGTCCTGTGTTATGTAGATTGAAGTGCCGTCGCTTCGAAGCAGAATCTTTTTGTCGAGTTTTTCCGCGCTTAAATCCACGGCGACGGCTCCGTCTTCCTGACGGAAAAAAATCCCCTTTTCAAGACCTTTAAGCACTTCGTCCTTGCCAAGCATCCAGTTCTCGCTTTCAAAATCGAATTTGTCAAAAGAGACACCTGTGCGCTCATAGGTTTTTTTCATCCCCTCTATTGCCCAGCCGTTCATCTTCTTCCAGAGTTCCACAGTTTCGCCGTCTCCCGCTTCCCATTTGCGTAACAACTCCTGCGCCTTCTTCATAAGAGGGGCCTGCGCTTCGGCTTCTTCCTTTTTAACGCCGTTTTTCTCCAGTTCTTCAACCTCGGCTTTCAAAGCCCTGCTGAAAGCGACATACCATTCGCCGACAAAGTGATCGCTTTTTACACCTTCCGATTCGGGAGTTCTGCCCTGCCCCTGCTCTTTGTAGGCAAGCATCGACTTGCAGATATGAATGCCCCTGTCGTTTATGATGCAGACCTTGCGTACATCGGCTCCGCACACTGCAAGTATGCGGGATACGCTTTCCCCAAGTACGTCGTTCCTAAGGTGGCCGAGGTGCAGGGGCTTGTTGGTGTTGGGGCTGGAAAACTCCACCATCACTTTTTTACCCGCCAATGTGCCGGGCCTGCCGAAAGAAAGCCCATCTTTTGAAAAGAAATCCCCAAGGATCGCCTTGGACTCAAGAGAACGATTCAGGGAGACATTCAAATACGGCTCCTGAGCTTCTACAGTTCCGCCCTCGGCACAGGCAAGGGCTTTTGCGACGATCTGCGCTATCTGAGGAGGCCCCTTGCGGAGGATCTTCGCGTAACTGAACATGGGAAAGCCTATGTCCCCCATCTCAGGATTTGGCGGAGTTTCGGAAAGTACCTGAGCCGGGCTGATTTTTTCCTCAATGCCGGCTTCACTCAAAATGGAGTTAAGGGCGCAGGCTATCCTGACCTTCCAGGGTTCTATATAATCGTACATTGATATACACATTAGCCGAAATTTAATAAATTTTCAACAGAATCAGGCGGATTGCCCCGCTCCTGTATGGAAAAAAAATCGTGAAAGGGGTATATTTTCTAGGTATGATTGTATTTGTTCTTTTAATGTTTTTAGGCGCTCCCGCCTACGGCGATTCCGTGCCGGACTGGTTTATTCCGCTCAGAGACGCGGTTTATGAACAGCAGTTATCGGCGAATGAGATTGTGCCCCTGTACCGCAGCGTGTCAGATACTGCAAGGCGTTCCCTTTCCGGCCCAGCCCAGTATGTCATGCTTTCCCGCTGTGAATATATGATGGGCAGGGCCTATCAATATGAGGAAAGAAAGGATGAGGCCGCATCGCATTACAGCGAGGGGATCAGTCTGGCGGAAAGGGCCATTAAAGAAAGGGCCAGCGCCGATGCGTATCAGATGTTAGCTGAAAACATTTCGCAATCCTGCGTGGTGCGCCCAGTTTCATACGCACTGGCAAACGGATTGAAAGTAGAAAGATACTCCAACAATGCCCTTAATCTTGACAGAAGAAACGGGGCGGCAAGAATAATGATCGCCTCCCGTTGGGTTTACGCTCCTGCTCCTTTTCACAATTACAACAGGGGAATAGAAATGATGCGTGTTATTCCCGACGAGTGCAATATGGACAGGGACGATATGTTTAATGTATACTTGGCGATAGGCTACGCGTATATGCAGCAAAGAAACAACTCTCAGGCGCGGATATGGATTTCAAGATCATTGGAAGTTTACCCTACCAATAAATATGCGCAATCCTTGCTGGCAAAATTATAGAAGACAGAGGTAGATTGATGTTAAGCTTCCTGGCGTTGCATTTAAGTCCGTATTATTATTATTTGCTGATCATTGTCGCATCTTATTTCTTTATTTTATCGCTTGCGAATCACTATGAGATGTGGCGTTTTACCTTTGGCCCTGAAATTATTGACGGGCCTTTAGTTTCCGTTTTGATTCCAGCGAGAAACGAGGAAAAAAACATTGAACGCTGTCTCAATTCCCTGAAGAATCAACTCTATAAAAACTACGAGATTCTTGTCATCAACGACAATTCCACGGATAACACCGGAAAAATCCTTGAGCGGATAGCCGAAAAGGACCAAAGAATCAGAGTCTTTACAGGCAAGATGCTTCCCGACGACTGGTACGGAAAGCCGTACGCCCTTCACCAAATTTCAGCTCACGCGAAGGGAGAGATACTGCTGTTCACCGACGCGGACACCGTACACAGTCCCGCAAGCATTTCATGGGCTGTAACCAATTTACAGCGTCTTAATGTGGACATGATCTCAGGCTATATCGGGCAGGTCTTTATGACATTTGGCGAGATAATAACAGTCCCCCTGATGTTCTTTCTTACAGGCTTTGTCATTCCGCTTTTTCTTAACAGGCTCACCAGGCTGAACTGGTTTTCCGCTGCGATTGGCCAGTATATTGCCATCAAGCATGAAGTGTTCAAGGCTATCGGTGGATGCGAGGCGTTCAAGAAAAAAACCAGCGAAGATATTTATATGTCCCGTTATGTGAAGAAGAACGGCTACTCTACCCGCTTTCTAAATATTACCGAACACGTCAAATGCAGGATGTACAGCGGCTATCACAGCGCGGTTGAAGGTATCGGGAAAAATATTTTTGATTTTCTGGGAAAGAATACCCTGTTGATGTTTTTTCTCGCGATAGCCGTGATATTCTTTTTGTTCTTTCCGTTTCCCCTGCTCATCGGCTCTATTATAGTAAGAAGCCCCTGGACATTGCACATACTTGTTGTAAACATCCTCTATACGCTGACATGGCTTTTCATGTTCCTTGGACAGAGGCTTAACTGGTGGTATGGTTTCCTGTGGCCGTTGATGTTCCTGAACCTGCTATATATGGCGGTTTGGTCATGGTTCAGAACTGTATCAGGCAGGGGATTCCTCTGGAAGGACAGAAAGGTAAGCTGATGCCGTACAAACATGGACGCCCCGTTATTGATCTTTCCCTCCCGTTCAGGCTTGCTTCTGCGTGCGGATTTTACCTAACAATCCCAATTTCCTTTTTAATCAATTACCTGATGTTTTTTACAAGGTACAAAAACCGGTTCAGGATTTACAACATCCGCAAAGCCATTACGATCTCCAATCACACAACTTTTCTTGATCCTGTAAAAATCGCTGCGCTTGTACTGCCTCGCCTTATCTTTCAAACATTGCTGGAACCTACGGTAGAGTTTCCGTTTTTGGGAACATACACCAGAATTTTGGGCGGAGTTCCCATCCCCAGGGGCATATCCGGTTACAGAAAAATACTTGAAATTTGCGAGCGGGCCTTTAAATACCGAAGGTATCTGCATTTTTATCCTGAAGGCGAATGTTTCCTTTACAATCAAAAGATAAAAAAATTCAAGCTGGGCGCGTTCATAATTGCCGCCGAACTTGACATTCCCATACTGCCCTTTGTTACGGTTTTTTCAGAAGGTCCTTTCCGCCCACGGTCATTTTTGGGACGTTCCCTGCCCTATGAAACGTTTATTGTGCTTGAGCCTGAATACCCTTCCAAATATGTCAAGCGTAATGAAAAGGGAGAATTAACGGCGGATTCAATCAGGGAATTTTCCGAAGCCGTAAGGCAGAAAATGCAGGCTGAAATTGACAAGCGAGGCGGTTCATCGGCTTTTTACCGAGGGCAGATGGAGCGGATTAAAGGGTTGAACGACAAAGAGGATTAAACCCTTTGTTTCCTCACCCGCCCGTCACCAATCTGTTAGTTAATTTTTTTCTCAAGCCGTTCCAATCTTTTTTCAAAATCGCTCTGCCAAACAGCCCCTGCCTGTTTAAGCTCCAGTCCCTGTTTTACAAACTCCAACGCCTCTGAAAAATCTTTCAGCCTCCTTTCGCTGTCAATTGCCAGAAACCTTAAAGACGCGGCTTTTACGTTCTCAGGAAAATCAGATTCCGCGACAGCAATCAGTTTCTTCCGCCCCTCTTTGTAATTTCCGTTTCTAATTTGATCGACCGCATAGGCAAGGGCCGCGTGCGGATATTTTTTATCGGACGCAAAACGCAAAAGCCTGTCCCCCGTTATCTGCAATTCGCTGTCAATCAAACCTTTTTCATATTTTTCTATACGCCGTAAATATTCGCGCCAGTACAGGGCAAGCCGCTGTAAATCATACCTGTACTTTTTTTCGCCGATTGGATCCTCCGCTATCAAAATAACAGCCGCGAGGATTGAAGCAAGACCCGCTATGTCGGCACTGTTATGATCGCAGATGCCAATTAATCGCTCGTGCCTTCCTGTCTTTAGAAAGTCAAACCAAATCTCAGGGGCCAGTGCGCCGGGTATGTCATCTTTGCGATCAATACCGAGTATCTGCGTTTCAATTGAGGCTTGCGAACAGTCATTGATAATATTTTTCCAAAGCCGCCTTGCAGGGTGCAGAAGATCAACGTGAAAATATTCAGGCGGCTTTATTCCGTTCATGAGGCATCTTGTTTTTAATATCTGGGAATCAAAACATTTTCCGTTATAGCTTACCATTATACGCTCATTTTTAAATTCTTTGAGTACGGCTTGCAGAAAATCATCTTCACCTGGGTAATCCAAGAGAAGATACTGCGTTATGTGCAACTTGCCCGAAAATTGTATTTTTCCAAAAGCGGCAAGAAAGGCAACTGTTCCCGCTCCCCCTGAAAGACCCGTCGTCTCCAAATCAAAGAAAACAAAATCCTCAAGACTCATTTTGTTCCGCCCCGCCAGATCGGGAACAAGAATAGCAAGCGCCTTCGGCAAGCCTGAATGTAAATTAAGGGGAGTGTCTACGGTAATTTTCCTTTTTAATGTCTTGAAACCGCAAGCGTCCCAGCCCTCAATAAAAACTGGCAAATCGTCAGATGAAGGACGCTGTATATCAACACGAGAAGTTTCATTCTTTTTTTGTTCCTGTATCCTCTTTAGCCTGTCCCTCAGATTTTCCACTTTTTCCCTCGCACATAATTTTTGCGGTTAAATTCTTTCTTCATACAGTATATAATGATCTCAATGCCGCTTGGGAAAAAATTTTTCAGTCAGCCTACTGTCGAGCTTGCAAAGGCGCTGTTGGGCAAACACTTGGTCTACGGGGATTTAAGCGGGATAATTGTTGAAACTGAAGCGTATCTGCACCGCGGCGATCCCGGCTGTCACGCGAGCCGGGGACTCACGCCCCGCAACGCGCCTATGTTCGGACCGGCGGGAAACATCTACGTCTATTTGATCTACGGAATGTACCACTGCATGAACATTGTAAGCGGAAAAACAGGCGAGGGAGAGGCAGTACTTATCCGCGCCCTTGAGCCTGTACGCGGCATCGCCCTGATGCAAAAAAGACGCGGAACCAAAAAAATCGAAAACCTCTGCAACGGGCCGGGCAAATTAACACAGGCTTTAGGCATCACGCTAAAACACAACAATATGAGTTTGCTTGAAGGGGATATGCGAATTTTTGACAGCCGAAAAAAACCTGAAATATGTTCAAGCAGGCGGATTGGACTGTCTGCCGGGAAAGAGCTTGAACTTCGTTTTTTTATAAATGAGAACAGGTTTGTTTCTAAAACGCCCGCTTCATTCTGATCCCCGCATTAGGGCTTCGACTATCAGAGGGTAGTAAAAAGTTTTTGCCGCCCTGTTGAGCAGTCTGAAATTACCGCCGTCATCCCACCAGAAACATTTAACACCCTTTCCTTTGGCGTAGTTTACATAGTACTGCGCCCACTGCGCCCTCGCCTCTTCGTTGTTTTTGTTCATCGCGCCAAATTCACCCATGATGACCGGAATGCCCCTGCTTACAAATAAATTATATGCGCGGTCAATACGTTCTATGATGGGCGCGGTGTCCGCCGGATTGCCGGCACTCCATGTATTTACAGGGCTGTTTTCGTTCAGGGCAAAGTTGTAAGGCTCATAGGCGTGGATGGAAACAATTATTTTATTTTTTGTATTTGCGGGGTCGTTGGGAATTGAAAGGCTGTTCATCGCCTCCGCCATTGATGAAGCGGCGTAAGTTGACACCATCAGTATTCGTTTCTGGTTATTGCCGCCGCTTGCCCTGACCGTGTCTACAAAGAGCTGGTGTAAAATATTCAAATTGTTTCTTTCCTCAAACGTGCCGCCGTTCCATTCATTCGGGCTACCCTTCGTCCTCGGCTCATTCAAGCCCTCAAAAATCAATTTTTCATTGTAATCCTTAAACGCTTCGGCAATCTGTTCCCATATTCGTTTAAAAGCTCTTTTTGACTCTTCCATGTCGCCATTCAGAAATTTAAAAATATCCTCGTCATGATGCGTGTTGAGAATTATATACATATCATTGGCGGCTGCGAAATCCACAACTTGTTTTACCCTGCTCATCCAGTCCGCGCGTATGTTGTAATTTGCATCGGCGCTCTTGGCCCATGAAACGGGAATCCGTATCGCGTTGAATCCCGCGTTCTTTACAGCGTCGATGGTTTCCTTTGCAGTCAGCGGGTTCCCCCACGCCGTTTCAAACTGGGAAACAGGGGCGCTCCTGCTCAGCCAATTTAAATCGGTGGTGTCAAGAGTGTTCCCCAAATTCCAGCCAACCCTGATTTTGGCGGCCAATTCTTCCGCAGGCATATCGATAAAATCCCCCGTTGTATATGATTCGGTTTCAGTTTTATTTTCGTTTCCCCGTTTTGACGTGCAGTCCGCCAGCAATAAACCAAAAACAAGAGCCGCCATTGCGGTTATCAAGTACTTTTTTTTCATGTTTTCATTCTCCTTGCACTATCTTAACAGATATGCGGGAATTGTACAATCGTTTGAGGATATTATACAGAAGCAGTTTTAAATGAATAAAAACAATGATAAAGAAAAACATAAGACATTATGTTAGAATAAAGAATGATAATTATTCTATACGTCACGTCGCATAACAGGACTGTATATATTCCATTTTCAATTTCTATTCAATGAAACAATTTAAAGCGTACATATTCACCATCTATGTTAAACGATTGTTGTGCAACTGTTTCCATATTTTCATTGATCTTATAAAATGTATATTCAATATCGTTAAATTTATGAAAAGCTGCAACTAAAATATTTGGTATATCCCTTTCTGGGGGTAAATTTATATATAAATACCAGTAAACTGGATTATTCCCCATTATTAGAGGTGTCATATCTTTAATATCTTCAGGTGAATTACTTTGCAAAAAATAATTAACAGCTAGAACAATTACATTTTGATCCGTTAATGTATACCCCCTATTTGAATAATATTCCACAAGATCCTCAAAAGTATTAAAGGAAATTTCTTGAGCAAAAATACCACTCGAAAATAATATATACCCTATCAAAAAATATTTTCTTAACATATATCCTCCGCTATTCAAGTAAAAATATACCCAAATATATTTATTAAAAAATATTATCATAGTTAAATTTATTTGTCAATAATCTTTTTTTAATCGTGATATTTCAGACCGTATTGCGCATAATGTTCCCGGTTGTATATGACGTTGCCAGCCCCCTATAAAGCAATGCGAAGCATTGCGGGGGCTGGCAATGTGGGTGAGGGAGGCGTGGGAGCGAGCGTGGCGACCGACCTAGCCGACCGAACCCCGAGCCGCCAAAGGCGGCGAAGCAGTTACAATCCTGTTATGTGCCGTTGTGCCTTAGAATATGTTAATATTAATTATTTTGGCTTCTTTCAAAATCACTATGGAATTTACCATCCATGTTATCTCCAGAATAAATATAATATTCATTTCCTATTTTATGATTTATTATTATATTAATTATTCTTCCAAAATATCTTATTGTCATTGAATACGCGACATCATATTTTTGCATTAAATCTCTTGTTTCTTGTGCAAGCTTTGGATTAAGGCTCCACTCTTGTTCTGAAATATTAGCTATTCTAATTCCTGTTTTATTATTTATATCTTTTATCATATCACTTAAACTATTTGAAAGTGAATATGTAACAGGCTCTTTAAGCCCACTAATAACTATTGTTTCTTCAGGCAATAAACTGTTATTAGATTTATTTAAATATTTATTAAATATTTTGTCAAATGTTTTATATGAATTTACTATTTCTTTAACCATTTCATCAAAATATTTTTTAAAATAATTAAATTCATTAGCATCATTAACAAAATATGGTATAGCAATAACAACATTCAATTCATTAGTATGCTCATCAAGATAAGCGTACATTTTTGTAAAAACATGGAGGCGATTAACCATTGTTGTTATATGGTTAGTTAAAATTAATAAATCATT
>JGI24698J34947_10001773_pt1 | contig 11508 bp, 7 predicted proteins | sample TergutMp193P3_FD_34947 | JGI IMG/M metagenome (IMG submission 34947)
TTGCCCCTGGCTGTTCTGATTCTGTCCCTGGTCGTTCTGGTTTCCGCTGTTACCCTGGATAACCCTTACCGCTACCGATCCGGATTTTGTCGGATCGGCGGTAGATGTCGCTATAACATAAAGGTACTCTGCGGTTTCGTTTGCCGACACCGTGAGCCGTCCGTTGTTGTTTATAGAGGTTCCGTTAGCGACGCCGCCTGACCCGTCAGGAGTTGTGCTTACTCTCCATGTTACTCTTTGGTTGGTAGTTCCCGTAATCGTGGCGCTAAGTTGAAGCGGATTGCCTCTTTGTACCGTCTGGCCTGAGGGACCGACTGTTACGCTGATTGTCACCGGTACCGGCGCGGGCGTAGGCTCTGGAGTTGGCACAGGTACAGGTACAGGCGCAGGTGTTGGAGTTGGCGTAGGTGTCGGAGTTGGAGTAGGTCTCGGAGTCGGTGTTGGCGTTGGTCTCGGCGTCGGAGTAGGTGTCGGTGTCGGTCTTGGTGTTGGCGTCGGGGTTGGCGTAGGAGGCGGAGTTGGAGTTGGCGTCGGTGCAGGAGTCGGCGGCAGATCTGGGATACTTATATTAAGAACAGTGCTGCCGGATTTTGACGGGTCTGCGACAGAGGTCGCTATAATATAGAGAACCGCCGCTGTCTCGTTAGCTGATACGGTAAGCAATCCGTTGGCGTTTATGACGGTTCCCGACGTAACTGAGCCTGTACCGGCGGCGTTTGAGCTGACTCTCCATGTTACGGAACTGTTAGTAACGTTAGACCCGCTGACTGACGCGCCGAACTGTATGGTATAGCCCCTTGTTACCGTCTGGTTTACAGGACTGACACTTACGCCTGTTACCGTCGGAATAAGTATATTAACAACAGCGACGCCTGATTTTGACGGGTCTGAGACAGACGTCGCCATTACATAGAGAATCGCCGCTGTCTCATTAGCTGACACCATAAGCAATCCGTTTGCGTTTATGCTCGTTCCCGAAGTGACAGCGCCAGTACCGGCGGCGTTTGAGCTGACTCTCCACGTTACGGTATTGTCAGGGTTATTTGTACCGGTAACAAAAGCGCTGAATTGGAGAGTTCCGCCCCTTGCAGCCGATTGGTTTGTAGGGTTGACAGTTACACCGGTTATTGTTGGTATAAGCACAGTAACATAAGCGATGCCTGTTCTTGACGGATCCACGACGGAAGCCGCTATAACGTATAGAATTGTCAGATTTTCGTTAGCTGATATTGTAAGCAGGCCGTCGGCGTTTATGCTCGTTCCCGGAGTAACGCCTCCCGTACCCGTAGCGTTTGAACTGACTCTCCACGTTACCGTATTAACAGGATCGTTGATCCCCGAAACCTGGGCGTTGAATTGGAAAGTTCTGCCCCTTGTTACCTGCTGGTTTGAAGGATTGACGGTTACTCCCGTTACTATAGGAATCAGTATATTAACATAAGCGATGCCGGATTTTGACGGATCCGCTACGGAAGTCGCAATAACGTAGACAATTGACAAAGTCTCATCGATCGATACTGTAAGCAGACCGTTGGCGTTTATACTCGTTCCCGGCGTAACGCCCCCCGTACCGTTGGCGTTTGAACTGACTCTCCATGTTACAGTTTCAACAGGGTCGTTTGTTCCTGAAACCTGAGCGTTGAATTGGAGAGTTCTGCCCCTTGTTACAGGCTGGTTTGAAGGATTGACACTTACGCCTGTTACAACCGGAACAAGAACAGAAACGGCAATGCTGCCTGATTTTGACGGATCAAGGACTGATGTCGCGAAAACATACAGAGTCGTTAAAGTTTCATTGACCGCCACCGTAAGTAAACCGTTGGCATTTATGCTCGTTCCCTGAGTAACATAGCCTGAACCGGCGGCGTTTGAGCTGACTTTCCATGTTACGGTGTTATCCGGGTTATTATTGCCTGTAACCGAGGCTCTGAATTGCAGAGTTCTGCCCCTTGTTACCGATTGGTTTGAGGAACTGACAACCACTCCGGTTACGGTAACGACTCTTATCTGTTTATAAGCTGATTGACCGTCTTCAGGGGAATTCGCAATAACGTATAAATAAGACGAAGTTTCATCGGACGCTACATTAAGCACCCCGTCAGAGGAGATTCTGGTTCCATACGCGACAGGCCCTGAACCGTCGCTTGTCGAGCTGACCGTCCATACCACTCCCCGGCTGGACGCGCTGAACCGGACAATTCCGCCTGCCAATACCGATGATAAATTATTTTCAGCTCTTATGGTTAAACCGGAAGTCAGTCCAAAAAATGACAGACATCCTGTTGTTCCAAGAGCAATTATCACAAAAAGAGAGAATAATCCTCTATTTATATTAATTTTCTTCATTTTCATTGTAAAACCACTATATCACTTTATAAGTGAAAAATCAAGGTAAAGCGGGTAAATCAGCGTTTAATTACCATAAAACCCGAAGCTCCGATGTAAAAATTGTCCTGCTCTTCCCAGCAGGCGAAGAGGCTGTCCCCTGTCCGGCCAATTCCCGTATAAACAAAACCTTCCGGCAGCGGCGGCAGAAGTGGATTGGTAATTTCCGCCGGGCGGGGAGCGGAACTGTAAAAAACGCCAAGTGAAATTTCTTCCCCCGCCTGATTGAGATTTGCCGTGCGGAACATACGGATTGCGCGGGAGCCTCTTTTCCTTACCGCCCTGTAATAAATAAAACCGTCGCCGCCTGAACGCATGGTATCTACAGACCAGCCGTCCTCCGGTGGAAACGGCTCCAAAGCTGGAATGTCAAGCGGAAAGGGGCGGTTGGATTCCATGTTGAAACTCCATGTTCCGGGACTGGGAAGAGGGGCGGTTGTATCCAAAAAACGGTCGTCAAGGTAAAGGAAAGCCGCAGGCTTATCATCGAAAAAAACAAAGCCGCCCACCGTATACTGCCGCCAAAAATCACCGCCCGAAAAACGGTAGATTGCTATGCCTGTTACATTTTCGTGGTACGGCGCAAATTTTATAAAACCGTCGCGGTTTATTGTCAAAAAAAGCTCTTCTTCTCTTTCAAGAAAAAAACGCACATGAAGCGCCAAAGGCCAGGGAATAAAAGCGGCCGTATTTATCGCATCTTCAATAGATTCAATGTGAACAGGCCCGTCCTCCGTCAACTGAAACCAAAGCGGATACTCTCCCGTCTGCAATATCGCAAGCGGCAGCGCCCCAGTCCGCGCAACAGCAGCGGGAGCCGGCGCAGGGGCGGGTATTTCCTCGAAATTACGCCCGCAGGATATTAAGCAAAGGAAGAATCCAGTTACAAGAAATTTACAGGTATATTCAAAAAACATAATTATCCAAAATCCTGAGTAAAGGTGATTTTTCGGTTTTCAGGGGAGCCCGGAATAACCGCTACCGTGCCGCAGAATCTGCCCCAGATTTCGGCGTCGTCGGTAAATTCCTCGCCTTCGACTTCGGCGGCTTTTTCATGGGCGCGCAGGATTTCAGGAAATTTGAATGCCTGAGGCGTCTGCGCGACGCCAGTGTTCGCGCGTTTCAGGTGGGTTTTGATAAAAACAGCTTCTTCCCGCGTTCCGGGCATTTCCAAAGAAGAGCCGCATTCCTTGGGGGTTTCCGTAATTGGAAGAAGGGGAATAACGGCCTGATGTTTTTTCACTTCTTCGATTAAATTTTCGATAAGGGACGGACTTACCCACGGACGCGCCCCGTCGTGGATCAATACATAATGCGGATTGTACGGCGCAAGAGCGCAAAGCGCGTTAAACACCGAAGCGCGTCGGCTTTCCCCTCCCTTAACAAACAGGACTTCGGGTCTCTGCGCCGAAAGCAATCCGGGCGCGAGAGCCATGCGGGCGGCGTCTTCGCAGTTTTCATTGACAGCGATCACGATGATCTGTACGGACGGAACCGCCGCAAAGGCGGAAACGGCCGATCCCAGCACGGTAAGCGGATGAGACGGATTTAATCTTTGAAACTCTTTTTTAACCCCGCCCATGCGTAATGATGATCCAGCGGCGCAGATCACTGCCGCTGCCGGGCATTCGTCCATAGCTATTCAAGTTCCAGCCGGGAAAAGATCATGTTCTCAACTTCGTCTTTTGACTTGCGCAGTGAAATGGAAACTTCATCTTCAAGAAGCTTCAGGGCAGAATCGTAGAGTTTACGCTCCAAGATGGGCAGTTCCTTTACCTTGCTCCTGTGGTACAGGGAACGGACTATGCTCGCTATATCCCTTATGCTTCCCTTTTTAAGGAGGTCCAAATTCATCTGGTACCGCATCTTCCAGTCCGAAGGGATAGGCTCATAATCCTCGCTTATCAGCTCAAGCGCCTTCATCGCCTCGTCCCTGGAAACTGTGGGCCGGATGCCAAGTTCCACGGCCTTGTCAACCGGAACCATAATTGTCATATCTGTTACTTCAAGATACATAATATAGTAGGGAATTTTCGAATCTTTGAATTTTTTCTGAATAATTGACTTTATTACCCCCACGCCCTGGCTCGGATATACCACTTTTTGGTCAACCTGGAATGTTTTTGACTTGCTCATTAACCGGAATACTACAATATAAGCGGAAAACAGTCTATAAGATATAGTTTAAAAAACTTGAATTTTACCCTTTTTGGTACTTTAGTACTTGACAACTTTTTAAAAAAATAATAAAATAAGAAAAATTCATTTTATTTTCAGGAGGAAGTAAATGACACAGAAATCAAGAATTGTGGGAATTCTTCTCATCGCGTTGATTGTGCTTGTCGCTTTTTCGGCTTGTACAAAAAAAGACGACCGCGTCACACTAAAGGTATTGTATTATCTTGAAGCAACAGCGCCCAATGCTATCACAGATGCGAACGATTGGTTTGGAACCTTTGAAAAGAACAACCCAAATGTCAGAATCGAGAGGGAAAATCTATTTGATGAGCCCTTCCATGACAAGACAAGGGCCTATGCAGCGGCGGGCGAACTCCCCGACGTACTGTATGTATGGCCGTCTGGACGCTCGGATTACCTGCACGATCAGCATCTCTTAAAAGATCTGGGACCCTTTATTGCCAGAGACAACCTCAGAGGCTTATTCCTGCCCCTGACAATGGATCCGGCCCAGCAGCAAGCCGGTTATATGGCTATGATTCCGCAGGGCATCACCACCACTCACGCGTTCTTCATCAACATGGAAGTATTGAACGACTGCGGTCTGCAGCCGGCCAGAAACTATGATGAACTGAAAGCTCAGGTTCCTGTACTGAGAGCGAAAGGCTATGAAACGGTAATGATACCGGCCCAGAGCGACTGGGTAATGCAGAGCTGTCTGTTCTCAATGATCGCCGGACGTTTCGGCGGAGCGGACTGGCACGAGAGGATTCTTAGCGGACGTGCGAAATTCACCGATGCCGAATTCGTAAACGGCCTTGACTTCGTCAGGCAGCTTTATGCTGACGGCGTAATTCAAAGAACCGCTGTCGGTATTGACTACGGCGAAGGCCCCGGAATGTTCGCGACCAACAAAGGCGCGTACTATATTGACGGCGACTGGCGCGTAGGCGCGTTCATCACCGACTCCAGCACCGGACAGGCCCTTATCAGCCCCTCAAGGCAGAACAACATCAGAATCACCGTATTCCCCGATATTCCGGGCGCCAGAATCAATTCGGCAAGTTCCGTTATCTGCGGCGTTGGCTATGCAATGAGTGCGGCAATTCCTGCCGGCTCTGCTAAAGAAGCGGCGGCGTGGGAGCTTGTTAAATGGCTGACAGGAAAAGAAGTTTCCGAGACAAGAACCGAACACGGCGGCACCCCGACTCCGTCCAGAACCGACCTGAATTTCGCGGCGTTGAACCTCGAACCCATGCAAAAAGCAGTCGCCAACTTGGGAAATGAATTCACCACAGCTACAGTCGTAATTGACGGCGTATTCGCGTCCGAAGTATATCTGCCGATTAACACCGGCCTTATCGAAATCGCGGTAGGAAGACTGACACCCAGGCAAGTAGCCCAGAATGTTCAAGACGCTTATGACGCGTGGAAACGCTAGTTTAGCGTACAATTAAAAACCGCTTGACCCAACGGATTTGTTCGGGAACAGCAAAGCGGACTTTAGTCCAAACGGACTTTGGTCCGCAAGTTCCCGGATGAATCAGCGGTCAGGTAAACAGAGCAGGGCATAATTATGAAAGACAGTTTAGCTAAAACGGAAGAAAGGGCATCTTATATAATACTTGTCGCGCCGGCCCTGTTTATCTACCTTTTTGTAATGGCTTTTCCTACGTTTTTTTCCGTAATATTAAGCCTCTCCAATTACAAGGGAGGAAAAATTTTCAGCCCCGGCAGCATGAGTATTGTTGGTTTTGGAGCTTACGCGAATATTTTAAAAGACCATTACTTCTTTATGGCGCTCAAAAACAATATTTTAATTGTTCTTATATCTGTTTTTGGACAGATACCGCTGGGCTTTTTTCTTGCCTATATACTCTCACGCGGGCTTATCAAGGCAGTTGATTTTTTTCAGTCAATGATATACCTTCCAAACGTAATTTCTACCGTTGTCGTAGGTATCCTTTTCAAGAGATTTTTCCTGAGTTCCAACAGCGTATGGATAGAAATCTCGCGGCACTTCAATCCGGCGGCGGAGTATATACCGGACAAGAACGCGATGTTTCCGATTCTTGTCGTAATACTCTGGATGTATACCGGAATGTACGTTTTAATTTTCCTGGCAAATATGCAAAAAATCGACGTGTCAATAATTGAAGCTTCCAAAATTGACGGCGCAAACGAAATGCAGACACTTCGCTATATCATATTACCGGCTCTGTCCGGCGTAATTGTAACAAGCGCAATCCTGGCGATTTCAGGTTCGCTTAAATCTTTCGATCTTATATTTGTAATGACTGAGGGAGGGCCGGCCTACAGTACCAGCGTTCTCTCTATCTATATGTATATGAAAGCTTTCCGCGGGGCGCCGAATTATCCTGTCGCCAACGCCATATCAACAATAATGGTTGTGATCTGCTTCATATTAATCGGATTAACAAGAAGCGTAGAAAAACGTTTTTCAGGAGAATAGTATGGCTGACATAAAAAAAACGAATGAGTTTTCTCTTTTAATAATGTACACAATCGTAGGCATCTTTACAGTTCTCGCGGTATATCCTATTTTCTGGCTTTTGGTAAATTCATTCAAAACAACACAGGATTATATGCTGTCAAGCAAGCTGGCTCTTCCGACAAAATGGTTTTTCAATAATTATCCCATAGCATGGCGGGATGCCAATTTTCATGTCTTAACCTCAAACAGCGTCTTTTTTTCTGTAGTATCGGTACTTTCGATTATCATGTTAAGCTTTATGGCCGGCTTCGCTTTTGCCAAACTTCCGTCAAAAATAACGGTTTATCTTCACAGTTCCTTTGTTATCGGCATACTGATAACCCTTCAATGCATCATGATTCCTCTTTTTATAATGATGAGATCGATAGGTTTGTATAATACCAGACTGGGGGTGCTTATCCCCTATATCGGAATTGGACTCCCAATGGCCGTCTATCTTGCCACCGAATACATCAAGGGTATCCCCGATGAAGTTATTGAGTCCGCCCGCATTGACGGCGCGAAATATATGCGTATTTTCAGCCATGTTATACTGCCTATGGCGGCTCCTGTTGCGACAACTGTAGCTATTTTAACTATAACCGGAGTGTGGAACGAGTTTATGCTTATAAATATTCTTGTTTCTACAGATAGATTAAAAACTCTGCCACTCGGAATCAATATGTTTGCCGGTTCTCTGGCCACCGACTACGGCAAACAATTCGCGGCTCTTACTATCGGAATGACGCCTATGGTTGTTTTCTATGCAATATTCAGAAAGCAAATAACAAAGGGCGTATCGGCCGGAGCAGTCAAGGGCTGATGACGTGTCTTGAACTCAATGGCATCTGGAAACTGGGAACTGAAAACGCGATAAATGCCGAAGTGCCTGGTACAGTTCTGGGCGCATGGGTCAAGGCGGGGTTGATCCCCGATCCTTTCTACGGTGAAAATGAAAAGGCAATAACTCCTCTTTTTGACAGGGACTTTGAGTACTCAAGGACTTTTACCGCAGGCGAAGAGCTATTGGCGCATGATACGGTTGAACTGGTATGTTTGGGCATCGACACGCTCGCGGAAATTTTCATTAACGAAAAAAGCATTGCGCGGGTAAACAATATGCACCGCGTCTGGCGTTTCGATGTAAAAAAAATATTGAAAACTGGTGAAAATACAATACGCGTTGTTCTTTTTTCTCCAAATGCGTTTATCGCAAGAGCCTACCGTGAGGGCCGGATAAATTACATCAGCACAGGCGGAATGGCCGGCTCAGGATACCTTCGCAAAACCCACTGCCAGTTTGGCTGGGATTGGGGGCCGCAGCTTCCCGACGCAGGTATTTGGCGGAGTATCTATATTGAAGGCTGGAGCAATGTAAAAATCGACGATGTATACATCATTCAGGAACACTCTTCTCCTGTCAAATCCTCCGAAACAGGGGAAACGGCAGGCGGACAGGTAACATTGCGCGTACAAATAAAAGCGAAAACATCAGATCTGAAGCGTTTCTGGGCGGAAGGCAGGGAAATAAAAGCCGCTATACGCATAACGCCTCCCCAATCAGGCGGAACTATCAATATTACCGGCGCTATCCCCGACATCACAAAGCTTACGGAACTAACAGCCGTAATTGCTGAACCATGTCTTTGGCGTCCTAACGGTCTTACGGGAAAATATGAGACTCAGCCTCTTTACAACATAAAAGTTGAACTGCTTGATTCACGGACGGACAGTGTACTTGACGAGCGGCGTCTGCGGATCGGCTTGCGTACAATGACGTTCAGCGCGGATAAAGACAACAGGGGACGCGAATTTGCCATGACAGTTAACGGATTAAAAATCTTTGCTATGGGCGCGGACTATATTCCCGAAGACTCGATCTTCCCGAAAATCAACAGGGAGCGCACAAAACGGCTTCTGGAGGACTGCGTAAAGGCAAATTTCAACAGTATACGCGTCTGGGGAGGCGGCTATTATCCTGATGATTACTTTTACGATATATGCGACGAGCTGGGACTGGTGGTCTGGCAGGACTTCATGTTCGCCTGCAATGTTTACGAACTGACGGATAATTTTGCGGCTAACGTTGCCGAAGAGGTGCGGCAAAATGTTATTCGCATACGTCATCATCCCTGCCTTGGACTGTGGTGCGGCAACAACGAGATGGAAACAGCATGGGTTGATTGGGACAGAGTCCGTTTCCATCACCCGTCATTAAAAGCGGATTACATCAAACTTTTTGAAAGCATAATTCCCTCTGTATTAAAAGAAACAGACCCTCAAACTTTCTACTGGCCCTCCTCGCCTTCATCAGGCGGAAGTTTTGATTCTCCCAATGATCCAGAAAGGGGTGATGTGCATTTCTGGGATGTCTGGCACGGGCTTAAGCCTTTCAGCGAGTACAGAAAACATCTTTTGCGTTACTGTTCGGAATTTGGCTTCCAGTCGCTGCCGGAAATGGAAACAATCAGAAGTTTTGCCGAAACAGACGAGCTGAATTTTTTCTCTCCCGTTCTGGAAGCGCATCAGCGAAATCCCGGCGGAAACGGAAAAATTTTGTTTTACCTTTCTGAAACTTACCGTTATCCGAAAGATTTCGCATCTCTTGTTTATATTTCCCAGATTTTACAGATGGAAAGCATACAAACAGGCGTGGATCACTGGCGGCAAAACAGGGGCAGATGCATGGGAGCGATTTACTGGCAGCTCAACGACTGCTGGCCTGTAACTTCCTGGTCAAGCATTGATTATTTTGGCAGGTGGAAGGCGCTTCATTACGGAGCGCGCAGGTTTTTCGCGCCTCTGCGTGCGACGATTTATATAGACGAAACGGAACCGGCGAAACCGGGTTCGCTGTCAGTCCCTTTAAAAAGAACTGTGCGGGTTTTTGTCCACAACGACACAATGTATCACTCATCGGGGACTCTCCGCCTGTTCCTGAAAGACAGGGACTTTAATATTCTGGCGGAAGAAACTCTCGATGTAAAACTGCCGCCGCTTTACGCGGGAGAAGCGCTTGTCCGGGATTTCCGCGATATTATCAACACGGTTGAACTGGAACGTTCCTGTTTTGTTACATCTGATCTGCGCGTCGACGGAAAGCAGGTTTCAAAGGAAACGGCGCTTTTTGTTCCGCCGAAACATTTTTCGTTCAGGAAACCGAATTACAGCGCAGAAGCGCGCGATGAGAAAGATCATTTTACGATAACTGTAAAAGCGGACAGTTTCTGCCGGTTTACAGGCATAAAAATAATGGGAGAGGATCCTGTATTTTCAGATAACTATTTCGACATTACCTGTAAAGACGGAGAAAAAGTACAGGTGTTAAAATCGGAACTAAAAAAAGACTACACGGCGCAGGATTTGAAAGACGCTCTTTCTGATATAATCAGCGCAGGCGGCAGTTATTAAGGAGAGGAAAATGAGAGAAATTCGCAGACTGGAACAGGAAGACTTGCATCAGTTATACAGAATCTACACGATGGTTTACAATCAACGCAGGGATTTTTCCAAAGAAGAAAATCATGAAATCGATCCGCTGGATCATCCTGCCAATTGGGCATGCGGCGTTTTTGAAGGCAAAAAACTCCTCGCCGGAATGTTCGAACTTGATTTCCTTATGCGCTTTGACGGACACAGTGTAAAAATGTCAGGCATCAGCGGAGTCGGAACCCTTTTGGAAGCGCGTAACGGCGGCTGTATCAGGCGCATTTTTGAAAATATTCTGCCTGAGGCGTACGAAAAGGGAGTTGTCTTTTCTAATCTCTCTCCGTTTTCCCACGACTTCTACCGGAAATTCGGCTATGAAACCGCCTGTACGCGAAACAACATATCGATATCCACGGGAGATTTATCGGAAATAAGGCCCAAAGGACAGTACGTTCATATTCTTCCCGGAGACGACACTTCCCTGTTAGCTGAAATACACTCGGCATATATCGAAAATATCAACCACGGGATTCACAGGGATTACTGGCCGGACAACCGCGCGTGGAAACGTTACACAAGGGAAGACCCATGCGCGACAGGAAGGTATCTTTACCTGTGGAAGGACGAAAACGGAAAAGCGCGCAGTTACATCAAGTATCAGGACATTATGGAAGACGATGAGCACAGCATATCGGTAACGGAGCTTGCCTTCATCGACAGGAAAGGTCTTTACGGCGCGCTTGGAATAGCGGGCGGCCTTTCCGCCCAGTTTCAAAATTTCAAGTGGCAGATGCCCGCATTTATCGACGCGTTCGATTTCATAGGCGACGATTGGTCTGTGGAAAGCGAAATGAAACCCAGGGAAATGACAAGGGTTGTTAATGTAAAAACCGCGCTTGAGCTTATGCGCCGCCCCTACGTAGAGGGCGAATATGTAATCGAAGTTGAAGATGATGAACACATTCCTGCCAATAACGGAAAGTACCTTGTGGAGTTCGGGCCGCAGGGTTCCAAAGTTTCGT
>JGI24698J34947_10001774_pt1 | contig 11507 bp, 8 predicted proteins | sample TergutMp193P3_FD_34947 | JGI IMG/M metagenome (IMG submission 34947)
TCTCTTTTTTCCGCTTGGTTTTGCGCCCCCGGTTCCCCTTAGGGCGCGCGTTCTTTCAGGGGTTTCCCCATGAAGCCTTTAGCCGTTTTATTCCGGTTTTTCGATAGGCCTGCGCGGAAACTTCAGTTCCGGAACAAGCCGAATATCCTTCTGTTAATCTACCGCTTTTTTTGCTCTTTGTCAAGCGGTTACTGAAAAAAATTGCGGAAAATGACAAGAATAAAAAAAACGCCGAGCTGACCCGGCGTTTTGTCGCTGATTAGGCTTCTTAGAATTTGTAGCTTACGCCGAGTTGCAACAACCCAGTCCTGAACAGGCTAACAGTTTCAGTAGTATAGTCCAATCGCTCAGAGCCATTGATATATCTCATTGTGTTGTAATCAAGCACTCGTTTAAAGCTATTATACCACACTTGCTCAAATTTAATTACATTCCAAAGAAAACCTGTGTAAATGCTCCAGTGTTCGGAAAAGGCGTATTCGCCCCTGCCGCCGACCATAAACGCAAAACCAAAAATTTGATTTGCAGGCTGTGCGGAAGTACTAGTCTTTTGCGTATCACTATCGTCAAAGGTAAGTTTATCTTTTTCGCCAAAATATATACTTGCCAGCAGAGGCACTGAAACCGTCCACTTTTCATGCGTCGCTTTAAGCGCGATACCTGTATAAATGCCTAAGGTATTTGAATATGTGTAGCGGTTGTTTTTCTTGTCATCGCCGGTTCTGCCGTCCGAAGTATCGTATTGGTATGTTTCTTGACTAATACTGACGCTAAAACCTGACAGAATATCAAGTTTTTCAAACCCAAACCCGATTCCAAGAGACGGGGTTATGCTTGAAAAGTCTGTGCTAACCTCTCCGCTGATGAAAAACTGGGCGAACGCCCCTACCGTGACAAAGACCGCGAGAACCAACACCAATAAACTCTTTCTTGGCATTTTTGCTCCTTTATTTTATGGCAATAAAGTTTTTCTCGTTATATTTTGTCAAGCGAATGTGAAAAAAGACAAGGACGCAAATTGAACTACCAGACCGACGGTTACGGGGATTAACAGGTTGTCATAATCTTCCAGAGGCAGGGCTTCTATTACTGTGGCGGTAATGGCGGCTATAAAGGAAATGAAAAGACTGCCGGACACCGCATAGGCGCTTGCCAAAACTACGGCAAAACAGGCAAGGGAGCCTTCGACGCTTTTGCCAAAAAGGAAACCAGGCCGTAATTTGCCGAAAACCTTGCCTACAAGACTGGCAACGCCGTCGCCAAAGGCAAGGGCGTAAATGGCGATTGCCGCCGCAGGAGACGGATACATCAGCAGGGCAAGAAGAGCGCCCAAGCCCAAAGTTACAGGACCCATTACAAAATGACCCATGTCGCGAGGACGGGATGCCATACTGGTTAAAGAAGAAATTACGGGGATTTTTACGCCGGAAAGACGCAAATATTCCATCAGCGCATAACCCAAAGTCCCGACCATGAGAAAAAGCATTGTTGCCGTCCTGTTTATGGCGGCCATTGAAGGACTAAGAGCTATAAGAAAGTGGATAGCTTTCCTTACGATTTCTGATTTTAGCTGAAAGGCGGTTGAGGATGATGAATAATTTGCAAACTTTGTTCTATCCATGCCGGCTTACTAGCAAGAACCATGCCAAGTGTTGAAAGATCAATATCGATATTTCGTAAGTCTATATGTTATATAGAGTTACGGAAGCTCGCAATGCAGGAAAATCGGTTTATTCTACCATGAATCATAAAAAAATGTATAAAAAATTAGACAGTTTGTATACTAATTTTACTATTCCCCATACTCCTTGATTTTCGCTATAATAACCCCACTATGAAAACAACGACCGGTCATTGGGCGGACGAAACCGCGTCAAAAATTGTCTTTGAAAAGGGCGAAAAAGAGCTCTACACCTGCGCGTCCGGGATTACGCCTTCGGGGACGGTGCATATCGGCAACTTTAGGGAAATTATTTCTGTGGAACTTGTTGTGCGCGCGCTGAGGGACATGGGCAAAAATGTGCGTTTTATTTATTCGTGGGACGATTACGACGTGTTCCGCAAAGTTCCAAAAAATATGCCAAAGCAGGACGAGCTTGAAAAACACCTGCGCTTTCCTATAACTATGGTTCCAGACCCTTGGGAGCGCGATTCAAGTTATGCCCGTCATCACGAGGTTGATGTTGAAAGCGTGCTTCCAAAAGTTGGGATAAACCCTGAATTTATTTATCAAGCTGAAAGATACACAGCGTCGCGTTACGCGCAAGGCATACGGGGGGCGCTTGAAAAGCGTGATGTGCTAAAAAACATTCTTGACAAATTCCGCGATGAGGAACACAAGATTCAAGGCGAATGGTGGCCTGTCAGCGTTTTTTGCGAAAAGTGCAATAAGGACGAAACCGAAATTGACGGTTGGGACGGCGATTGGGGATTAAGTTACCATTGCGAAGCGTGCGGTTGTCAGGAAAAGATTGATATTCGCAAAGCAAAGGGCGTAAAGCTGGCGTGGCGGATCGACTGGCCGATGCGCTGGGAATATGAAAAAGTTGATTTTGAACCTGCCGGAAAAGATCATCACAGTCACGGCGGAAGTTTTGATACCGCGCGTCACGTCTGCAAAGAAGTGTACGATTATGACGCGCCTGTTTCATTCCGCTATGATTTTATCGGCACGAAGGGGCTTCCGGGAAAAATGTCATCTTCATCCGGCAATGTAATCACTATCGCCGATGTGTTAAAAGTGTACACGCCGGAAGTCGCCCGTTTCCTGTTTGCAGGAACACGTCCCAATACTGAATTTACAATTTCTTTTGATCTTGATGTGATAAAGATTTACGAGGACTACGATAAAACAGAACGCATTGCATGGAAAATTGAAACGGCAAAAGACGAAGCTGTTTATCAAAAAGAAAAGCGCATTTACGAACTTTCACAGGTAAGCGTTGACGGAAAAACTCCTTCTCTTACTGACAGACAGCCCCCTTATCAAGTTCCTTTCCGCCATTTGTGCAATTTGATTCAAATAGCGGACGGCGATATTGAAAAGACACTCGCGGATTTAGCGGCTGAGGACGGCGGCAGACCGAAACAAGAGCAGATAACGGCTCTGCGCTCAAGGGCGTTATGTGCAAAATACTGGATTGAAAACTGCGCCCCGGACGAGTTCCGTTTCCGCTTATTGCCTTCGGGAGGAGCGGCAGCTCTTTCGCAGGAAGAACGCGCAAAGTTAAGACCTTTGTCGGACGTTGAAAAAAACGCGGTTCGTATCCTGCGCGATAACGTTATCTGCAAAATAGAAGAATTCGCCGATGACAAATCATGTTCCGCAGAAATTTACTCTTCTGCGGAAAAAGCCGGTATTGACGGCAAGGCGCTTTTCGCCGCCGCCTATCAAGCGCTGATCGGCAAAGATCAAGGTCCGCGCCTGGCAAATTTCCTGAGAGCGATAGATAAGGAAAGACTGCTGGCAATTCTTAAAGATTACTAACTAAAAACGGGGGTTGCCCGGGATAATGCCGCCATATTATTTTCTCTTCATTAACGGGCACTTTATGAAGGAATATGTTGCTTTTTAACAGAGCGGATTCGGCGTCTTTAGGGATACTTTCGTCAGTGAAAACGCCGGTTAATTTTTCCAACTGCATCAAACTGTAGGCTCCACGGCGTTTAAACTTGGCGGCTTCTGTCAATATAAAAATTTTCTGAGCGCGTTTTGCAAGTTCCAGCGCGGTTTCAACGCGCATGTGATCCCTGCCCGTAAACCCATAGCCGGGAATAAAGCCGTCAGTGCCTAAAAAGAATTTTTCAGAAAAAAATATTTCTCCGCATTTAACTGTCATTGGACCGACAAGCACCTGCGACTCAGGCTGAAAAGAGCCGCCTAAAAGGATAATTTTTACATTCTGCAGTTTGCATACATAATTCGCGACAAAAGCTGAATTGGTAATGATGGTAACATTTTTTTTGGAAAGAGCCAGTTCTTCGGCAAACAACGCACAGCAGGAACCCGATTCAATCATTACGGTTTCGCCTTCTTCCACTGTCTGCGCCGCGGCGCTGGCAATCTTTCGTTTAACAGAGTAATTGAACGCCATTCGTTTACCCGTGTCGTCCGCGCCGTCCAAACTTACATATCCGTGAGAACGGCTGATTATTCCGCGCTTTTCCAATCTTTCCAAATCTCTGCGCAGTGTCACCTGAGAAACATCCAGCAATTCGGCAAGCAGGATTGTTTTCATCGTTTTGTTAGATGCTAAGAGATCGAGAATCTTGACGACTCTATCCATAATCAATTTTCCTCACTTTCCCAAGTGATAAAAACAGGCATTGTCCCCGCTTTTATAACCGTTTCCGCCTGAATTGGGCTTACGCTTCCTGAAACTGGATCGTGTATCCTGTGATTTTGTCCCGGAAGTTTTAAAGAAATTCGCTTTGAACCTAAACCTTCGTTCCATAAAACAAGAGCGCCGCCGTCGCCCCTAAACCAAAACATTCGCAGTGAATTGGGAATACCGTCACGGCCCGTCTCTTGCACATAACAGGTTGTCCCGGGCAGGTATTTGGCGCATAAACGGAACGCTTCGGCTCCTTTGGAAGTATAGTCCTCTCTGCTCCGTACCAAGCCAAAAAAATCTTCTGAATCGCCATTAACACGGGCGATAGGATCAAATAACTGATACCAAAGAAATTTATTACTGCCCCTTGCCGCAAGAAGTACAATGGTTTTTATTACATATTCGGGGAGTCTTTCTTCACGTACTTTGGTAGGGTACATACCTCCGGTAGGAAAGCCCATTTCGGTAACCCATATTTTATCTCCAAAGCCATAATCATCTGCAATTTTTTTAAACCGATCATAAAGCATTGCGGAACGCGCAGGGTTCAATTCATAAGGGTGAAAAGCTATACCGTCTGTTTTTTCCATTGCACCGGATTCAAAAAACTTTCTTATGAATTTTTCCGGTAGTCCAAAAACACCCCGATTAAAAGCGCCGCCAAGCAAAATCACTTCACTGTCAACTTCCCTGACCGCATCGGCGGCCTGACGGGAAAGCTCAATAAACTCATCATCGATTCCTGTCCAAAAGTGAGAGTTCGGTTCGTTCCAAATGCACCATGCGCCAATTCTACCCTGAAAGTACTCGACTGTCTTTCGTACATATTGAAGAAAATCCGGCAGTTTATGAGGCGGAACATGTTTACGGCGCTCTCCGTCTTCATGTATCCATGCGACGTCATAAGCTAAAACACCGATAACTTTTATACCGACAGCCGCATTATTGTTTACTATTTCATCATAATAATCAAAATTCCATTTGCCCTGTTCAGCTTCTATTCTATCCCAATTAAAAGTGTGCAATATCCAGCTTGCGCCAAGATAGTTCAAATATGCAAATTCTTCTTCAGTCCCTGTTCTTCCGGCATGAACAATTCCGAGATAGTCCGAAGGAACAACAAAATTTTCTTTGAAAACAGATGTAGACATCGAAGCGCAGGAACTGAAAAGAAATATCATGGCTGTAAAGATTACAGCTAACGATAATCGCTTCATCTACAGTTCCAGAGACCTGCTTTCTATCTTTTCAAGCGCGTAAGAGGCAAAATAATCTATTTTCATCGCCTCAAGCTGTTCGCCGTTGCGAAGACGTATCGACACTGTGCCTTCATCGGCTTCACGCTGACCTACAACAAGCATGTAGGGAATTTTTCGCGTCTGGCAGGCACGAATTTTCGCATTTAGGCGATCATCATCAAGTTCAACCGTTACGCGCAAATCGTGAGCCTTAAGGCAGACGGCAACTTTTTTTGCGTACTCGTTAAACGCTTCCGAAACAGGAATGACGGCGATTTGCTCAGGGGCAATCCACACGGGGAACGCGCCGCCAAAGTGCTCGATTAACACGCCGAAGAACCGTTCAAGACTGCCAAAGAGCGCGCGGTGAATCATGTATGGGCGTTTGTGCTGTCCGTCATTGTCGACAAAGGTCATGTCGAAGCGTTCAGGTTCGTTAAAATCGAACTGAATTGTCGTTGTCTGCCATTCGCGGCCAAGCGCGTCTTTTATTTTAAGATCGATCTTGGGACCATAAAACGCGCCGCCGCCTTCGTCAGTTTCGTAGGCAAGTCCTTCGGCTTCTATCGCCCTTCGCAAACTTTCAAGAGCTGCATCCCATCGGCTTTGTTCGCCGACGCTCTCTTTGGGACGTGTCGCAAGGTACGCCTTAATGTCTTTAAAACCAAAAGTCTTCCATATATGTAGACTAAATCTTAAGACTTCGCGAATCTCGCTTTCCATTTGTTCGGGCGTACAGATGATATGCGCGTCGTCCTGTGTAAAACCGCGTACGCGCAACAAACCGTGCAAAACGCCTGAGCGTTCGTAGCGGTAGACTGTCCCAAGTTCCGCCCAGCGAAGTGGAAGGTCGCGGTAGGAATGTCCCTTGTTATTGTAAATTAAAAAATGGAAAGGGCAGTTCATCGGTTTTATGTAGTAATCCTGATTGTCAATTTTCATGGGACTGTACATATTTTCTTTGTAAAAGCCGAGATGTCCCGATGTTTCCCAAAGCCAGCTTTTGCCGATGTGAGGCGTGTAGAGTATTTCGTAACCGTTGCGGTAATGTTCCTTCCGCCAAAAATCTTCGATGGCAACGCGCATACGTCCGCCGTTTGGATGCCAGTAAATAAGACCAGCGCCGGCTTCTTCGTGAACTGAATAAAGGTCAAGTTCTTTTCCAAGACGGCGATGATCGCGTTTTTCAATTTCTTCAAGAAATGCGAGATGGGCTTTTAAGTCTTTTGGATTTTCCCAAGCTGTTCCATAGATACGGGTAAGCATTTGGCGGTTTTCATCACCGCGCCAATAAGCGCCGGCTATGCTTTGCAGTTTGAAAGCGGCGGAGTTTATCTCGCGCGTGTTGGCGACGTGCGGTCCCTTGCAAAGATCGCCCCACTCGACATCGCCTTTCGCGTCCACATTTTCATAAACCGAGATTTCAGCATCTTCCGGCAATTCTTTTATAAGTTCTGTCTTGAACGGCTCGCGCGCAAAAAGCATCAGCGCGTCTTTGCGGTTCACTATCATTTTTTTAAAATCCTGACGGCTTTCTATTATGGCTTTCATCTCCTTCTCTATAGAAGGAAGATCATCTACGGTGATGGGCTTAGGCAGGAGAAAATCGTAGTAAAAACCGTGCTCGACACTTGGACCGATGGCGGTTTTGGTTCCGGGAAAGAGTTTTACCACAGCCTGCGCCATGATGTGGCTCACCGAGTGGCGGATTACGGCCAATTTTTCTGATGCTTCTAACTGTTTATCAGACATATTAAAAGAATATCATATTTTGAAACTAACGTCTATTGTTTCCAAGTCCCATGTAATATATGATACTACACCATGAGCGAGCAAAAGATTGAATTATTGGCTCCTGCCGGTTCGCCCGAGTCGCTTGACGCTGCTGTTGGAGAGGGTGCGGACGCGGTATATCTCGGCTTGAAGGATTTTAACGCCCGTCTGAGAAGCGCCAATTTTACCTACGCTCAATTTGAAAGCGCGCTCCGTTCCCTGCGCAAAATGGGAAAAAAGGTCTATGTCACTGTAAACACGGTTTTTGAACAGCGTGAAGCCGACCGTATGTACCAGTTTTTAAAATACCTCGCAGGACAGGGGCCGGACGCGCTAATCGTTCAGGATTTTGGCGTTGTTGAAATGGCGCGTTCCCAATTTCCTTCTTTAAGGCTCCACGCTTCTACGCAGATGAACATCGCATCGGCGAGAGGGGCGAACGCGCTTTCGAGGCACGGCGTTTCGCGCGTAGTTTTGGCGCGGGAACTTTCCCTTGAAGAACTGCGCAGTATTAAAAGCGAAACAAATCTTGAACTTGAGGTTTTTGTTCATGGAGCCCTCTGCATAAGCGTATCGGGACTCTGTCTTTTTTCAAGTTTTCTGGGAGGCAAATCGGCTAATCGCGGAATGTGCACACAGGCGTGCAGAAGATTGTACCGCCGTTCAGAGGGCGAAAGCGGTTACTATTTCAGCCCCAACGATTTACAGCTTTTGGAGCGCGTGCCTGATTTAGCCGACGTCGGAATTAACGCCCTCAAGATTGAAGGGCGCATGAAAAGCGCGTCTTATGTGGGCGCGGTCGTTTCCGCTTACAGGCTGGTTGTGGACGCTGTCGCTGAAGGGAACGAAGATCAGATACAGAGAAGTATTGAGCAGGGGCGCGAAATTTTGCGTAACGATTTTGCGCGTCCAAAGACGCAGTATTTTTTTAACGGAGAGCCGTCCGCCGACAATGGAATCGACTGGTTGAATCCTGAACAGGACGGCGGAACGGGTATCAGTCTTGGGACAATTCTTAAAGTGAAGGGAACAGGCGGCGAAAGACGCGCTTTTGTTTTACCGCCTGAAAAAATCGCCCTTTCAGCGCGTGATTCTGTGCGCATACACAAGGGTGATGATTCGGGAAGAGTTTCTCATAAACTTTCCTTTGTAAAAACTGACGGCAAAGGTTTTTGGATTTCCGCGCCGGAAGGCGCGATGGGCGATCATGTCTACCTGATACAGACAAAAGAGATGAGTAAACGTTATGCGCAAGTAATTACGAAAGTTTCAGGGGGAAAGGGACCGGGCAGGGAAAAAGCGCCCTTTCCGCAAATACAGACGGCGCGTCACGAAAAGACGGACGGCAAAAAATCAAAAAAGAGCGAACCGTTCCCTGAAGGTTTGTATGTCGCGGTATCCCGTCCCGAAGATTTATATATAGTGCAGTCTTCGCGCCCACAACGGGTAATGCTTCCCCTGTCCCGAAAAAACGCGAGGTATTTGTTAGACGAAAACAAACCGCCCCTGCCGTTTAAACCGTCGGATATTATTTTAACGCTTGACCCTTGGTTTCCGCAAAGTACCGCAGGGTATGAAGCGGAAGAAATTAATGGGCTTATAGAGAAAGGTTATCTTCTATATATACTGAATAATCCCGGACATTTTTCGCTGTTCAGGGGGTTTGACAATGTAAAATTGATAGCCGGCACATGGCTTTACACGTTCAACTCGTGGGCGCTTTCTTTTGTCGCAGGTTTTGGAGTGGACGGATTTGTCTCGCCGTTTGAAAACAACAGGCAAAATTTAGAAAGGACGCTCGGTACAGAAAGCCACAGCAATAAAAACTCGCGTAATAGCGCAGACGGTAAAAAACGGCATGGGAAAAGCACATTACATTCAAAGTTTTTCATAACGGTTTTTGCGTGGCCGCCGTTATTCAACATCAAGGCGAATCTTGCCCCTGTTCTCGACCTTGATTCGTTTGCAGATAACAAAGATGAGGCTTTTTCTCTCGTTACAAGCCCGGAAGGTTCCTGTGTCTATCCTAAAAAATATTTTTCTATTATAGATAAAATTCAGTTTTTGAAAGAGGCAGGGTTCGGGCGTTTCATAATAGACCTATCCGGCTCTGTTTTGAAAAAAGCAGACTACCGGGATTTAATGCGTGCGGTTAATGATAACGCCCCCCTGCCCCATTCCAGCCGTTTTAACTGGAAAGACGGCTTTTACTCAGGCTAAAACACGACAGGCTCAAGTTCCCTGCCTGCCATAGCCAAAGCAGGTTCGCCGTTTTCCTCGACGTCATAATCGTCCTCGTAAGGAATATCCGGCTCGATGGCTATAGTGCCGCCGCTTGCAGGTTTCGCCTCTTTTTTGAACTCTGGGCGAAACTCCACATGTTCGGCAACAATGGTGACTCGCGAATGCGGTTTGCCGTCGGGACCGCTCCAGCGGTCTTGTTTCAAGCGGCCAACAACGCGCACTCCGCGTCCCTTCTTGCCTTTCGAGTAACACGCCTCGGCAAGCTTAGACCAAGTTTCAACATCGAAGAAAGAAACTTCCTTCTCGAAACCGGAATCCTGCTTGTAGTAACGATTCGACGCAAGACTCATTGTGCAGATTTGCGTCCCTTTTTGTGTGGATCGAAGCATTGGGTCTCTAACCAGATTGCCTTCGATTAGAATAGAATTGAGGTTGTTCATACAATCCCTCCTAGTCAAGTTCCGGCAGCCTACACCGCCGGTCTATAAATTTTCCAAAGAAAATTTATAGATACTATATATGGGTGCGCGTATGCACGGCGCTTGACCGAAAATGAAAAAAGTTTATTTATTTTTTAACCTTGTTTTTCAACCATAGTTATGATATATTATTCATAGGAGTATTTTATGTCGGATCAATTGCCTTCCTATACAGAAAACTACAAGCAAAAAAAAGTTTCGCGGTTTGTCTCAAGCGGCGGTTTTAAAATCGTTATGCTTATTATTTTAATTTTGCTTCTGCTTATTCCTGTTGCTATGGTTCGTTCGCTGATAAATGAACGCAGTGTTCGCTCGGATACAGCTGAACGTTCAATTATGGAAGCATGGGGCAGTCAGTTTGTTCTGTACGGTCCTGTTATCCGTATCCCCGTTGTCGAACGTGAAGAAGTTATAACGACAACATTCGACAGAGGCGAAAAAATTGAATCTGTGCGCGTGGTACAGCACAATAAAACGCTCTGGATTACGCCCAAAGATGTGGATATACGCGCAAATTTCTCCGCAGAGAAGAAACGCAGGGGCATTTTTTCAGTGGCGCTTTTTTCGGGTGACGTTTCTCTTACGGGTTCGTTCACATTTGAAAGAGCAAAGGACGAGCTAAAACGAAACGAGGCATTGTATCCTGAGCAAGCGGAAATCATCATAGGGCTGGCAAGCCAGAAAGGTATACGCAGGGTTATCAAAGCCGACTGGAACGGAAGCGAACTTTTTTTCAAGCCTGGGAACCGTAACTTTTTGCTCGATAGTTACAGCGATGATAACGGCGTCAATGCTTTAAGTCCTTTTAAAACAACAGATATAAACACATTTGATATACAATTTGTTGTGCAAGGCGGAAAGTCAATGCGGATACTTCCCATCGGAGAAACTACGCTGGCGCACATTCAGTCAGATTGGCCGTCTCCATCGTTTCAGGGAGGATTTTTGCCCACGACTTATACGCTTTCGGAAAGCGGATTTAACGCCGATTGGGAAATCAGTTATTTGAGCAGATCGATTCCGCTCTTTTGGGTTACGGGAGAAAAAGACGAAAAAAGCAGCCGTCCATTGAGGCAGGAACTTTTCGGCGTTAATTTTTTCAAACCTCTTGACCATTACGCGCTCAACGAACGCGCGGTAAAATACGCCATTTTGTTTTTAGTCATTCCTTTTTTAACTTTGTTTTTTCTGGAAGTATTTTCTCAAAGGTCGATTCATCCGGCGCAGTATTTGCTTTCAGGTCTTGCGAATATAATTTTCTATCTTTTACTTTTGTCGATCTCGGAACATATTCCCTTCTCCTTCGCATACCTAATTGCCGCCGCTGCGCTTACCTGCATGATGTCGCTGTATGCGCGTTCGTTAGTTGAAACGTGGACGCGAAGCGCGTATATGGGACTTGTTATGGCGCTGTTGTACTTAATTCTCTATCTGACTCT
>JGI24698J34947_10001775_pt1 | contig 11505 bp, 13 predicted proteins | sample TergutMp193P3_FD_34947 | JGI IMG/M metagenome (IMG submission 34947)
TACATCTTGAGGTCGGGGTCTACTTTGAAAGAGGGGGTCTTTTCCTGCCCGCCTGAGTGAAAGGGGCATCTTCCCCACCACCTGCCGCCTCTTTTTTCAAGGCGGACATAATCGCCCACTACTGAGATTGCGTCGAGGCGGTTGTTTACTTCCTGAATGGTTGATTTTGCTATAAGGGTCACAACGCTCCCTTTTAGGATTGGCCCTTAGGCACAAGCTGTCCCGCCCTGATGTGTTCGTCAAAAGTCTTTGAGAAGTAATGCCTGCCGCTTTGCGGATCGTCAAGGCGGAAATAGAAATACTCAGTATTTTCCGGGGAAAAAGCCGCCCGCAGGGCGACGGAGCCGGGCGCGGAAATCGGTCCAGGGGGCAAGCCCGGCACAAGGTAGGTGTTGTACGGGTCGCGGATTTCCAGGTCTCTGTTGTAAAGGACTGCCGGATGGGGCTTCCCCTGAATTTCAGTAATTATATACTCGACGGTAGCGCACGACTGCAATGCCATGCCGATACCAAGGCGGTTGTAGAAAACCCCAGCCATAAGAGGCGCTTCTTCGGCAACGCGGTACTCCCTCTCAACAATGGAGGCCATTATCACCCTTTGGTTTAATTCCTGCGGGTTCAAATTAAGCACGGAAGGATCAAAACTTTCGATCCTGCTGTAAAAAGTATCCGCCATTGATTTTATCACCTGCGCCGCCGGGTATCCCGCCGGGAACATATAGGTATCGGGGTACAGGTAGCCTTCCATTGTTTCATTTGGGATTCTGTAACTGTTGATTATGGCGGGGTCCCTTGCCGCTTCCAGAAAATCATCAGCGGGGCAGATACCGGCATCTTCCAGAATTCTCGCCGTTTTGGTAAGAGTCACGCCCTCGGGGATTGTAACCCTGTGCAGAATCTGCCTGCCCGAAACAAGGACGCTGTGAATGGCAATCTGGGTCGCTGGAATTTCAATCAGGTATGTGCCGGTTTTCAGGTGCTCTTTTTCAAAACGGCACAACAGATACCAAAAATGCCTGCTGCTTATAAGCCCGGCCCTTTCAAGACGCATTCCCACCGATTGGGCGCTCTCTCCCCTGCGGACTTCGATTTTGTATAGACCGTCTTCCATTCTTGTTATTCCGTCCAAATCCGCGTAAGAGGGAACGGCGGATTGGACAGGAGAGTTAAAATACATGAAAGCGCCCAATGATGCCAAAACCAAAAGCAGAGTGATGGAAATTATCGCTATAAAAAAAACTATTATACGAGAAAAAATCCCTTTTTTTTCTTTCTTTTTCGCGGACAATGAAACTCCATATAAAGTTGTTCGGAAACTTCAGTTTCTGAACAACTACCTTAAATTTCGTTATACCGAGAGTTCCAGGCCTTCATAAGCCAGGGTCAACTCGATATCTGTTATATTCATGCGTTCCAGATACCATTTCGCCGATTGTAAAATACCGTAGAGTTTGTGATCATCATACGAAGGATCGTGATGAAACATAACCATGCGCTTGATTCCCCAATTCGCCACAAAGTCAACGGCCAGACTGAACGCACTGTGGCCCCAATTAAACTTGTCGATGGCTTCGCCAAGGGTATACTGGCAGTCAATAACAATCAAGTCGGCTTCCTTGAAGAACGAGGTGTTTTCCTCATTCTTTAAAAAATCATTTGAAGAAAGCTCGGTATCGGTAGAATAGATAAAACGCTTGCCGTCTTCGTTGACGCAGTACGCGTAAGAATCTCCGGGATGGTTCATCTTTTTAAAACTGATGGTCCGCCCGCAAACTTCCGTTTTCTTTTCCAGACAGTGAAAAGTTTTTCTTGATCCCATATTTTCAAGCCTTACGGGAAAATACGGAGGAACCATCTGCCCGCTCAGTATTTTTTCAACATTGGGAACCGGCGAATAAAAATCCATGCTTACGGACGGATTGTAAGCGGGAGCGAAAAAAGGCAGTCCCTGTAAATGATCCCAGTGAAAATGGGAAAGGAAAACATGATAATTGGATGTTGTTCGTTTTTCGGAAATTTGAGTCATTCCCATTTCCCTGAGCCCTGAACCGCAGTCGAAAATGATACATTCTTTTTGGTCGTCTTCAAATTCAACGCTGAGGCAGGGGCTGTTCCCTCCTACAGTACCGAAGAGCCAGGGGGGGAGTTCCGCCAAAAAACGTTCCCTGCTTTCGGCGTTGGCAATATCATCGGCGGTGATCTGTTCAACGATTGCTGAAATTTTACTCTTGACACGGGAAGGCGTAATCGGGGTTGGAAGAGAGCCGCGTACTCCCCAAAAATGAATATTCATCGGTCTTGCTCCTTTCTGTTTAATATCGGCTCTGCGGTACGCATTTTTTTGTACCTGTCAATTTCCATTCTCGTGTGCAATTTGCCTGTGTTCATCCCATGACAGCCGGTCGCCGCAATTTCCCACGCTTTTTCGGAAGCGGTAGTGGATTCCCAAAACGGAAAAGTCCTGCACTGTAAAGGACGTTTTTCATAAACTGTACACCCTGAATCCCAGAAAATACAGTCCTTGTTTGTTTTCTCCTTTAAAGACAGAACTTCCTTTCCCTGCCAATCCGTAACCCACCGGCAGTATGTTCTAACAAAACCGCCCCTGTCCTGTTTCATCTCCGCCGCCAGTTTTTCCAGGTCTTTTTCCGAGAGGAACACAAAACCTGAGTCGTAACGACAGCAGGAAGAACAACGCTTGCATGAGAACTTCAGGCCGTTGGCATAAAATGGCGCGTCTGTCATTTATAGTGATTTTATACCACAAATTTGGAGCTAAATCAATAGCTGAGTCAGTACCTGCCGATGTCTTTGCGGTAATGTACTCCCTCAAAACTGATTGCGCCGGCGGTTTTGTAGGCGACGGCAAGAGCGGAATCCGGCGCAGGCTCTACTGCCGTAACTCCAAGGACGCGCCCTCCCGCCGTAAAAAACGAGCCGTCCCTGTATTGCGTTCCGGCGTGGTAGATTACAGCTCCGCCGTCCTTCGCCCCCCCGTTTTCGTCAAGCCCGCTGATTTTAAAGCCCGTCTTATACGCCGACGGGTAGCCCCCGCTTGCCAGCACTACACAGACGGCGTGTGCGTTTTTCCAGCGGATGTTGAGGTTGGCTAGTTTCCCATCGGTAACAGCCTCCATTATTTCAAGAAGATCGGTCTCCAGAAGCGGGAGTACCGCCTGCGTTTCGGGGTCGCCGAAACGGCAGTTGTACTCGATTACCGCAGGCCCTCGTGGAGTGAGCATAAGCCCGAAGTACAGACAGCCCTTGAAGGGACAGCCCTCTTTTTCCATAGCGCGGATGGTCGGCAGAAAAATTGTTTTTTCGCATACAGAGGCAATTTCGTCCGTGTAGTGAGGGTTCGGCGCGATTACGCCCATGCCTCCAGTGTTGGGCCCTTCGTTGTTGTCAAAGGCGCGTTTGTGATCCATTGAGGAAACCATCGGCGCTATTTTTTTTCCATCTGTAAAAGCGAGGACTGAAACTTCGGGGCCCGTCAAAAATTCTTCAATTACGACGCTTGATCCGCTTTCGCCGAACTTTTTTTCCCTCATGATTGAATCAACTGCTTCCCGCGCTTCGTCAATATCGGCGGCGATTATTACGCCCTTTCCGAGAGCGAGGCCGTCCGCTTTTATCACCAGCGGGAAAGAGACGGAACTTGATTTCACATAACGTACCGCTTCGTCCGCGTCGGAAAATGTTTCGTAAGCGGCGGTTGGGATGCCGTATTTTTTCATCAGATCCTTTGCAAAGACCTTACTGCTCTCGATACGCGCCGCCGCTTTATTCGGCCCGAAACAACGCACCCCCCTTTCCCCCAGAGCGTCTACCATGCCGGCAGCCAGCGGGTCATCGGGAGCCACGACAACATAATCAACCGCGTTCTGCACGGCAAAATCCGTCATGGCGGGAATGTCGGTTGGTTTTACCGGCACGCATTGCGCATCACATCTGATACCGCCGTTCCCCGGAGCCGCGTAAAGTCCGCTTATACGGGAACTTTTTTTAAGAGCCTTGATTATCGCGTGTTCCCTACCGCCTGAGCCAATTACAAGTACTTTCATGGTAACCCCTCTTCGCATATCATTGCCACCGCTTTTGGCAGAAGAACCCATTCCGCTTCGCGCATGACGCGCTGCTGTAATGTTTCGGGCGTGTCGCCGGGCAGAACATCAACCGCTTTTTGAAGGATTATTTTACCGCCGTCGATTACGTTATTTACAAAGTGAACCGTCGCTCCTGTCACCTTCACGCCGTATTTAAGAGCCTCCTCGTGGACGCGAAGGCCGTAAAAACCCTTCCCGCAGAAAGACGGTATCAACGCCGGATGCACGTTGATAATTCGGTTTTCGTAAGATCGAAGCGTCTTGTCCCCGAGTATGGACAAAAACCCCGCGAGGACGACAAGACCGATGCCGTTTTCAGCTAACGCGGCGGCGACATCTGAGTCAAAATCCGCAATATCACTGTACTTCTTGCGCTCAATAGTAATTGCCTTAATACCCGCTTTTTCCGCCCGCTCTAAAGCGACAACTCCCGCTCTTGAGGATATTACCAGCGACAGCTCTCCCCCGCCGAGTTCGTCCTTTTTCCACGCGTCAATCAGGGCTTGCAGGTTAGTGCCGCCGCCGCTTACAAGAACCGCTATCTTTATCATGCTAACCTCATGGGTAAATTTGAATTAAAAATGGTAAGATATTTTTGCCTCTTTCATTATTTGATTTGCCATGTGACGGGATTTAATTTTACCGTCCACAGTAACTTTTATATTTAGCGTTTCACTGAACCAGATGTCGTGGTCTCCCCTGCCATGATGGTGAAATGAATAGCCGTTTTGTTTCAAAATTTCGCGTACTTTTTTTTCATATTCTGCCACTATACATGCACCTGTGCCAAACGTTCCGCCTGAAAGTCTATTGTCAGATCGGTGTTTTTTAAGTCGAGCAAATCAGGAATGGCGACCTTTACCCGTTCCATCAGCGCGTCAAGGGAACCCGATTCAAGAGCGAGTCCCGGCACGTCAGAACTGCTTGCAAGCCAGACATACGCTTCATCGTCCCATGTCAAAGAAACTTTACACTCCATAAAAGAGCCTCCTTATCTTACAATAATCAACAGTAATCAAAAAGTAAATTAATTCACTCAATCTTAACCCCGCGAACGCCTTCACGTATCTCGCCGATTATTGTTGCTTTTTCGCCTGACGAACGCAGGACGCGCAGGGCTTCATCCGCGTTTTCCGCTTGAGTAATTACGCACATTCCTACGCCCATGTTGTAGGTGTTGAACATATCGCGTTCGGGGATTTTTCCAGCGGAGGCAATTAAATTGAAAATTTGCGGAATCTCAACCGCGCTTTTTTGTATGACGGCTCCTGTTTTTTCACCGAAGGCGCGGGGAAGATTCTCATAAAAACCTCCGCCTGTTATGTGACATACAGAGCGGATGGGTACTTTTTCAAAAAGACGCAAAACCGGCTTTACATATATTTTTGTCGGGATTAAGAGTTCTTCACCTAACGTCCTTCCCAGTTCGTCAAAATGTTTTTCAAGTATTTTGCCGTTTGTGTCTATCCCAAAAACTTTGCGCGTAAGTGAAAAGCCGTTGGAATGTACTCCCGAGGAGGCAAGGGCGATTATAACGTCGCCCGGTTTCACGCTGTTTTTGTCGGGGATTTTTGATTTTTCCACGATGCCGACTGAAAAACCGGCAATGTCGTACTCGTCTTCCGGCATCATTCCAGGATGTTCGGCTGTCTCTCCTCCGACAAGGGCGCATTCCGCCTGCACGCATCCTTCGGCAACGCCCGCGACAATTTTCTCAACTTTTTCAGGTATGTTTTTACCTAACGCGATATAGTCAAGGAAGAACAGGGGCCTCGCTCCTGCGCAGATGATGTCGTTTACGCACATTGCTACGCAGTCGATTCCTACAGTGTCGTGCTTGTCCAATAACATCGATATTTTTAACTTGGTTCCAACGCCGTCCGTGCCTGAGACAAGCACAGGTTCGGAGCCGTCCGTTTTTGGAAGGGCAAACAGTCCACCGAAACCGCCGATGCCTTCGATTGCGCCGGGAATCTTTGTGCGCTCGACGTGCTTTTTCATTAACTCAACAGCGCGGTATCCGGCGGTTACGTCAACGCCTGAGGCTTTGTAACTTTCGCTGTAACTGTCTTGCACATAACCTCCCTTGCTCTCAGGCGCAATTGACTGTTCGGGTACGGGATATTTGCCTGTCGGACATTCCTATTCTCCAAGCAGGCGTTTGAGTATCTCCCTGTAAGCGTCCTCCACTCCGCCCAAGTCGCGTCGGAAACGGTCTTTATCGAGTTTTTCGCCTGTCTTGCTGTCCCAGAAACGGCAGGTATCGGGGGAAATTTCGTCAGCTAACACAATCGTTCCGTCTTTTGTGCGCCCAAACTCAAGTTTAAAGTCTATTAGTTCTATCCCCAGATCTTTCAGGTACTCCGCAAGAATTGTGTTCACCTTGAAGGAGTACGCGGAAATTTTTTCTAATTCCGAAGGCGTGGCAAGTTTCATCGCGGCGATGTGGTAATCGTTAATCATCGGATCGCCTAACGCGTCGTCTTTGTAACAGTACTCAAGAACTGTAGACGCGAGCTTCGTGCCTTCGGCAAGGCCGAGCCGTTTTGAAAGAGAGCCTGCCGCGATATTGCGGACGATAACCTCTATGGGCACTATCGTTACTTTTTTTACCAGCGTCTCGCGCTCTGTTAGTTCTTCAATAAAGTGAGTGGGTATTCCCCTTGACTCAAGCAGTTTCATAAGATGATTTGTAACGCGGTTATTGATAACTCCCTTACCTACGATTGTCCCCTTCTTTTCGCCGTTAAACGCCGTAGCGTCGTCCTTGTAATCCACGATAAAACAATCGGGATTGTCTGTCGCGAAAACTTTTTTCGCCTTCCCCTCATAAACCTGTTCCAGCTTTTTCAAATTGTTCCTCCTAATTTCTCCTGAAGCTGTTTGTCTTTCTGGACAACCTGCTCCGCCATTTCGGTTTTCATTTTGACGATTTTTTCCGCGAGCGCGTCATCGCTGAGAGCGAGAATCTGGGCGGCTAAAATCGCGGCGTTGTCCGCGCCGTCTATGGCTACGGTCGCTACGGGAATACCTGCCGGCATCTGCACTGTAGATAACAGGGCGTCAAGGCCGTCCAGCGTGGAAGATTTTACAGGAATGCCGATGACGGGAAGCGTAGTATGCGCCGCCAAAACTCCGGCAAGATGGGCGGCTTTTCCAGCCGCCGCGATGATCACCCCAAAACCGCCGTCCTTCGCGTTAGTTGCAAATTCAGCCGCCCTTGCGGGAGTGCGGTGGGCGCTCATAACGTGCGCTTCAAACGGAATGCCGAAATCCTTCAATCTTTTGAATACCGGTTCCAGTACCGGCAAATCGCTGTCGCTGCCCATGATTACAGCTATTTTTTTCATAAACCACCGCCTATCCCAGTTTTTCTTTAAAAAAGTCAGTTATAATATCCCAGAGGGGCTGTTGGAAGAATTGAGGGCCGGCATGGCCTTCCCCTTCCAGAGCGACAAGTTTCGCGTCAATTTTTTTCGCAGTCAGGGCATTGTAAAACATCAGGCCCTGCTCAAATGGAACGACAGTGTCTTCAGTACCGTGCAGGATCAAAAACGGCGGCGCTTTCTCCGTGATATAACTTTTTGGGTCAATGTACTTCTGGTACTTCACATCGTTAATATCGCCTGCAAAAAAGGGAAGTTTTATTTTGTTTTCAAACATCATCGCCACGTCGCAGGGCATGTACCAAGGACACGCCGCCTGCACACCGCTTGAATACTCAAGGTATTCGCCTGCTTCAAACTCACTGCCGTTTGTAACGGCGATCATTGCGGCGAGGTATCCGCCCGCCGACTCGCCGATAACCCCAAATTTTTCAGGGTTAACAGAATATCTTTTAGCGCGGGCGCGCAGGCAGCGGATAGCCGCCTTTATGTCCATCAACGCAGCGGGAAAGGGAGCTTCGTGGCTCAGGCGGTAATCCACGCTGGCAACCGTAAAACCCCGGCGGGCAAGAGCCGCCAGATACGGTATGTGAGCGCCCTTGTTCATCTGCATCCACGCGCCTCCGCATATCCAGACGATGCACGGGTACTGCTTCTCTTCGGTCTGCGGATATATTATATCCATCCTTAAATCCCGCGTAACATGGCCGAACCATGCGTCCGCCTGCGCGTATGTTACTTCCTCGTCCAGAAAGTAAACCGGGTCTTTCACCGCTATTTTTATGGTTTCCTTCAACTTGTTTCCCCACAATTCTCGCTATGTTAGTTTACCTGATATTCAATATATTTACAAGGAGGCGGTACAGAATAGCACTTCAACTTTGTGTGGTAATTTTAATAATGACTTTTTTGCCTGAATAGTTTACAAAAATCGGCGTTTATGATAGGATTATAAAATATGCCGGATGCCAATAAAAAAGGAAAGAATTTTTACCTGATTTTTTCCGTGGTGGGATTGCTTATATCCCTGTCAGTCTGTACTATGATGTTTTTTCAGTTTCACAATTTTACCGAGGATTCCTATTTTACTACACTTGAAGATGTAGCGGTAATGGTGGATGAACTGTATCCGGTTATTTACGATATCGATTCCATGAAAAAAGGTTTTCTTGCCGACGAAGAATGGATATGGGATATCCACAATGAATGGGTAAAAATCCTCGACTCCTTCGGCCTTGCCTATATTTATTATACGGAAAGAGTTGGGGATGAGTATCTGGAAATTATGGATACATATTACACAAGGGACATGGGAATAGAATGGCTTGGCTCCGAAGTTTGGGAAGACGACCCAATTCCTGAGGGCATAGATGAAGCCTGGGATACTCAAAAAATTACCTTTTCGCCCTACCCGTCCGTTGAGGAACAATGGGGAGTTGTGGTTTCCGTGTATTATCCGGTTGTAAAGGAAGGCCGGACAATAGGAATATTGGGGGTGGATTACGATATATCCTATATAAATTCCCTAAGAAACCGGATATTGATCTTTTTGATAATATCCTTTGCAGCGTCGGCGGTTCTTACGGGAGTGCTGGCGTTTTTCGGCTCCAGATCGGTTGTTGTTACCATAGAAGAGAGGGAAAAAATAACCCGCGAGGCGATTGAACGCCAGATGGAAATTGAAAAGCTGATAGACGCACTTAAAAAATCATCGGAAGCCAGGACTGCCTTTCTTTCCGATATTTCCAGCTCTATGGCAGACCCCATCAACAATATTATAAGGCTCTCTTCACTGCTTTCCAAATACACGGAAATTACGGAAGATCACCATAAAAATATGGAGACAATAAACGATGAGGGGATGAAACTTTTTACTGTAATAAACGATATTCTTGATGTCCTGAATATCGAGGCCGGAAAACTTAAATTTAAACCTGTTAAATACAATCTGCCGAAATTAATAAGCGATATAACCTGCGCGTACCTGATTCACGCAAAAGACAAGTCAATTCAATATAAATTGTCGATGGATGACAATTTGCCGGTAAACCTTATCGGCGATGAACTTCGCATCAAGCAAATTTGCCACCATCTTATAACCAATGCTTTTAAACATACCGATACGGGGAGTATAACAGTTGACATAACAAGCAAGTGGAAAAACGACTTTATAGTGCTTGTTATAAAAGTCATAGACACCGGAGTCGGCATGGGGGAAAACAAATTAAACAACATCTTTGCGGATTACGGACAGGGAACCGGAAAACTGGGGCTTTTTCTGTGCAAGCAATTGGCGGAAATAATGAAGGGGACGCTCTCCGTATCCAGCGAGCGCGGCAGGGGCAGCGTCTTTACATTGAGCGTGCCGCAGAAATTATTATCCCACGAAACAATCCCGCCTGACACGGCGGAAAAACTTGCCTCTTTTAAATTATAATTGATACGAAACTATCCCCTCACGCGCCCCGGTTTCCAGTACGCATGAAAGGATGCAGGACTTGTTCGGGAACCCGGTTGGTTCCCTCACAAGTCCTCCATTTTTTGTTCAGAAACTGAAGTTTCCGAACAACTCTATACTTATTGTACGATGTTCACAAAGAAGTTGGCAATCTGTCCATTAACGGTGATTGTTACCCTCTGATTGTTGCCGATACGGTTCGGCTCATAGCCTGATACGGTGAGTTGATCCTCGGGGATGAGCTGTGTTTTTCTCTTGGTCGGGTCTGCGCCGGTATAGTTGCCGGTAACCTCGATGCCTGTGAGATCCAGGGGCTCTCCGACAGTATAGGTGGTTTTGGTCGGCGGTTTGTCAATAATAATGCTGGAAAGCGCCAGAACCTCAATGTTAAAGGTGGCAGTCCTCCCGTTCTTGGTAACTGTAATAGGCTGTATACCGCGGTTATTTCCGTTAAAGCCCGTGATGTCGGCTGCGGTTATGTTAAGCTGTTCCGCCGGGAAACCTTCCCACACGCCTTCAACCCTCAGTCCTGTCAGATCAAGAGACTCGCCCTGGAAATAATCGGCTTTTTCCGGGGCCTGGGTGATCCGAATGGCCGTCATGCTCACGACAGTAACATCGAAAGTGGTGGTCTGCCCCTCGTATGAAACCCTGATGGTCTGCCTGCCGGCCTGGTCTTTCATAAAGCCCGTAAGCTCACAGTAAGACAGGTCGATTTTGTCGCTGCCCATCTGGTCCCATTCGCCGCGTATCTCAAGGCCCGGCCATGTCGGATCCGGATCGGTGCCGGCTTTGAAGAGCACATCTCTGGGCGGAGAAGCGACAGTCAATGTGCGCAGAGCCATAACTTCAGTCATAAAGCTGACTTCCTGGCTCGTGAGAATGCCGACCCTGACCTTTACCACCTGAGGTCCAGGGGTGTGGCTGTTAAAATTGATCGAGCCGTTGCCGACGGCAACCACTTTCCGGCTTCCATCTTTGTAGATGCCCCAGACTGTGATGTCCCTCGGGTTAATATTCTGACCCTGGCGCACCTGCTTGGGCCCGCTGACAGTGTCCTCTTCCAGGTAGTCCAGCCGTGTAGACGCGCACCCTGCTACTAAAAATGCGATTACAGCCGCAAGAGCCGTAACCCAAATCGTTTTGTAGTTCCTCATATCAGAACTCCTTTTGCCCATGCTGCCTACTCCTTAATAAGAAAGGCGGACTTTTAGTCCAAAGTCATGGTTGATTACCGTCCTAAAGGACAGTGATATAAACCGGAATTTATGTAATATTCCAGCATATATAAAATAAATATCACAAAGAAAGAAAAAAATCAACAAGGAAAGGGTATTTTTTGTATTACCGTATTAAAAAACTGCCCAAAAACCACGAATGACGAGCCCCGCCGCAAGCACTAAACTTGACCCACAATTAATAAAATAACTCCCAGGGCGGGTGCAAAGCCCTTCCTGGGGCTAAACGGCTGTGGCCTTTATCTACGCAGGCTTGCGGACTAAAGTCCGAGGCCTGGCATTTTCTGAATCCACACCGTAGACGCCCCAGAAAGGGC
>JGI24698J34947_10001776_pt1 | contig 11498 bp, 9 predicted proteins | sample TergutMp193P3_FD_34947 | JGI IMG/M metagenome (IMG submission 34947)
GCTGTGCTGGTGGCCGGAAACGCCGATAGCCGCTATTGTGCCTTTGGCGGCCTTGTCTATCTTGTCAAAACAGGTCTTCAGCGCCTCGTCGTACCATTCGGCCTTTTGTTCCCTGGTACCGTCGTTCTCTGCAATCATTTCAACCGGCGCCTGCGCCTGTGCGACGATTTCCTTTTTTTCATAATCATAAACAATCAGCTTGCAACTCTGGGTTCCCAGATCGATTCCGCATACTGTTTGCATGGTTACCTCCATTTGCCCCATTTTACAGCATGATTGTTAATATGTCCAGAAAAACTCTAATTTGTCGGGATGTTTGGTACATAAAACCTGAATAATACTTGAGTAACGGGTAGGCAAGCACTATGGAGAAAACGTTTGAAGAACCCGGCTCCGGAGCCCTCTGACCACTTAAGCCGTCAGGCACTGAGTAACCCACAGGGCTTTGCGCTTAAGTGGTCAGATCGTTTCTCACTGCATGGACAGCCCTACGGGCTGCATTTTTTACAGGTCTCCTACAGCCGGAGAATTCAAAGATGTTTTCTCCATAGTGCTTGCCTACCCATCCAGCAGTATTATTTCAGTTAATATGTACCAACAATGCGACAAGTTAGCATTTTTAGGTGGGGGAAGAGAGCATTTTGAATACTTCGCTGTAATTCAACATTGGAACCCAAGAAAAAGGCCCGCTTGCGGGGTGATATGGAGAATTCCACCTCCAGAAAAACCTTAATTGTCTTTTTGTTCACTTTGTCGNCTGACATATNTTTGTCGCGGCGGGAGCGGTGAATCCCCTTCGGGCAGCATGGGCGTTATATAAGGNACCCATGACCACCTGACGCAGTCAGGTGGTTGGGCCAACAAAGGAAGTCGTTCCGCCCATCGAGCTGCCCGAAGGGGATTCACCGCTCCCGCCGAGCCGATTTGATATGTATGACGCTATTTGCGAACAGAGCGACAAATTGGAGTTTGAAAGGCTTTTATGAAAGAGAATATTAGACATTATCTAGACTGGGCTGCCACTGCCATTCCCGACGAACCGATGATGGGCATGCCCAATGCCCCGGCTATCTTCGGGAACCCTTCAGCACAAAACCGGGAGGGGCGACTCGCCAAGGAGGCTTTGGAAGGCGCCCGCTCCCGTTGCGCCAGGGTTTTGGGCGTAAAACCAGATAGGCTGTACTTTACCTCAGGCGGGACCGAATCCAACGCCATTTTTCTGCACTCGTTGTCGTTGCGAAGGGGGAGGGTGCTGTACTCCGGAGTAGAGCATCCGTCTGTAAGGGAGAACTGCCTCCGGCTTGAGAAATTGGGTGTGCCCGTAAGCGTGATTGGGGTTGAAAAAGACGGCCGCGTCAGCGCCGAGACCCTGTCGGCGGCGCTTGAGAAGCATCTCGACACGCGTTTCATCGCGGTAATGGGCGTGAATAACGAGACCGGCAGTGTCATGGACATCAATACGCTCATAGGCATGGTACGCTCGAATCAGGAAAAAACCGGCCTCCCTATCCATTTTCATTGCGATCTGGTTCAGGCAATCGGCAAGGTTCCCCTGGAAATTGGGGACATGGATTCGGCTTCATTTAGCGGCCACAAGCTTGGAGGGCCAAGGGGTATAGGCCTCCTGTATCTGAAAAAGCCCCTTGAGCCCCTGTATGCGGGAGGCGGGCAGGAAGGCGGGGTGAGGCCCGGCACCGAGAACACAATTGGGGCGCTAGCCCTGGCGGACGCGCTTGAACGCAGGGCCAATCCCGAAGCCGTGAGACTGGAAGGGGAAAAAGCAGCCTTGCGCCTTAAATACCTCATCGGGAATTTAAAGGGAATCGCCCGCTGCGGCCTTATCCCGGAGGACAGGGGGGAGGAAGACAGGCGGTTTTCCCCCTGGATATTGCAGATGCGGCTGCGGGGTTTGCCGGGGGCGGTGGTTGTCCGGGCCCTTGACGACGCGGGAATTGCGGTCTCAACCGGGTCCGCCTGTTCCTCCGCCTCGGCTGAACGGCCAGTACTGGCCGCGATGGGGGTAAACGAAGCCTCAAGGCTTGAGGGGTTCAGGATTTCCCAGGGATGGTCTACCGAGCAATCCGATTTTGATGCCCTGTTATCGGGTATTGAAAAAGCCCTTAAATTCCTTTAATTTTACTGGTACGCTGGAACAGCAATATCTATACATAAGAATGGAATGATCGTTTATCTAATCAAACCCGGGGAGCTCACCCTGAAAGGGGACAACCGGAAAAGCTTTGAGAATATCCTTCGCCGTAATCTTTCGGCCATGCTCAGGGGGACGGACAGCAAAGTGACTATAGCCAACGGGCGTTTCTTTCTGCGTTGCGAAGAGGGCGCCTCGGGGAAAGCCGAAGACGCCCTTGACCGCCTGATGGGAATTTCGGGCTGGGCGCGAACAAGGACCACGGAGAAGATACCTGGGCATGTCATCGCCGCCTGTGTGGAGGAGGGAAAATCCCTTTGGGAAAACGGGATCCGCGCCTTCAAAGTCGAGGCCCGCAGAACGGACAAGAGTTTTCCGGTTGATTCCTATCAGATCCGCTGCCTTGCGGGAGACGCGATACTGAAAGGGGTTCCCGGCCTCAGGGTCGATGTCCACAAGCCCGAAGCCGTCATCGAAGTGGAAATCAGGGACAAGGCGTATGTTTTCGCAATGGCCCATACGGGACGGCGCGGCCTTCCCGTGGGAACGGCGGGTCGGGGTCTTCTCCTGCTTTCAGGTGGGATTGACTCGCCTGTTGCCGGCTATATGATGGCGTCACGCGGCATGGCCCTGGACGCGGTGTATTTTCACGCCTATCCCTATACATCCGCCGAGGCAAGGGAAAAAACCGTGAAGCTCGCGGAGACAGTGGGACGTTTTTCGCAGGGAATAGTGTTGTTCATAATCGCTTTCACGCAAATCCAGAAAAGGATAAAAGAGCGCGCCCCTGAGGCATGGAGGACCGTACTCCTGCGAATGGCAATGATGGAATGCTCCGAGCGCCTCGCCCTGAACCGGGGGGACAAGTGCCTCATAAGCGGGGAAAGCCTCTCACAGGTCGCGAGCCAGACAATAGAAAATATTACCTGTACACAAAACAAGGTGAAGCTGCCGGTGCTGCGGCCCCTCATCGGCATGGGCAAGGAAGAGATCATTGCCAGGGCGGAAAAAATCGGGACTTATGAAACCTCAATTCTTCCGTATGAGGACTGTTGCGTTCTCTTCAGCCCCCCTCATCCGGTGCTTAGGGGCGATCCCGGCGAAGCGCTCAAAATTTACACGGAACTGGACGTGGAAGGACTCATTGAGGAAGCCCTGGGAAAAGCGGAAAAGGAAAAATGTTCATTCCCGGGGAATAAGGGAGTAGGGGAGTAGGGGAGTAGGGGTGCGACTGCTTAGTAATCGGCGTGGGTTATTATCAAGCGCCCTGTTGTAACCAAGAGCACCCTTACTCCCTTACTCCCTTACTCCCCTTTCTCATCAGCGGCTTTGACGAATTTTGCCATTCGGAAGTCGTCGCCCATGATATGAACAAGTAGCCATGCGCCAACGGTATTGCATACTTCCTCGATAAGTTCCCCGGTGGGCCCTTCGTCCTTTACCCGCTGGACAAGCCCTCCCACAACCACCTTAAAATCGTCGTGTTTTTTCTTGTGATCGGGGTAATCCGGGTAAGCGTAAGCTACCTGCAGCCGTTCCTCGTCGGCAAAATGCTTGACCGCATAATTGGTAAGGAAACCAAGGGCCTCCATAACCGCGGCTGCGCTTTTTTTGGTTGAGCTGGCCTCTATCAGTCTGTTGACCATCTTGATGAGCTGCATGTGCTGTGAGTCAATTACCCCGTATCCTGTTTCAAGGTTGGAATCCCACTGATAAAGAACCGGATCTTCCCATGCCATTTTTTTCTCCTTTCCCTACTGAAGGGGAACGAAATATCCTGTACTGTCCCTGCCGGATCTTTCCATGAGGTAGACTTCCACCTCAAGGGGAAGGTAGGCCCTTCCGTAATCCGTGTACATATCTGAACGGTAGCTCAAAGTATATGAAGGCGATGTCATCTCGCTGAGTTTCCTTAACTCCGGGGCTATCCCCTCGTTACGGTAAAGGGAGAGCGCCTGACCGCCTGTTTCCTCGCAGAGGTAACGTATTTCCGCCCCCGGCGCGCCGCCCCCTATTATGACCGCATAGAAAACAATGTTGTTGTTGGAAAGGTATGCGGCAAGTTCAGAAAGGCTGTACTGCTCAAAGGCCCGGGGGCCGTCGGTTTCCCCGCCTACCAGCCCCGTACCGACATAAATTACAACGCGCTTTTTTTCGCCAGGCAGAAGGTCGGTGGCGGCCAGGCGCAGGGCGAGGTCAAAACGCCACGCGGCGGAATAGGACGCTGCGCTGCCCCTTGCCGCGGACGCGAGCCTGGCGGCCGGGGTGGCGCCGGCCGCCGAAGACGGATCTTCCCTTGTTGGCTGTACTCCGGCGGAGACTATCGTGGTGATCCTTTGCACGGCGGAAGAGATGTCCCGAACAGCGGCCGCTATGTCGTCCCGCAGGGAGAGGGTGGCAGGGGAGCGCTCAATGAGAATGGAGACATCGGCGTTGGTGGAACGGCTTGCTGAAGAAAGGAGACTCTGCCCGCTTACCACCCGGCCGTTTTCGCTAAGGAGGAAATTCCTCTGGTCCAGTCCTATTACGGGGCGTCGCAGCCTGTCCGTTACCTCAACTTCGACGGTAACGTTTGGGAAATTATCAGAGAAAATTCTGGTTACTTCAACGAAAAGACCGGAGGCCATATCGTCAATGCGGGTCATGACCGCCACTTCGCCATTTCTGAAATCGGCGACAAGCACGTTCCCGTTGCTGTCCATTTCAGCTCCCGTGATCCTCACGCTCGCGGCGTTTCTTAGAACGCCAAGTTCCCGGATTATTGCCGTATCGGGATCTATGCGGAGAATGCGATTGGAATCCACGGCAAGGAGTTTCCCGTCGGAAAGGAAACGAAGGCTTTCGGGGGAGGAAAGGCCCTCATGTATTAAAACGCCCAGATACGTCCCGTTCCTGTCGAACATGTATATCTGCTTCTGGAGACTGTCCGCAACGTAGACCCTTCCGTCGCGGGACGCTATTCCCGTTGGGGAAATCAAGCCCTGAAAAGCGGGCGTTCTCGTACCAAACGAAAGTATGAAATTCCCCAAAGGATCGAATTTTACTATGCGTCTGTTCCCGTAATCAACAACGTAGAGATAACCTTCCTCATCGACTGCAAGGTTTTGGGGGCCCACAAACTGGCCCGCTCCCGTGCCCCTTGAGCCGATGTAGTATTGCCATTCCCCCGAGGGGGAAAGGACTGAAACCCTGTTTCCCCGGAATTCCGAGAGGTACAGGTTGCCCTCGGGACCCCGGACAAGATCGTATGGCCTGTCAAAGCCGTTCAGCGGGCCGCGTCGCCTTTCCCTGATCAAACCGTTCGGATCGATGCGAACCAGCTCGTTGCTCCCGTAGGCCACCACCCATGCGCTCCCGTCATTTAAAGTAAGTAGCGACGTGGGTTGACGGTAATAGACAATATCTTCGCCGCTGCCGGGATACCTGCCGGATTCAACATAGCGAACCTCGTCTTCGACGACGGGAAGGAGCGTGCGGCGGTTACGCAGGGTCTCAAGGCGGCTGGAGACAAGTATGCCCTGGCCCGATGAAAAGCCGTAAGCTTCAACCGCCGCCTGCCATGCCCTGAAGGCGGTATTTTCGATTCCCGAATGATAATAGGATTTTCCGAGCCAATCCAGGATCAGGGCCTCGCCGGGCCGGTACGAAAGGGCACGCTCAAAAGAGAGGATAGCTTCGTTATACGCAAAACGGTTGTAAGCCTGTATGCCTATGCGGAATTCCTCCCTTGCGCGGACGGTATCAAGATCCGGCCCCTCAAGACCGGGGGGGGAGGGAATGCCCGGATCAATGCCTTGCTGTGCCAAAAGGAAAACAGGCGGAAGAAGGAGAAGAAAAACCGCACGGAAGATATGTTGCTTAACGGAGTTAAGCTTAATCATTTTGCCCCCGTAACGATTTTGAAATGCTCTTTTATTTCCTTTTCCTTGGGTGCGACGTCGAGGGCCCTGCGCAGCCAGGTCCTTGCCTCAAGGAGCTCCCCGTTCTTGAAATATGCCCATCCCAGGGAGTCAAGGTAAACCGGATTTTTTGGTTTGATGTCCACGGCTTTTCTGCAGCAGCGGAGCCCCCTCAGGATATCCATACCCGTGTCCACGAGGATATATCCAAGGCCGTTAAGGGCAGTCGCGTTTTTATCGTCCAAATCAAGGGCCTTTTCGTAATAGTCTACCGCCTGTTTGAACTGCTTCTGTATCAGGGCGGCATATGCAAGTGTGGTGTAGAGCTGTGCCGACTCAAAGCCGCTGCCTGAGAGCCTTTTTAGCTCGAATTCAGCCAGCTTGGAACGGTTTGTGACCACATAAATAAGCGCCAATACCATCCGGCATTGAATGGTCCTAAATACGTTATTTCCGGTATTAACGACCTGCTCCAGAAAAAGAAGGGCTTCATCGTATTGTTCCAGTTTGGTATAACACAGGCCCATGTAGTAGGCCAGTTCCAGGTTCTCTTCGGGATTCAATTTCTCCTTATCCACCGCGAGCAGTTCCGCAAGGGCCGAATCCCATCGCCGGAGGCGGTAGAGCCTTATCGCGCCATCCAGGGAAGTGCTCGTCCGCTGGGGGCTGTTTGCCAGCCGCGAACTATCGGTTTGCGGGGGATTTTCCTTCGAATCGGGCGCCTTGGGTTCCGGAGGCTCTTTCATGGCCTATCCCTTGCGAACGGATAGTTCGCATTTGCCGCCCCGCCTACCGACGCGAGGGTCGGCAGATCCGGGCAAAATTCCCGCGACACCGCCGGGTAATTGTAGATTGTGCTAACGGAAACGTAGTTGTGCGAGACTATATCGCAGTCGCAGCCCGATTCCGACAGTACCAACTCCTCACCGGATTCCAGGGAAAAGAACCGGCTGCCGTCGCCGGCGTCCACCCCCGTCAAAACATCGCGGTAATCCTTGACCGCCGGCCAGGCCGTAACAATGCCTTCCGGGCCACCGGCGCTGTTTGGGATGTTGACATTTACGAAGGTTTCCCTTCTCCAGTAGGCAAGGAGTCCTTCAAGATGATCCGCCGACCAGGACGCGGCCATGTCCCAGTGAAAGCCATCCCTGCCTGACAGTGAGATGGCAAGGGCGGGAATCCCGAAAAGGCTGGCCTGCCGCGCCGCCGCGACCGTTCCTGAATATATGATATCGGTTCCGAGGTTTTCACCTTCGTTTATACCCGAAAGTACGAGATCGGGTCTTTCGGGAAGCCCCCCTTTCATGCCGATTATGACGCAGTCGCCGGGAAATCCGGAGCAGCTCCAGGTGTCTTCACCGGCGGCAGTCAGTTTGACCGGCTGCGACAGGATGGAAATGGCATGGGAAACCCCCGATCGGTTTGTGTCCGGGGCTATGAGAAAAACCCGGTGTTTTGAGCGGGAGCGCAGGGCTTCCGCGAGTTTCCGAATTCCTTCCGCGTCAATGCCGTCATCATTTGTCAGGAGTATATTCATGTTTTATTTAACGGCGCTCCTCTTCGCGATTTTTCGTTCCGTGACCATGTTTACGGAACGTTTTTTCCCGGCTTTCTCCTTTGGTATTCTGGAAACAAGCCTGCATCCCGAAGCAAGATTCATTTCATAAATCACGGGGTGAAAACCAAAGATCCTTTCATAGTCATCAAGCCGCCTTTTATACTCCTCAACAACATCCTCCCTGATAAAAGCGTAGGTGCAGCCCCCGAAACCAAGGCCTGTCATCCTGGAGGCCAGAACGCCGTCCAGTTCCTGTGCCCTTTTAACAAGCCAGTCTATTTCGGGGCATGATACCTCGTAAAGATCCCGGAGGCTTTCATGGGAGTGGCTGATTATCTTGGTGAAGGTGGCCAAATCCGCGCGCCTTATGGATTCCTCGGCTTCGTTGACGCGGCGTATTTCCTGCACGATGTGAAGGCTCCTCCTTCGGATTTCCTCCGGAAGATTGCCCATTGATTCGACAAGGTCCGTAGCCACGAAATCCCGAAAAGTGGCGCCGAATTTCTTGTTGGAAAGAAGCTCCAGTCCCTTCTTTATATCCTCCTGACGCTGCTTCAATTCCTCTTCAACCCCCGCCCTGGGAACGCGTGAATCCATGATAATGAGTTTGTATTTACCGAACGGGGACTTGATCCGCTTTGCCCTCATGTTTGTCTCATCAACTAAAAGGAACTGGTCTTTTTTCGCGGAAAAGATGATAAGGTAATCCACGAAATTGGGGTTCCCGCTGAAAAAAAGGGCCTTTGAAGATACAAGGCGCAACAGGAGGTCCCTTTCCGTGATACTTGCCTGGAAAAAGCCCTTGAGGGCAAAACTGGCCGCGGCTTCTATGGCGGAAGAAGAGGCGAGTCCTATTTGTTGGGGAATATCCCCCAAAACCGTAAAATTAAGGCCCCTTACGGGGTAACCAAGTTCCGCGAATATATGAATTGCCACTTTCAGGTAATTTGCCCACCGGTCTTCCCGCTTGTATTTCAGGTTCACCAGGGTCGTGCGTTTCCGTTCCCCAAGGTCTGCGGCGAAAAACCTGAGGGAATTATCCCTTCTCGCGCTTACAGCGACGCGGACATACCTGTCAATCGCTGAAGAAAGGAATAATCCGGCATTTGGCTCGCCATGCTCGCCCAGGTAATGAATCCGGCCCGGCGCTTCGGCGATAACAACGGGTTCGGATCGGTCATCATCTAACTCGTATTCAGTTCGGTGGATTAGACCGATATCCTTCATTGTCTATAAACCCTCGTTGAGAAATTTATTTATTAGGGATATCATACAGGAAAGTAGCGTTAAATTCAACAAAAATGTTCAGGAATTCAATCGGAAATATACATTAAAGTTGATTCTATAAAGCTTAAAATTCGGGTTTTCACCATTTCCGGGTTGAAATTGGCGCCAGTTCCGGAAAAAACCGAATTTTCGATGCCTTCAAAGGCGCCCATATAGGCTTTCCATCTGTCAACAAAGACCCTGGTATCCTTCCGGTCCAGGGGCAAATGCTTGCCCGCAAGCATGGTTTCGCTGTTTTTGTCCCTGAGGATGATCCGGTCTGAATAGATGACCCGTATATTCGATAAAACGTTTTTTTGTATACGCACAATCAGGATGATCAGTCCCCCGGGACTGTTACTGCCAGAGGTTTTGAATTTGCGGTACCATGTATAGGTCCAGGGTTCCAGCGGTACCCTGATGCGGGTAAGGACTTCCTGGCGGGCCAGGACGGGAGGGCCCGGAAGCGAAGAAAACCTGGATGCCGAAATCCACCTTGACGATTGGGCGGTACGCAGCTCATATTGGGCGTCCAGAATGTTCATGGGCGCGGAAGCGTCCAGCCTGCGGGAAGGGTTGCAGATGTTGCCCCCTATGGTCGCCAGGTTGCGTATCTGTGGATCCCCTATATGCATGACGCAGTTGCGAAGGGCTTCAGGAACCATTTTGCCAAGATTGACAATCTGGCTCAACTTCACCATGGCGCCGATCTCAAGGTAGCGTTCGGAACGCCTTATTTTGCCAAGTTCTTCGATTTTGTGCAGGGATATGATTTCGCCTGGAAACGTGGGGACGACCTGGCCCTGTTCCCGGATGATTTCAACGCCGCCGGCGAACAGCCCGGCGTTGCCAAAACGGTTCCAGATTGAGAAAAGTTCCTGAAAGTTCCCCGGGGAGAACACCTGGCCTGTGGAATCAGCCACGGGACCTCCTTCTCCGGTATTCGGCTGCCTTAAGTACGCCCTGTACCAGCTCTTCCGGTTCCGTGCAACGGCATTTTATCCCGTTAAATGCCATGAGGATCTCCTCTTTTGTTGGGTTCCTGTTCCTGCCAAGCAGGGCTTCGGTAGTCATGATTTTTCCGGTATGGCAGAAACCGCAGTCTTCAAGTCCGGCATCCGAGAAGCCAAGCATTATGTCCTGGTACTCATCGGTCTGTGAAAAGCCTTCTATTGTAATAATCTCGCTGTTTTTAAGCTTAAACGCCGGAATGAGGCAGGATTTTACGATTTCGCCATTGAAATTGACTAAACAGGCGCCGCATTTTCCCGTGTAACAGCCGGTTTTGGTTCCGAGTAGGCCAAAATTGTTACGGAGTATGTCTACGAGTCTGTTTTCAGCGTCGGATTGGAATTCCAGATCATCGCCGTTCAAAATGAATCCTATGGTCATTGGGGAATCTCCGTCTGCTTAAATTTCCAGGCATCCCAGATTTCTCTGGAATTCAGGGGGATTCCCTCAAAGTGATGATCCATTGCCTGGGACACCGCCTGGACATAGGCCGCCGGAATGCAGGAGAATGGAAGCTCGCCTACGCCTTTTGGATCCACGGATTCACTTTGAAAAAAATCCAGGTAAATCGGGGGAATCTCCTCCGGGCTCGGGATGTCGTAATCACGGCAGTATTCCAGGGGGATTCTGCCATCCACGTAAAGTACCTGTTCACGGGAGGCCCAACCAAGGGCCTGGATGATCCCGATTCGCAGGGAGTGGGAAGCCATGCTTGCATTTAGTATCCTTCCCCCGTCCACAACAAGCCAGATTCCCCGGATGACGGGCGCCAGCGAGACGGGATCCATTTCTATTTCCACCACCGCGGCTCCCCATCCGGGATTGGAAAAAACTTCCGGGTCTATATCTTTTTTCGGAACCCATCCTTGCTTTTTTTCGGGTTTTATCGAACATTTTACCGTTATGGGTAAAGGGTCGCGGAAGCGCTGATTGCGGATGGCAGTGCAGCAGTTTTCTACCAGCCTGGTAATGGAGCCAATGTTTCTGGAAAGGGTTTGCGGGCCTGAATCGGGCATATTTGTTGTATTGTTTTTTAGCCTGACCATCGAATGCTCCACGCCCAGGATTTCCCTGGCCAGGTTCTGCCAGCCTTCAAGAAACCCTGCATCCGACAGACCAAAGCTGGTTTTAATTTCAAGGAAGCCATCCTTTTCCAGGGTGAGTTCCACCTCGCAGTTGTCTATACCGTATTGATCGCCGTGCAAAAACCCACTCCCCTGAAAAGCCGTGGATATTCCTATGCCCCGAAGCGGCCTCCGCTCAAAGGTCCATTTTTCTTCCCTTCTCTTGATCCGGAGGCGTTCATAGGCCGCCCATTTCCGGGAATAATCGCTCATTGACGCTACGGTATCTATCAGCCCCTCCAGCGGCGACGGCTTGTTCAGGTTTATCCCGATGGCAAGGCTGTCAAAGCCGACTTTGCCCTGGTTTTTCTTCAATAGATTGTTCTTTCGCCAAACCGCCGGATCCTGGCCCAGTGAGTCGGCTATACGGGAAATATGCCGTTCCGCCGCAAAAAAACCCTGGGAAAGGCCAAAACCCGCCATGGGCCCCTGGTGGGGAATGTTTGTCCGTATCCCCGCGCCTTCGATTTTGAGCGTCCCGTGCCGATAGG
>JGI24698J34947_10001777_pt1 | contig 11494 bp, 4 predicted proteins | sample TergutMp193P3_FD_34947 | JGI IMG/M metagenome (IMG submission 34947)
GCACCCCGCCCCTGCGGGGCGAGCCCTACCCAACCTTTTAACGCGGTCAGTATTTTAACATCAAAGTCAAAATCAAAGTTAATGCGGTTTTGGCTTCGCCGAGATAAAGAAGTTGACTTTAAACATTCTGACTGCATAAGTCGTTGGTTAGGGCTCGCCCCGCAGGGGCGGGGTGCCCTCCATATTATTATTTTTAATCTTTTGACGTTTATTTTTTGATTTTAAAATTCCGCTCCCAACGAAAAATAGTTAATAGGCCCGCCGCCGCCCCCGCCGTTCCAGTCCGCAGGCCATCCCCGGTCATACCGCAGGACGAATATCCCCAAGTTCGCCCTCATCCCGAACCCGAACCCGCTGACCATCTTGGGCGGGAGCGGCAAACTCCCGCTCTGTTCTTCCCGCGTCCACGCCATGCCGTTGTCTATGAAGAACGCGCCGTTGATGTAGCGTATCTGCATGGGCAGGGGCCATACCGTCGTGATTTCCCTTATGAAGGGGAAGCGGAATTCCGAGTTGAGCATGAGCATCCTGTCGCCCGCGAGGTCGAAGTAGTTCCATCCGCGCAGGGGGGTTACGATTTTTGAGTGGTAGCTGTAGTTGTAGTCCAGTATTTCCCTGTAGTTTTCCGCGTTGACGCCGTAGTTGAACCAGTTTTCGCTGCCGCCGAGCAGGAAGCGCCTTGCCGCTTTCCCGCCGCCTATCGCGATGGAGCCGCCGGCGGCGAGGCGGTTGGCCCATACGAAGCGTTTGAGCATGTGCGCGTAGTGGCGCACGTCGATGTCGGCGGAGACGTAGGATTCGTCGACGAAATCGAGCGGCGGGGCGATGTTGAGCCGCGCCTGCGCCCGGACGCCTTTGAGCGGGCCGGTTATGCCCCACAGTATGTTGTCGTATGAGAACCCGAGCGAGGCGCTCAGCAGGTTGGTTTCGTAGGTTTCCGCGCGGTAGCTTTCCGAGTAGTAGGCGACGGGGACGCGCTCTACGCGGCTGCCGGCGAGCTGCAGTTCGGCCCGCGAGAACATGGAGAACGGGTAGCTGAGGCCGAGGGCGCCGCCGGTTTCGAGGTCGTGGTAGACGGCTTGGAAGCTCCCGTCGTAGCTGTAGTTTTTGTAGTAGAAGGCGGCGGCCATCATGTTGGCGCGGTGTTTGAGGTAGTGGTATGCGGCGTAGACCTGCGCGTATTCCGTGAAGTCGATTTGCAGGTCGCCGGCGAGCGTTACGCGGTGGTCGCCCATAATGTCGCTGAACGTGGCCACGGCCTGCCCCGCCGCGCCGCTGTACGTGCTGACGCCCAGCCCGAATATGACGAAGTCGGGGGTGAAGCGCAGCGTGTACGGTTCGGAGTTCGGGACGCTGTCTATGGGCACGAAGCCTTTGTACGGTTTGGGCTTGAAAGTTTTGGCGTCGGCGGAATCTGCGGCAATAGTTGCTGCTTGCGACTTGTTGATTGACGTGAGGGAATCGTGATGTATAGTATCGGCCGGTACGGTATTGGCGGAAGGCGCGTCAACCGCGGTATCGGCTGAATCGGCGGCGACAGTTGCCGCTTGCGAGTTGTTGATTGACGTGAGGGAATCATGATGTATGGTATCGGCTGATATGGTATTAACGGAAGGCGTGTCGGCCGCGGCCTTGACGGCCGTATCGGCGGCGGTAGCTGACGTTTGCGGCTTGTCGGTTGACGGGGGGGCAATTTTATTTTTTTGCATCGATATTAACGCCGTAAGGGTATTTTTCCTGAAAAATTCACCGCTTGCCCCCTCTTCGTATTCCGCCCACCTTGTCAGCGCCAATGCCGTGTCCGTTAGAATTTTTTCCGCCGGTTTACTCATGTACCATACGTTCCACGACTGGTTCATGAAGAGGTCGAAGACGGCCGCCGACCCGTCCGCGGCCCAGTCGGGGTTCGAGCAGTTTCCGGCGTAGTCGGTCAAAGGGCGCGGGTTTTGCGGGTCGTCGAGCGGCGCTATGTAGAGGTTGTCTATCCCGTTCCTGTCCGAGACGAACATGAACGATTTGCCGTCGGGGGAGAAGGACGGCTGCTTGTCGTTCCATTTCGTGTCTGCCAGCGGGCGGCAGCTTTTGTCTTCGGTGTCGAATACGGCTATGTTGGAGGTCGGCGCCGGCCCGAACGGCGCGTCGGCGAGGCCGGCGGTGTCGGTCATCGTGAAGATGATTTTTTTTCCGTCGGGGCTGTACCTCGGCGAGGTTTTTGACGCCGGCGTGTTGGTCAGGCGGGTGAGCGTCGACGTGCTCAGGGCGTATGTGAACAGGTCTGCCCTGCCTTCGGATATGCCGGTTATGGCCAATGTCCGCCCGTCTTTCGACCAGTCGAGGCCGTTTACTGAGGAGAGCGGCAGTTTGACGGCGCGGGTTTGCCTGCCGCGTTTTTCGGCGCTTACGATTCTGATTTCGCTGCGGCCGCCTTTTTTGGCCGCGAACGCGAGAGCGCGGCTGTCGGGGCTCCACGCGAGGGCGCCGCTGAACGGCTGGAACGACTCGAACGACTCGCCGGCGCTGTGCTGCCGTATCTGCCGTTTTTCCTTGCCGGCGGTGTCCGTGATTATTATTCTGGTGTAGTCGGGTTTATCGCTGAAGAAGGCTATGAGCCGGCCGTTTGGGGAGATTTTTGGGCGCAGGTTGAAGTTGCTGCGGTCTTTGGCGGTGTTCGTCACGGCCCGCGCGTGGGTCGACGGGTCGNTTCTCCGCCCGATTTCGGGCCAGTAGATTCTGCGCAGCTCGCTGAGCCACGCGCGGCCCAAATCTTCGAGTTTGGCGCCGTAGACGGCCTCGATGGCTTTTTCCGCGTCGCGGCTGTCCGTGAACTCGCGTATCATGCTGTTGAAGAGGCTGTCGCCGCCGGCGTTTTGCAGGTAGTAGAGGAAGGACTGCCCGCCCTTGTAGGCTAAATAGCCGTCAAGCATGGGCCCGGGCGGCGGCACGGTGGAGTTGAGCACGCGGTCGAGCATGAACATGTCGGCTTCGCGGTTCCAGCCGGTGGATAGCGCCTCGGCCAAACCCTCGTTGAACCAGAGCGGGATGTTCGCGCCCGCGGCCCTGAATATGCCGCCGACCGCCGCCCCGAAGACGAAGGCGTGCACCATTTCGTGGTGCAGGACGTGGCGCAGGTCGGAATACGAGCCGTTGAACGGTATGGCGACGCGGGTTTTGAAGATTTCGGTGAAGCCGCCGACCTCTTCGGGCAAAAGCTCGGTGATGATGTTGGTCTGCTCGAAGAGCGCAGGGGACTCGTAGAGCACCACCGGCACGTTTTTGGGATGGATGTAGGCGAACCGCGAGCTGAGGCCGCCGTATATCCCGTCGAGCCACTTGTACGCGGTTTCGGGCAGCTCCCCCTGATTTTGGTGGTAATACAGCGTATAGTGCGGGGCTTCGAGGCGGCGCCACTCCATGTATTGGTACTGTACCTTGTTCTTGCCGAACCCCATTGCCGGGGGCGCGAGGGCGGATAAGGCCGATGCTGTCAATATTATATAGATGGCTTTTTTCATCACAAAAAAATATATTATGGACAATTTTTTTATTTTCTTAAAAAAAAACTTGCTTATTTGTACAAATGGATGTAAATTATGTTAAGGGGCCTTTCTTTACTCGGTATGGAAAACGATGGAGCGATATGGGTACTAAAACAGTCATAAAACGGGCGCCGGTGGCGTTTTTGCTGCTTTTCGCGGCTGTCGCCTCCGTTTGGGCGCAGAAGAAAATCACCGTCCCCAACGATTTCCCTACCATACAGAGGGCGCTGGGAGAGGCGGACGAGGGCGATACGGTGTACGTCCGCAACGGCGTCTACAAGGAGAACATCACGCTCGTCGACGACGTCACGCTTCTGGGCCAGGACAAAAAATCGACGATTATCGACGGGAGCCGCAAGGCGCCGGTCGTCATCGGGGCGGACGGCGCGGTCATCGCCAACTTCACCATCCGCAACGGCACCACCGGCATATTGTGTAAAAACACGCGCCCCATCATACGCGACAATATTATAATGGACAACAAGGGGACGGGCGTCCACGCGCTCGTAGTGCTGCCCGACATCGTGAACAACGTCATATACCGCAACCTGTGGACGGGCATATTCCTTGAGTCGGTACGCGGCACGCGCACCTCCATAAGCAACAACGTCATCATCGAAAACGGCTACCACGGGATATTCGGCGCGAACAGGACGGAGGTTTTGGTGCGCAACAACATACTCTACGGCAACAAGCAGTACGGCATATTCTTGGGCCCCGAAGCCCGAAAGACGAGGATTGTGGGCAACAACATCTATAAGAACCGGCACCACTACAACCTCAACGCCGACAACCAGTCCACCCGCCAGCAAAATATCGCCGCCGACCCGCAGTTCGCCAACATGGTTCTGCTCAACTTCAACGTGAAATCCAATTCGCCTTGCAAGGGCAAGGGCGAGGAGGGCGCGGATATCGGGCTGACGGAAACCGTCGTGGCGGCGGCGCCGGAGAGCAAGTTTCAGGCGGCCGGCGGGCTTGACGAGTACTTCCCGCCGTCGGGCTCGGAGTACCAGCAGGATTATTACGAGCCGGCGCCGAGCTACGATGCCCCGGCCCAGAGCGCCCCGATGGAGATTACGGAGACTATCGTCCTGCACGGCGTCAATTTCAAGACTACGTTCGGGAGCGAGAGCGCGGAGCTTGACGAGGGCTCTTACGGGGTGCTGGACATGGTGTACGCCAGCCTCGCCTACTATACGCACCTGAGGATTGAGGTCGCGGGCCATACCGACAATCAGGGCGGGGAGGATTTTAACAGGAAGCTCTCGCTCGACAGGGCCAGGGCGGTGATGAATTACCTTGTCGGCAAGGGTATCGACAGGAGCAGGATCCGCGCCAGAGGGTACGGCATGGACAGGCCGGTCGCCTCCAACTACACGGAGGAGGGGCGGGCCAATAACAGAAGAGTGGAAGTTATTCCGTTGAAGTGATACGCTTCATGGAGGGGTTTATAAAGATGAAGAATAAATCGGCAGCCTGTTGTTTGCGCACCCTGTTCGCCGCGTTGTCTCTCGCGGCGGCGTCCGCCTTTGGGCAGGGCGACGGCGAGGGCGGTTACGACGCGCCCTATTTTCAGGCTGACTTTACGCAGGACCTGAACAGCTGGACGTCCGCGCTCGTGAACCCCGCGCTCTTGTTCCGCGTGAACCAGATGCACGCGAGCATGGCGTTTTACAGGTGGGGCCTCGACAGGGGCAACATGGGCTATCAGGACTTCAGCCTGTTCTACCCCTACCGCTACCGCCACACGTTCGGCCTCACGGTGCTCCACGCACGCAACTCTATGCCCAGAACCAAGTGGGACAACAGTTCCGACCAAGCTGTGGAGGTTTCGCAGGTGGCTTATCAGGATTTGTGGGCGATAGGCAACTACGGAGTGAAGGTTCTGCCGTGGTTTTGGGCAGGGGCCAACGTCAAGATGCGCACGCAGGCGCAGTTTGGCGACAACGCGGTTTCGAGGTTTCCCCCCGGTTTGGACGTGGGCCTATATTTCAACCCGATAGACCACTACCGCCTCGGCGACCTCGGCATCAGCCTTATGGCGCAGGACATACTGCCGACGCAGACTCCGTGGAATTACGAACAAGGCGAGGACCTTAGTGCTGTTGATAAGATAAAGAATACCGATTTCCTGTCGAGCCCCCTCATAACCACCTCCCGCGGCCGCGTCGGGGTGCGCTACGCCGGGCTCAACGACAACTTGGTCGTCAGCGCCGAGATGCTCGTCGACAACGCTTTCCGGGACATCTTCGCGAACATCCCGTGGGGCGACTTCAAAAAAGCGATGATGTCGCGCGACCTTGAGGATATTCCCAGCGCGAGCGACATAGCGGAATCTTTCCCCACGGCGTTCCGCTGGGGTTTCCACGCCAAGTACATGTTCATACCGCAGATATGGTTCAAGGGCGGCTGGACGAACAACAACATCCCGTACCTCGGCTTCAACTACAACGTGTTCTACCCGCTGCCCGAGATGATAAACATCTTCAACATCGACTACAACTTCGGGTACAGCTTCATCGACCAGTCGGCGATGGGCGACGAGCGCGGTTTGGTCATGATGCTCAAGGCCTCGGTGGATTTCGGGCGGACGCGCGAGCAGAAGGAGTCCAAGCGCCTCTACGACCGGTTAGTCGTCGCGCCTATGGATACCTATCAGGAGGCGATGCGCCTCTACACGGCCGGCAAGTACTGGGAAGCGGCTTTCGCCTACGGCAAGCTCATCACCCTGTACCCGACGTTCTACCTCAACGACAAGGCCGTCTACTACATGGGCGACTGCTACAAGCAGCTCTACATGAACCACACGTCGCGCGAGGTTTTCAGGGAGGCGCTCGACGAGTACACGACTTCCGACATGCGGGCGTTCTACCTCTACGGGATAATGAGCCTCGATTACAGGGAAGAGAACTACGACGAGGCGATGAGGAACTACGGCTTCATCGTGAACCTCTACCCCGAGACCGAGATACGCGGCGAGGCGGAGTATCTGGCCGGCGAGATAGAGTTTTTGCGCGGCAACTACGACCAGGCGAGGGTGCACTTCGAGGCCGTCACGCGCTCCGACCCGTCGTACCTCTACGCGCTCTACACGCTCGCCGTCATAGACTACCTGACGGACAAGCCCCAGCCGGCCATACAGAACCTCAGGGCCGTCATAGACGACACGACGTCTAAGGCGTCCGACCTTATACTGCAGAACGCCGCCGCCGTCAAGCTCGGGCACACATACTTCGAGATGGGCAACAAGCTGCGGGAGGCCGTTGAGGCGTACAGCTTGGTGAAGGAGGACGCCGTGCCGCACGGCGACGAGGCGCTCTTGGGCATGACGTGGGCGTGGATAAAGGCCGGCCAGCCGCAGATGGCCCTGCAGAAGGCCGACAGGATAATACAGGCGCACCCGAAATCGCCGTTCGTACCGGAAGCGTACCTGTTGCGCGGGTACGCGCTCATGCTTATGAAGAGGTACGCCGACGCCGTGCCGGCGTTTGAACGCGCGTTGGCCGCGTGCCAGGGCACGTTCCTTACCCCCGAAGACGTGAAGATACGCAAAGTCCAGAACGACAAGGCGGCGGACGACTTCGCGCCCGAGGCCGACAAAATCAAGAGGAACGCCCTGAGGAAGCCGACGCCGCGCTCGATAGAAGAGCGTCCGGGGCTCTACAAGAACTACGAGGGCTTCTCCGCGGAGAACAAGGAGTTCTTCCATTACAGGCAGACGGCGAAGTCGCACAACAACTTCTTCATGCGCAAGGAAGAGATAATCGAGGACGCGACGTTTGCGCTCGCGAAGGCGACGAATTATATTAAGAGCAGGGGCACCGCGGCTGAGATGGAAAAACTGAAGAGGGGCGAGGACAAGCTGGACGCGGAGATAGAGAAGCTGCGCCAACAGCTTGACAACGCCGAGTAGGGTCGGCAGTCCGCCGCCCGCGACGCGCGGGTGCGGGGGGATTGGCGGGGAAAAAGGTTGGATAACGCTGTAATGTAAGGCGCGATACCGTTTTGTAGGGGCGGCGAACTGCCGCCCGTAATATGCGGTTGTGTGGCGGTGTGACGGAAAAAATGTATTATTGACGATATTATACAGGCAAGGGAGGTTTGATGGGCAGGAATCTGAAGTATATTTTGATGGCTGTCGTCCTTGTGACGTTTACGAGCGGCTCCGTTTTTACGGCGTCCGCGCAGAAAAAAAGCAAAGAGGAGATACAGGCGCAAATCGACCGCCTACAGCGGCAGAAGCAGGAGCAGGAGCTTAAGAAGGCTCAGGCCGCCGAAGCCAGCCGCCCTCAGGGTCAGGATCTGAACCAGATCATCGACCGCTACGAGAAACTGCTTGACCAGTGCGCCGTCAAGAAGAGCGACCGCTGCGCGGATGTCATGTACACGCTCGGCAAGCTGTATTACGACCAGGCCAAGGACGATTACGCCGAGTCGGTCGAGAGGCACGCCGACGAGCTGAAAGCCTACGAGCGTACGGGCCGCGGCACCGCGCCGAGGCACCCAGTCCCCGACTATTCCAAGTCCCTGAAGATGTACTGGCAGTTGACGAGGGAGTACCCGGCGTTCCCCAAGCTGCCTGAAGTGTTCGCGCAGATGGGCACGACGTACCTTGTCGCCGGCCATTTGGACACGACGAGGATAATTTTCGAGCAGCTCGTTCAGCGCTTCCCGAACAGCCCGCGCGTCTCCGGCGCACATTTCCGGCTCGCCGACCTCGCGTTCATGGACAATAACTACAACAAGGCTTACCAGCACCTGCAGCAGGTCAAGAGGAACGAAATCGACCTCACGTCGTGGGAGATGACCCACTACCGCATGGGCGAGTGCGCCTACAATTTGGGCGACTTTGACAAGGCAGTGGAGTATTTCCACGGATACGTCGAGGAGTGCGACAAGGGCGCCTACCAGAAGAAAGAGTTCCGCGAGATGGCGCTTGAGTACATGGCCATTTCGTTCTCCGACATGCCTGACGGCGTGCAGGAGGCCATAAAGTTCTTCAAGAAGAACAAGAACAGGCCCTACGAGGCGCAGGTCATATATATGGTAGGGGCGAAGAACAGGGACCACGGCCAGTGGGACGCGGCCATTGTGGCGCTCTCCGGCGCGTTGAAGAATTACCCGATGTACAAGGACGCCCCGCTCGCCCGCCAGAGCCTCATCGAGTGCTACGTGGTCAAGAAGGAGCACGCGAAAGCCAACGCCGAGCGCGAGAGTTTGGTCGACGACTACGGCGAGGGCAGCAAGTGGTACTCCGCGAACTCGAATCAAAGGGTCGTCATAGACAAGTCGAAAGCCTCCGTCCGCCGGGCGCTGGGCGACGTCGCCCTCTATTACCACGGCGAGGCGCAGAGGAAGAAAGACCGCTCCATGTACGAAAAGGCGATGAAGCGCTACAACGAGTTCTTCCAGAAGTTCCCGGACGACAAGTGGCGCACGTTCGAATACAAGTACAACGTGGCTGAAATCTACAATAATATGGGCAACTGCGAGAAGGCCGCGGAGAACTACAACTACGTCGCCACGCAGGACTTGTCCACCTACCCCGCCTACGTCAACGACATTGACACGCTGGGCATGGACGCCGAACAGCTTGAGAAGCTGAAGGCTTCCAAGGGCGACAAGACCAACCCGATAGCCATCTCTCAGGAAGACGCCGGCTACAACACCATCGTGGCGCTCGACAACTGCCGCAAGAAGGAGATAGCGAAAGAGGGCATAACCGAGGACAAGTCTTACGGGCTCCCCTCGACTAAGAAGCTCGTCGACTACGCGATGTCTTTCCAGAAGCGTTTCCCGCGCAGCCCGAACGCCGCCGAGGTGCTCTACCTCGCTGGCAACATCCACTACGGCGGCAAGAATTACAACGAGGCGGTCAACGCTTTCAAGATGGCGGTAGAGCAGTACCCCGACGCGAAGATAGCGAACAACGCCACGAGGATGCTGGCCAACAGCTACTCCAACAATAACCAGTTCGACCTGGCGATGCAGACCTACAAGGGGCTTTTGAGGAGGACGCCGCGCGACTCCAAGGATTACGAGGAGATTCAGGAGCTTGCCGCCGGCGCGATGTACCGCAACGCCGAGAACATGAAGAAGTCCGGCAACGTGGGCGGCGCGGTCGAGGCGTTCAAGTCCATAGCGAACGAGTTCCCAGAGAGCAAGGTCGCGGCGCAGGGCTGGTTCGAGGCGGGCGTGTGCTACGAGGAACTGAAGGATTTGGACAGGGCGGCGCAGACGTTCGAGCAGCTCACCGAGCGCTTCCCGAAGGCGGCGATACGCGAGACCGCTTTCATCCGCGCGGCCGAGAACTACAAAAAGAACAACAATTACGAGAGGGCCGCCCAGACGTATTTGACCGCGGCGAACCAGATACCCAAGGCGGAGTTCGCCATCCCGAGCTTGTCGTCGGCGTCCGAGGCTTACCAGAAGCTCAACCAGTACGACATGGCCGGCAAGATGTTCGAGCTTATCTACGAGCGCTACGCCAACGACCCCAAGACCCCGCAGGCGCTCTATAACGCGGGCCTCATATTCGAAAAGGGCAAGCACTACACAAACGCTATCGGCGTGTACGAGGCGCTGGCCCAGCGCTACCCGACGAGCGAGTTCGCCGGCGAGGCGTTCTTCTCAATCGGCCTGTGCTGGGAGAAGCTCGAGGAGTACGGCAAGATGGCGAACTCCTTCTCCGACTACGCCGCCAAGTACACGAACGACAGGTTCAAGCAGGTGCAGGCGCTCGTGAAGGCCGGCGACGCCTACTTCAACATGCAGAACTACAAGGAGTCCGAGGCCAACTACAATCAGGCCATCAAGGTTTACGAGCAGCACGCCAAGACGAGCGACATAGACATCGCGAACGTGGCGCAGGCGTATTTCAGGATGGGCGAGATATACTACAAGAGGTTTGAGGAGATAAGGCTCGACGCCAAGAACGAGAAGGAAATGGGCGCCCGCGTCAAGACCAAGACCAAGGCTCTCGAAGACCCGGCCAAGTACTTCGCCAAGGCTATCGAAATAGGGGTGGAGGAGTGGACGATGAGGGCCACGTACATGATAGGCAAGGGCTTCTACGACATGGCCGAGGCGGTCGCCAACCAGACCCTGTTCGGCAACGAAATTGAGAAGATGGCCGGCAAAATCAAGGTTTTCTCGAGCCTCGACAAGTACTATGAAAAGGCTATGGAATACTTCGGCCAGAACATCGCGTGGGCGAAGGAGCAGAACCTGAAGGGCGAGTACATCGAGATGTCTATGCAGGCCATTATGGAAATGGCTTACAAGCGGGGCGAGATTTTGGAGGAAGTGGGCCTCCTGTTCAAGAATTCGCCCGTACCCAAGGGGCTCTCCGAGGACGAGAAGGAATACTACTTGGAACAGCTTGAGTTCAAGTACCTTGAGGCCCTCGACGCCGCCATACCCGTCTATGAGAACGGCATGAGGCTCGCGAAGGAAATCGGCATATCCAACAGCCCCTGGATAGACAGGATACGGGAGAAGCTCGCCACCCACAAGCCCGATTCCGAGTGGAAGGATATCCAAATCGCGGAGTGGAAGCCGGCCGAACGCGCCAAGCAGTACGACGCGCAGGGCAACGAAATCGTCCCGCGCAAAAAAGACCCGGAGTACGACAGGGGCATGCGCCGCATCGAGAATATAATGAAGATGGATATCGACGTGAACGAGAAGATAAAGCAGCTGGCCCGCATCCAGATGGAAGCGGAGAGGAACATAGTTCTTGAGGAGGAGAGGGTGAGCGAGCTCAAGTCCAAGTCGGGGTCGTGACGCGCGGGGACGGCCCGCGGGCTTCCTCGGAAGCGCCTCGGGCGGCACGCGTTTAAATTTTTGTAAAATTTTTTAAAAATATTTTGATTTTTGTTTGTGGCAGTGATTAAATTAATAAATGTAGCTTCGGAAAGTATCCCGGAGGGCGTTAAAAGCGGAATAAAAGTTTTTTT
>JGI24698J34947_10001778_pt1 | contig 11494 bp, 7 predicted proteins | sample TergutMp193P3_FD_34947 | JGI IMG/M metagenome (IMG submission 34947)
AATTCCTGGGTGAAGTCTTGCGGCAGTCCCTTTGGTGAATTGACGGCAAGGGTTTCCTCCGGAGTGCCGGTCATGCGTACTTCAACTACCACGGCCCAATAATCTTTATTGCCCTGGTAACCCATCCACATATCGCCCTGATTACGCCAGTCCGTCAGCTCGCGGACGCCCGCGCTGTTGACGGTATAGTTAACGCCCTGTCTGCCCCACTGCATGAAATCAAGCACATCCGGTCTGGCCATCCACTCCATGTATAGGAGGGCCGCCAGTTTTTCATCATTAGTGGCCCTGTTGGAGAAACCAATGAAGTAGCCTGCGGGGTTCGCGGCGCGTCCCTGAGGTACAATACCGCCCTGGCCTGATGCTTCCCAAGTCACAGAGTTGTTGTAAATAATGCCAAGCTCCGCGTTGGGGTTGTTCGCGTAGAAGGCGGTCAAATCAGGCATACTGGGAGCAAGGTAACCACCGTAGGTAAACGCCTCACCGTTAATGAAATCGGTTATAGCCTGTACACCGCTGCCTGAACCTTCCACATCAAGTTCAAACTCGTTGCTAAAAAGTCCCCGGTTGAAGAGGATATTTTGTCTTTTTAACTCGTTGTACATTCCACTGGCCGGTAAGCTTGCGACATTTACGTCGGAGTACATTACCCAATATTCTTCATTCAACGGCCAGGGATTTGTAGCGTAGAACTGGGTGTTATCGGGAGTAAACGGCTGTTTGGGCAGGATTGGCTTGCCTCTTGTGAGGCCCCGTTGCTGTAATGCTACCATAGTATCCGCGTACTCATCCCAGGTGGTCCACAGTTCTATACCGGCCTGCCGCAGCCAGTCTTTCCGGTAAAAGGTTATCCAGCTTGGCATTGTCGCATAATAGGGACGCAGAGCCGGGGCGAATATATAGCGGCCCCCCAGGGTGAACATATCAAAAGCTTCACGCCCTCCCGCTGTCGCAAACCAGGTTGGCGCGTTCTGACGGAACCAGTTGAGATCGAACGAGGCCAGCGCACCGTCCGCCGACCACTGGGTAACCTTGGGCCAGTCATACTCCATAAAAATTGTAGGCCAGTTGTTACTCGCCAGGAGCAGGTTATAGGCGGTCATGGTGTCGGTACGATTGATGGGAACAAACTCAACCCTCACGTTCATGGCATTGCCGAACTGTTCCTGAACCCAGCGCGTAAAATAATTGTTGGACACATCCGGCACGTCGTCCCTGGCGCGGTCAAACACGGGAATTTTTATTGTCACCACATTCGAGAAACGCGTCATGCCATAATTCAGGGGGTTGAAACCGCTGTAAGTCGGGTTTGCGATCCGTGTTGGCATATTTGAACCGCCAAGAGGCTGCTGCTGTTGGCTGCCGCCGATAGCAAAGAGAGAGAGCGGTAATACTGCCGCAATTATCAGCAACAGTATAAACACAGTTTTTTTCATTCTTTCCTCCATAAAAAAATTAGTGTATATAACAAAGGGAACGGCAAATTAGCCTTTCACCGATCCCAGCATTACACCCTTGACAAAATACTTCTGTATAAACGGATAAACCAGCAATATAGGAACCGTGGCAAACATGATTGTGGCGGCCTGAAGAGTTTCAGGAGCGGATGGGGCCAGGCCCATCAGCGCTTCCCCGGTAAAACTTTCACTGGGCCTGGCTGATAAAATCATGTTATACAAAAGCAATTGAAGAGTTTGAAGATACCTGTTCGTGGTGAACCACATGGAGTCTGCGAAGCTGTTCCAGCGGCCTACGGCTACCCACAAACCTATGGTGGCAATCACAGGCTTGCTCAGGGGCAGCCATATTTGCAGATATATCCGGAAATGTCCTGCTCCATCTACTATGGCGGATTCTTCCAGTTCTATTGGCACGGCATTCATAAAGTAGGTACGCATAATGAGCATATTGTACGCGGAAAAAACACCGGGCAATATTAATACCCATACGGTGTTTAACAGGCCCAGATCGTTATACATTAAATATGTGGGGATCAATCCGGGTGTGAAATACATGGTTATCATTATCGCGATTGTTATGGGATAACGTCCCGGTAAATAACGCTTTGACAGGGGATAAGCGGCCAGGGATGTTACTATAAGAGCCAGGACAGTCTGCACCACAGTTAGCATAGCGGTGAAAAGCATCTGCCTCATCATCAGGGAGCTGGTGAATACCCGTATATAGGCGTCAATGTTTACTTCTTTGGGCCAAAAGAAAACTTCATTGCTTAACACCGCCCGGCTGGAAGACAGGCTTCTTGCAATTAGATGAAAGAAAGGCAGGACACAGGTAAGGCAAAGAAACGTTATCCAAATCATTATTGCTAAATCCACAATGGAAAACGGTTCCTGTACCACAGATGTATTTCTTTTCTTAATGATGCCGCTCAATCCCTTTGTCATAACAAACCGTCCTCGCCAAGTTTTTTGGCAATCCTGTCGGAGCCAAAAACCAAAATACAGCCGATAACCGTTTGAAATAGCCCAACCGCCGCGGACCGCGAAAAATCACCTGCGGGTCCAAGGCCCTTCTCGTATATGTATATTGAAATCTGGTATTGGAATTCCCTGACATTCACGTTTCCAAAAGCGTATAGACGCTCAAATCCCGAGCCAAGGAGCTGCCCCAGGCGCATTATGAGCAGGATGACAATGGTGGGCTTAATCCCGGGCAATGTTATGTGCCATAACCTTTTAAAGCGGTTTGCGCCGTCCACTATTGCGGCGTCGTATAATCCCGGATCTATGCTGGAAATTGTTGAAAGATATATGATAGAACCCCAGCCCATCGCCTGCCAGATATTGATGGTCAGGTACGTAAATACCCAATACCAGCGGTCGGTCAGGAAAGGTATGCCCCTTTCAATCAGGCCTGCGTCTCTAAGCGCCACATTAACCAGGCCGGTTTCTGGCTTTAACAATGTATAGGCTATGGACGCGATAATAATAGCCGACAAAAAATGAGGAAGGTACAGTATGGTTTGAGAAATACGCTTGTATTTACTGAACCGTAATTCGTTGAGCATCAGCGCCAGTATAATGGGCGCGGGAAAATGGAGTATTATATCCGCGATGTTAAAGACTACGGTATTTCGCAGGGCGCGATAGAAATCGGCGTCATTGAAAACCATTCTGAATATTTCAAATCCTACCCAGTCGCTGTTCCAGCCTCTGGCGGGGCGGAAATTCATAAAGGCGATACGCAGGTTGGGATATACCATGTAGTTGAAAATAAAGACAAAGGTCAGAGGTACTACCAGCATAGCAAACAACTGCCAATATTTGTGCATAGCTTTGCGAGACCGTTCCGACAAGCTTTTACTGACAGGTTTTGCCATCATCCTCACCCCAAAATCAATTCAGCCTCAAGAAATTATAAGGTGAGTTTTTTTAGATGTCAAGAAAAATGTTGTCTATAATTGGAGAAGCGCCACTTGATATTACACACATTTTTCTTTAGAATGATTCTTATGATTGAATTACCGGGTCAATATGAACAAAGTAATTGTTAACGCCGCGGAGGCAAACGCGCGGATTAGCCGTCATATTTACGGCCATTTTTCTGAGCATCTTGGCCGCTGTATTTATGGCGGCTACTGGGTGGGAGAGGATTCGCCCGTCCCGAATGTCCGTGGTATACGGAAAGATGTGGTCGCCGCGTTGAAGAAGTTGAGGATTCCGAATTTACGCTGGCCCGGCGGCTGCTTTGCCGACGAGTACCACTGGAAAGACGGCATCGGCCCGCGCTCAGGGCGGCCCAGGATGATCAACACCCACTGGGGCGGCGTTGTCGAGGATAACAGCTTTGGGACTCACGAATTTCTTGACCTCTGCGAACAGCTTTCAGACCCGGCAGGCCCGCGCTGCGAGCCTTATATCTGCGGGAATGTCGGAAGCGGTACGGTTCAGGAATTATCCCAGTGGGTTGAATACTGCAATTTTGACGGTGTAAGCCCGATGGCGGATCTGCGCAAAAAGAACGGCCGCGAAGAGCCCTGGGGAGTTCGTTTTTGGGGTATCGGTAACGAGAGCTGGGGCTGCGGCGGGAACATGACGCCGGAATTCTACGCCGATAATTACCGGCGTTACGCGGTATACACCAGAAAATACGGTGATGTTGCCCCCTATAAAATCGCCTGCGGCCCCAACGACGGCAACTACAACTGGACCAGGGTATTGATGGAAAAGGCCTGTAGAGACCTTAACGCTCTTTCGTTTCATTATTATACCGTTCCTGGAGAATGGGGCAACAAGGGTTCGGCAACGCAATTCAACGAAGCTGAATGGTATATCACCATGCGCAAGGCGTTTTTTATGGATGAGCTTATCAAAAAGCACGTCTCCATAATGGACGAGTTTGATCCGAAACGTAACGCGGCTTTAATCGTTGATGAGTGGGGAACATGGTACGATGTGGAGCCGGGAACCAATCCCGGTTTCCTCTATCAGCAGAATACCCTGCGTGACGCGCTTGTCGCGGGGATCCATTTTAACATTTTCAACAATCATTGCGGGCGTGTGGGCATGGCCAATATCGCGCAGACTATCAACGTGCTTCAATCGGTGATCCTGACCGAAGGCGCCTCAATGGTGCTGACCCCGACATATCATGCGTTTGATATGTACAAGGTGCATCATGATGCGCTTATGCTTCCCGTTCATGTTGAGAGCGAAAGCCTCTCTTCTGTCCCGGCTGTTACTGCCAGCGTTTCCGAAGACGATAATCGAAAGATTCATGTTTCATTGACCAACATCGATCCCAAAAACGAACAAACCGTGCAGCTTGATATTCGTGGGGTTTCGCCAAAATATTCAGGCGGCAGGATCATAACGTCTGAAAATATGTGTGATCATAATACGTTTGATGAAGGCGAAAAGGTAATAATGTGTGAATTCACCGGAGCTGTGTCAACGGAAAACGGAAGGATAAAGCTAAACCTGCCGCCTAAATCCGTGGTGACGCTTGAATTCTCGTGAGTATAAGCGGCAGGTAAGAAATCGATCTGGGTTATAGTAATAAGAAAGGAGCTTAACATGAAAGCAAGTATCACCCTTCATAAGGAATTTTCCATCGGAGAAGTTGACAAACGTATTTACGGTTCATTTATTGAGCATTTGGGCAGGGCGGTTTACCGCGGGATTTATGAACCAGGACATCGGGAGGCCGATGAAAAGGGCTTCAGAAAAGACGTTATCGATCTGGTAAAGGAACTGGGAGTGCCGATAGTGCGCTATCCGGGCGGGAATTTCGTGTCGGGCTATAATTGGGAAGACGGAGTAGGGCCCCTGGAAAAACGACCGGCAAAGATGGACCTCGCGTGGGCGACCCTTGAATCCAATAAAATCGGCGCCAATGAATTCGCCGAATGGGCGCATCGCGCGCAATCTGAAGTAATGATGGCCGTGAACCTGGGAACCCGCGGGCCTGACGAAGCGAGAAATTTTCTGGAATACTGCAATTTCCCAAAGGGGAGCTACTGGAGCGATCTGCGCAGGAGCCACGGGGTAAACGATCCTCATAATATCAAACTTTGGTGCCTGGGCAATGAAATGGACGGCCCCTGGCAGATCTGCCATAAAACCGCCGATGAATACGGGCGCGTTGCCGTTGAATCTGCCAAGGTAATGAAGTGGACTGATCCTTCGATTGAACTTGTTGTCTGCGGCAGCTCCGGCGCCCGTATGCCGACGTTCGGAGAATGGGAAGAAACCGTGCTTGATCATACCTACGAGCATGTGGATTATATTTCGCTTCATATTTATTTTGCCAACAGCGAAAACGACACGCCCAATTTCCTGGGCCGCAGCCTGGAGATGGATTCGTTCATAAAAACAGTAACAGGGATCTGCGATTACGTTAAAGCGAAAAAGAGAAGCAAGAAACAGATAAACCTTTCGTTTGACGAATGGAACGTTTGGTTTCACAGTCACGGGCAGGACAGAAAAATCGAGAAGTGGATCGAATCGCCGCCGCGCCTGGAGGATATCTATACAATGGAAGACGCCCTTGTCGTGGGCTGTATGCTCATCACCCTGCTGAAAAACGCCGACAGGGTCAAGATCGCCTGCCTTGCACAGCTTGTAAACGTAATAGCGCCTATCATGACGGAGCCGGGGGGAAAGGCCTGGCGGCAGTCAATCTTCTATCCGTTTATGCACGCTTCACGTTACGGCCGAGGCGTCGTCCTCCGCTGTCCCGTTAACTGCGATCGGTATGATTCAAAAGAATACACAGACATTCCGTATCTTGAAACCGTTGCTGTTCATAATGCTGAAAGAAACGAGCTTGTGATTTTCGCCGTTAACAGGAGCCTTGACGATGAGATGGAGCTTGAGGCCAGTCTCTTTGGTTATGAAGGTTATGCGCTAGATGAACATATTGTGCTTCATAATGGCGATCTAAAAGCTGTGAACTCCGCCAAAGGCGAAACTGTCTGCCCGGAAAAGCAAAACGGGGGCCGCCTCGACGGGACAAAGCTGTTAACACGTTTGGTCCCTGCCTCATGGAATGTGCTGGTGCTCAGGAAACATTAGCGGAGACGTATGAAAGGGTATCCTGACGCGATAAATGATCCGGCGCTGAACAAGGCCGAACGCTTATCCGCCCTGCGCTCTCTGGAAGCGGAGAGCTCAAGATCAAAAGACGCTCCCCGTGCTTTCACGGAGATAAACAACCACATCCACACGATCTATAGCTTTAGCCCATACACCCCCAGCATGGCCGCACTGATGGCGAGGAACGCTGGGCTGGGGGCCGCCGGTTCGGTGGATCACGATTCCATCGCCGCCGCGGATGAGATGATCGCGGCCTGTGGTCTTTTGGGGATAGGCGGCTGTGTTGGTTTTGAGCTTCGGGTAAGTTTTAAGAACGGCGCCGATGGCAAGCCCAGCCCCTTTGCGGCGAGGAAGATCAACAACCCCGATTCGGAAGGGTATGCCTACATGACCGTACAGGGAATCCCCCGTCAGTCAATCTCGGCGGCGGCGAATTTCCTCGCGCCCCTCAGGGCTGAACGGCTCAAGCGGACGCGTGCGATGGCAGTTTCGGCTAACGGCTTGCTTCGGGAAGCCGGATTTTCTGTAATAGATTTAGAGCGGGATGTAATCGCCCGCTCTAAATACGGCGAGGGAGGGGGGATCACGGAGAGGCACCTCACCGCGGCGATAGCGGAGAAGGTTATTTTGAAATTCGGCAAAGGGCCGGAACTTGTTAAAGGACTGAGATCGAAGTTTGGCGTAACAATTTCACCAAAACTGGAAACTTTGCTTTCAGATCCCGCAAATCCCCATTACCTTTACGATCTTTTGGGTGTTTTAAAATCGGAGCTTCTTCCCAAAATATATATTCAGCCTGATGAAAATGAGTGTATTCCGGCTGAACGTGTAACGTCGTTTGCCAGATCGATCTCAGCTATTCCGGCCTACGCGTATCTGGGCGATGTTGGTGAATCTCCCACGGGTGACAAAAAGGCCGAAAAATTTGAGGATGACTTCATTGAGGAGCTTTTTGCGGAACTCTCAGTGATGGGATTTCTGGCGGTCACGTATATGCCCCCGAGGAATACCTCGGAACAGCTCCGCGTTCTCAGGAAGCTTTCGGCGGAGCGTGACTTAATGGAAATCTCAGGGGTGGATATCAACAGTTCGCGCCAGTCCTTTAACTGCCCCGAGGTTCTGCGCGAAGAGTTTCGCCATCTTCTGGATACCACATGGGCCCTTGTCGCCCATGAGCGTCTCGCTTCGGTGGATGAGCGCTACGGGCTTTTTTCGACGAGAAATCCTCTCGCCTCGGCAGAGCTTACACAACGGCTTGCGTTTTACGCAGGTTTGGGGAAAAAGCTGGATCTCTTTAACCCATGCGAATCAGCCGCTATGCTCACGGCGGAAATAGATAAAGGAAGGCTTAGATGAGTTATATAACTGCCGCGGCCCTTATACGGGGGCTTTGCATTGATTTAAGCGGGAAACCGCAGGTTGTGGTTTACGATGCCACGGGAAAAGAGTTATACCCGGCAGGGACAATGCGTTTGGAGATTGATTCCGGTGAGAATGAAGAAAACACCGCGATTGTTATTCGCAAGGCATACGAAGAATGGAAAAAGTCCGCTGCGATTAACGGTTCTGACGATGGCATGGTATTGCTTCCTTCATGCGTCGTGTTATACGTCAGCGGAAAACACGAGGCCCTGTACTGGATAGACGTTGACCTTGATTCCGCGAGGAAGCGGCTTTCTGAGAAGAACGCTTTTCCCAGGGCGGAAAGGCCATCAAAGCCGGTACCGCTGATCAAAGCGGATGAAAGGGCGACTGTGGTGAAAAACCGGGTCGCCCTTGTTACGGGCGGCGCTCAGGGTATCGGGGAAGAGATCGTCAGAAATTTGGTCGCGGCAGGGGCCTTTGTTTATATCGCCGACCTCAATATTGAGGGTGCGAATAAGCTGGCGGCGGAGATCAACGCCGTGGAAGGGCGAAACGCCGCGATTGGCATTGGGGTAAATGTTTGCGACGAGGCCTCTGTCGAGAAAATGTTCAATTCAGTTGCTGAGATCACGGGCGGCCTTGACCTTTGTGTCAGCAACGCGGGAGTGCTCAAGGCCGGCAGTGTCCTGGAGCAGGAGCTAAAGGATTTTAAATTCGTTACCGACATTAATTACACCGGTTTTTTTGTTATGAGCAAGTTCGCTGGTCGGCTAATGAGGACACAGCACCTAACGGCCCCATCATGGAAGACTGATATAGTGCAGATAAACTCCAAATCAGGTCTGGAAGGCTCCAACAAAAACGGGGCGTACGCGGGCGGCAAGTTCGGCGGTCTTGGCCTTGTCGCGAGTTTCGCCCTGGAGCTGGTGGAGTACAACATCAAGGTAAACGCCCTCTGTCCCGGCAATTTCCTGGATGGCCCGCTGTGGTCGCACCCGGAAAACGGCCTCTTCGTACAGTACCTCAAGACAGGCAAGGTTCCCGGGGCGAAAACCGTCGCCGATGTCCGTTCTTTCTACGAGTCCAAAGTGCCCATGAAACGGGGCTGCACCGGCAAAGACCTTGTGCGGGCGCTCTACTACGTCGTGGAGCAGGAATACGAAACCGGCCAGGCCATTCCGGTAACGGGCGGGCAGGTGATGCTGCATTAAATCCCCGGCGCGTTCTCCAGTAGGTAATTTTCCGCTTCCACATTCCACAGGTTTCCATGGCGGCCGCAAATATCGGCAAGCTTCGCGAAAAACGGATCGGCCATTCCCAGTTCTCCAAAATTGTCTATGGCGGCTAACGGGAGCTTCTTATGCGTGTAAATGAGTTTCTTGCCCCCGGGAATTTTGTCGAGGTCGATTGTCGCTTTCGCGGCCGCGTCAAGACCGCCGATGTGGGTGATCATAAAAACCGGGTTGAGGCGGCCTTCCGCCATCATTGCGAGCGACTCAATCATGTCGTCGGTGTTGCCGCCCGACGTTCCCACGATGTGGTGGGATTCGTAATGCACATTGTAGAAATTGAAGTTTGCCGAGAAGGCCGTGTCCGTCGGGCCCGCGAAGAAGTTAAGGCATCCGTCGCGGCCTAGAAGCCGGTCTCCCATTTCCAGAACCGGCTTCACCGGCGCGAAGACGAATACGTCATCGTAGAGTTTGCCGCCGTTAAGGTTCCGCAAATGATCAACAGGATCGGCTAAATCCTTGGTGTTGACATACGTAAGCTCTACGCCATTCTTTTTTGCCTCTTCGGGGCTTAAGAGCTGGGCTGCACGCGCCAGACGTTTGTCGTCAATATCGGTAACAACAAGCCTTGACGGTTTCCGTGGATTGTGTATGGCGTAATCGATAGCGCCTAACCCCATGGGGCCGACTCCGGCAAGGAGGGCCATCGAACCGCCTTCGGCAATCCCCATTGAGTGGACATAGGAGCCGCTTCTCGTGTGATACTGGGCATGGAAAGCCCCTACAACACAGGACACGGGCTCCGCGAGAGAACCCATGTAAAAATTATCCGCGTGATATTCAAGGAGACAGTTCATTTCCATCACTTCTTTGGGAATGATGATGTAGATGGCGTCGCCGCCGGTGTATTCATAGGAATAACCGGGGGCCCATAATGTGGGGAGGCCGTCAGCGCCGGGGTAATTCAATGCGGGCTGTATCGCGAATTTGTCACCCGCCTTAAATTTGCCGATCCACATGGCACCTACCTTTTCGATTGTTCCGCAGAACTCGTGGCCTATTATTGGCTGCTGCTTTTTTAGATCGTGGCGTATACGCTTGTGCTTTTCTCCCTGCATTGCCAGTTTGTGGCTGGACATGCAGATTGAATCGGAAACAACCTTGGCCAATATTTCATCATCCCGAATTTCAGGAAGCTCAAATTCCTCAAGCCTGAGATCGTTAACTCCGTATAAACGAACCGCTTTGGTTTTCATTTCACTTAACCGAAACGTTTGTGCGAAAACGTTCCGCCTCCCAGTTGTTGATAAAATCTATTTCGTCACGCGTCATAAACCTTGGGCCGCCGAATGATTCGGAGTATACCGCGACCTTAACCGAGTCCAGGAAAAGGTCAAGCGCCAAAGATGCGGCGTTCTCCGTTGCCGCCGCGCCAAAGACGCCCAAACCCTGAACGGCGGTTGTTTTCGGGTTTCTGCCTGTTTTCTCCGCGTGATTTTTCCATGCGGCCCGGATGCCGGCTGTGGTATTCGCTTCGGTAAAAAGCGGATCGCTCCCGGCGTAAACAATGTGGTCCGGTGTAAAGGCCGAAGATACCGGCGCGAAGGAATCGCGGTCTTTTACCAGTGACGTGATTTCCCCGGCCTGTAAGAAAACAGCGGCCCCGGCAAGATCCGCGAGGGTGTTCAAGATTTCGTCAATCGCCCTGCCACTGGTAAACGTACTATCAATGTACCACTTTTCGCTTGAGAAATCGGGCCGCTTCTTTATGCAAGCGCCGATTTTGTTCATTATATCATCGTATTTTTCTTTTATACCGTCAGCGCCGTTATCCCCCACAAAGACACCGTGGTTTTGTAAAAAGATAACCGCCGCGGCCTCTCCATGCGCGGCGCTGTAATCATCCATCGCAGTTTTCGCCCTTTTGGATAGCACATAACCAGGATTGGTCGAGGGAATCCAGACGGCTTTCTCGCCGAAGATTTCCCGCATTGCCTCTTCTCCGCGGCGTGAGCAGGTGAGCCCGTTCACCAGCGCGGGATGGAGATGAACCACGTAGCCAAAAGGCATAATGTCGTGTAACAGCACTTCAACACTGGGACGCTTCGCCTCCTCACCGGCTTTTCTTGAATACATTATGTCGGCGAGGACGGCGCTTTCGCGTTCGGCGCCGGACGGGGGGTATTCCTTTTCCCAAATAAGGGCCAGGGCGTTTCGATCCATTTTTACAAAGGAACCGGCGGCGGCTTCGGCAAGGGAGCTGCCGGAAGCTTTTATATAAAGGGTATCCTTGTCCTTCCAGGAAGTATTCCCGCCTCCCGCAAGGACATAATCGGGATTTCC
>JGI24698J34947_10001779_pt1 | contig 11492 bp, 11 predicted proteins | sample TergutMp193P3_FD_34947 | JGI IMG/M metagenome (IMG submission 34947)
CGCTTCCTATGGGAAACGGCGGGGCTTTCAAGGGCGTTGTCGATGTGCTTCACGAAAAGGCGTACCTGATGCAGGGCGAGGCTCTGGAAAAAGAGACCGCCGTCCCCGACGAGTTCAAAGGCGCGGTTGCCTCGGCGCGTGAAAAATTGATTGAGGCTGCGGCGGAGGGAGACGACAGCCTGATGGAGAAGTACATCGAAAATGGCTCCCTCTCTATAGAAGAGATGAAGCAGGGTCTTGTTAAGGCGCTTGCCGGGAACAAGTACGTCCCCGCCTTTGCCGGCTCCCCTTTGAAAAATTCAGGGATCATTCCGCTGATCGATTTTATTGTTGACGCGGCTCCCAATCCCCGCACCGCGCATGATGCGAAACGCGACGGCGAAGGCAAGGAAACTCAAGTCCCCATCGATCCCGACAAGTCCATATCCGCGCTTGTTATCAGAACAAGTTACGATCAGTTCTCTGGAAAACTCTCGTGGCTGAAGATCGTTACGGGCAAACTCACTGCGGATTCGGAGGCGATCAATGTTTCAGATAACAAGAAGGAGCGGGTTGGAAAGCTGTACACCTGCCAGGGAAAGAAACTTGAAGAGGTGAGGGAACTCTTTGCAGGCGATGTGGGAATTATCACAAAATCCGCTACCCTTAAAACCAACGATACTCTTGCCGCGATAGACGACGGTTTCAGTTTCGTGCCCCTGCGCCTGCCTGAGCCGGTTCATTCGGTGGCGGTTAACGCACTCGCGAAAAAAGACGAAGACAAGCTGGGCGAGTTCCTTGTACGCGCCGCCGAAGAAGACAAAACTTTCCGTTATCACTTTAACGGTGAAACAAAGGAGACTGTAATTTCCGGCATGGGCGAGTTGCAGATCAACATCATTCTGGATAAAATCAAAAACAACCAGAAAATTGAAGTTGAAACCCGCATTCCCAAAGTCGCCTACCGTGAAACCATCACCAAGAAGTCAGGCGCGGAATACACGCACAAAAAACAGACCGGAGGCCACGGCCAATACGGAAAGGTGTTACTCGAAATCGCGCCCCTGCCTCGCGGAGAAAATTATCAGTTTATAAACGCAATTTTCGGCGGGGCAATCCCGAAGAACTACATACCCGGAGTTGAAAAGGGCGTGGTTGAAGGAATGGCGCACGGCACTATGGCGCAATATCCCGTTGTAGACGTAGAGGTAAAAATCGTGGACGGCAAGTACCACCCCGTAGATTCTTCTGAACTATCGTTCAAGCTCGCGGCGCGTAACGCCTTCCGCGATGCCATGCGTCAGGCAAACCCGGCGCTTCTGGAGCCGATTATGACTCTGACGGTCTTTGTCGAAGAAAAGTACCTTGGGGACGTGATGAGCGACTTGTCAGGGAAACGCGGTAAAATCCTCGGGCAGGACTCGGCGGGAGGCATCGCGGAAATACGCGCCGAAGTCCCGCAGGCGGAGCTTCTTCGTTATTCGATAGATCTGCGCTCAATTACTTCTGGAACCGGCTCTTTCAACGTGGCGTTCAGCCATTACGCGCCAATTACCGGAAGGATAGCCGACGAAGTAATCAAGGCGCGTGAATCGTTCAAGGTGCAGGAAGCCGACGAATAGCGGTCTTAGGGCATATTTGCTTTCATAATGTCCAGCAGGTCTTTGTCTACATTAAACCCGTCCACCTCAGTGTAGGACGCGCCGGGCCTGCCGTGTTCCACGATACCGAAGGGGCCTCTGAAATTCCATAAAGCGTAGCCCCAGCCCAGTTCCTTGTACAGCGACATCAAATCGGACAGCCAGCGCAGGGCAACGTCATTGGGAGTTTTGTTGAAACAGCCGAATTCCCCGATGTGTATTTCCGCTCCCTTTTTCTGGACCGCCAGCCAGGGCGCGTAAAATTTTTTCAGTCCGTCACGATCCCAGTATTTGCCGGATGTCTTTCCCGGGTACACGGGTTTCTCCCATTTCATATCCCCGCACCAGCCGGCCCCGTTGTGGCTGACCTGAAACGGCTGGTAGCCCCTTCCGCTGTGGATTGCCCCGCAGTCCGCCAGTTCGGGCATTGCCTCGTGGCCTCCCCCGACTCCGTCTATGATAACGGGGCGCTCGGGGTTATAGCGCTTGATTGCCTCGATTACCGACTTTATAATCTGCGCGTGATGTTTCCGCGTAAAGCCGTATTTCCCTACGGAGGGAGGCTCGTTCAGCAAGTCGAAACTCATCTGTTCAGGCGGAATGTCCCTGTACCGTTTGGCAAAGCCTTCCCACAGGAACCGGAACGCCTCGTAAGCCACTCCATCCTTCCAGAGATTGTGCTTTTCAAGTTCGTTGCCGTTGATGCAATAACCGGGGGCGCGGTGCAGGTTGAGCGAGAAATGCAGTCCCCGCTTTCGGCACGCTTCGAAATAACCGTCTATTTTTTCAAATACGCGCTCGTCAGGGTTCCAGTAATCGAAATCCTTTGTCCAGAAACGGTAATCTGTCGGGACACGGATAAATTTAAACCCCTGGTTGGCAATGAAATCCAGCTCCCGCTCGTCTGCCTCTTTGGGCGGCTGCCCGCGGAATGAGAACATATAAAGCATGTTAAAACCGCAGTAACGCACAGGCCCTCCTTAAAAAAAATCTTGCCTTTTTCCCGTTTTTTCATATAATATCAATATAGATGGCGCGTGAACAGATTGCCCCGACAAAAAGCAACCTCTTGAGAGTCAAGGAAAGGCTGAATATAGCCAGGGAAGGCTACGACCTTTTGGAGCAAAAACGGGAAATTCTGGTCTCGGAGCTTATGCGCAGGGTGGAACAGGTAAAAATCCTTGAGCGCGACCTTGACAAACGGGTGGAAACAGCCTACCCGTGCCTTAAACGTATGCTTATAGTGGTGGGGAGGGAACGCGCCCAGAGGATGGCGCAAAAGGTTACCTACCAGTTTGAGTTGAACGAAAAGCAGGTAATCGCCGCCGGAATGAAGCTGCCGGGGCTGGAAGTCCGCATTCCGCCCAGAGATTTGAAATATTCTCCAGCAAATTCATTTGCAGAATGTGATGAAACCGTGTTAGAATTCTTCGAGCTTCTCAAAATATGTACCGAACTGGCGGCGATCAGGACAATCGCCTGGCGGCTTGCGCGGGAGGTCCGTCGGACACAGAGGCGGGTAAACGCCCTGGAAAAGATGGTAATACCCACTGCAAGCGAAACAAAGGTTTATATTGAGTCAGTACTGGAAGAACGGGAGAGGGACTCCTTTTTTACCAGCAAGCTACTAAAAAAGAAAGGAGTATCAAGACCAGCAGGATGAAGCCTCTCATATCCAATATTGTTACCGCAGTTACAGGTACGGACGCATCCATTTTAGCCGCCAAGTACGCCATCATCATGGCCAAGTACTACAGGTGTAAACTAAGTGCCGTATATGTGGTAGATACCGCGACAATCAAACAGCTCACATTAAGCAAGATTTTTATTCAGGAAGAGGGAATCGAATACGAAAAAAGCCTGGAGGCGAACGGCAACCGTTACCTTACATTTGTGGAGGAACTTGCCAACGCGAAGGGAGTCAAACTTGAGCGGATACTGCGAAGGGGAGCCATATACACCGAAGTTCTCAGCGTGGCGGATGAGAAAAAAGCCGATTTAATCCTGCTCGGCGGATGGGAAAAAGATACGAAAACCAAGGATATAATCGGTACTTCACACAGGGAAATTATGGCAAACGCGAAATGTTCTGTAATGCTTGTAAAGGAACCGTCGATTGATCAAATTTATAAAAATGCATGACTTGTAAGGGAACACCGGCAAGCCAATAGGGGATTTTATGAGAATAGCGGTTGTAAGCGCGCCGGCGGTAAAAAAAGAGCCGCCCGATTATGTGAGATCATTCGCGAAGGGAATGGAATCAATGGGGCATCGCGTAGATGTTGTCGATGCGTGGACAGAAGACGGATTCAGGCTTCCGGGCTATGAATATATAGTGGTGGCGGCGGAACCCAATTCCGTATTTACGGGAAAAATTCCAACGTGCATTTCAAAGGTGCTGGCGGCGGGAAGTTCCCTTGTCGGGAAAAAGGGAGCCGCTTTTATAAAAAAGTCAGGCCTTTTCAACAGCCGCGCCCTTTCCAACCTTATGAAGGCAATGGAAAAAGAGGGCATGATAATCAACTGGAGCGACATTTTATTCAACCCTCCCCACGCCGAGGCGATGGGCAAGCATATCGGCGCATAACAAAATTGAACAACCACTACGATCTGCTTGGAATAAGAGGGAACGCTTCCGCTTCTGAAATAAAAAAGGCTTTCCGCGAAAAAGCCAAACAACTCCACCCCGACATTGCCGGTCAGGGTCATGCCGAGGCAATGCGAAAGCTCATCAGCGCCTATGAAATTCTTTCCAGTCCTGAACGCCGTTTTGAATACGACAGGGCGTATTACCGTTTCATAAAAAAGTGCGGTTTTGACTACCGTACATGGCTTAACGAACAGGACGACCCGTCATGTCAGGCAAAACTGGTTTTCTATGAACTTCTGCACCTTGAGGAAGAACGCGCTATTTCTGTCTGGCGGAAAAACGGGGGGCTGGCTTTCCGCATGGAAAAATATCTTGACAGGGAAGACCGGCTGGACTGCCAGTTTATTCTCGCCGAAGAACTTGACAAGAGGGGCTTTTCATTTGAGGCGTTCAAACTGTTAGCTGAAATTCTCGCAGAAGAGGAACGCCGTCCGTACTTCAAACTTTTTACCATCGAAATAAAAAATTACCTTAAAAGCATTGTCAAACTTAGATTGAAGGCGCAGGTTGACGAAGAAACATGGATCGACTGCATGGAGACAATGATGGGGCTTGGCTTTTCGGCGCGGGATGAAAACCGCTTCAGGCGTTCTATGGCGGATACGCTTGTAAAAATAAGGGCGTCATGATCCGGCTTAAAAACGAAAAACAGATTGACGGTATCAGGAAATCATGCAAGATGCTTTCCTCCATGTACCGCGAACTGATCCCGCTTGTAAAGCCCGGCATACAAACAATTGATATTGATCACTGGGTAAGGGACTGGATTAAAAAGGCGGGAGGCAAGCCTGTTTTTCTTGGCTACTGCATGAAGAAAAAACCCTACCCCGCGGCAATCTGCATTTCCATAAACGAAGAGGTGATCCACGGAATCCCGTCAAAGAGGCGTATCCGAGAGGGGGACCTTGTCTCGCTGGACTGCGGAATAGAACTTGGCGGTTTTATAAGCGATCAGGCTTTAAGCATCGAAGCCGGCAAGGTGAGTAAAGAGACAAGGAACCTGAACGCCGCTACGGTTGAATGCCTGAACCGGGGAATCAGGGCGGTAAAGGCGGGAGACAGGCTCCTTCAGATTGCAAGAGCCGTGGAGAGCCACGCAAACGCCTGCGGTTACGGAGTTGTGCGCGAATACTGCGGGCACGGGGTCGGGCTTGCCCTGCATGAAGACCCGCAGGTTCCCAATTATTCCCACGGCCCCAACCCAAAGATGAACAACGGCATGGTTATAGCGATTGAACCTATGATCAACATGGGGACGGAGGATATCGAGGTTCTTGAAGATGAGTGGACAGTGGTTACAGCCGATCAAAAAGTATCCGCCCATTGGGAGCACACGGTCGCCATTTTCAGGGGAAACACCGAAATTTTGACAGATCCGCTGGAACAGTACGTTCTTTTGTAACTATTCATGGCACTGGTAAATTTGTTAATATAGAAGTAGTTAAATACTATTTTCAGGAGTCATTTATGAACATTGTACGGAAACTTTCGTCAAAAAACCTGCTAATATTCAATCTGGTTTTTATTGGGGTCATTTTTGGTTTTTCACTGGCCTTCCTGTCATTTTCCTGCTCCACACCAAAGGCGCGGGCTCAGGCCCAGGAGAGCCAGGTAGTTATCCCTGAGGATGCCCTCTCTATAGCCGAAGGGCTGCAGACGGTTTTCCGTTCAGTATCCGAGAAAACCCTGCCTTCCGTGGCGGAGCTAAAAACCATTTCCGTAAGGAGGCAGTCGACTCCCAATATCCCCGGTATCCCCTGGGACTTCTTTTTCGGTCCGCGTGACGGAAACAATCAGGAACGCGAATACCGCGCTCAGGGGCTTGGTTCGGGGATTATCGTCAGGTATATAAACGGGACTTATTACGTCCTTACCAACAACCATGTTGTGGAGGACGCGACAGAGATCAGGGTCGCCACCAGGGACGGAGAGGAGTATCCGGCGGAACTTGTAGGAGCGGACGCCCGCAAAGACCTTGCGCTGGTTTCCTTTAAAACCGACAATTCCTATCCGCTGGCAATCCTCGGCGATTCTGACAGGGTGGCAGTCGGGGACTGGGCAATCGCTATGGGCAACCCGCTTGGAGAGCAGTTTTCATTCTCCGTAACGCTGGGAATTGTAAGCGCACTTGGGCGCACGGGAGGCCCCGGCAACAACATCAACGATTTTATACAAACGGACGCTCCCATCAATTCGGGGAATTCAGGCGGCCCCCTTGTAAATATCAAGGGAGAGGTGATCGGAATCAACACATGGATTGCAAGTAACGCGTCCGGCGGGGGCAACGTGGGACTTGGCTTTGCCATTCCAATCAACAACGCCAAACGCTCCATAGATGAATTTATAACAACCGGTTCAATCAGCTACGGCTGGCTCGGCGTTTCATTGCTGGAACCCGGCAGGGAAACAATCACGGAGCTTGGGCTTGACGGCAAAAGAGGCGCGTTGGCTTCCCAGGTATTCCTGGGCTCTCCCGCAGACCGGGGCGGAATAAGGGCGGGGGACTTTATCACCCATGTAAACGGCAGGGAAGCAAGGGGAAGCAATCAGCTTCAACTGCTGGTCGGCGATCTGAGGCCCGGCGACAGGGCGACATTCACCGTTATAAGGGACAGGGCGACAATAGAAATTCAAGTCCGTATCGAAGCCCGCACCGATCAGGCGGCATCCGACAACAGAAATCTCTGGCCCGGCGTTACCGTGGTTCCCCTTACAGATCAACTCAGGCAGAGCCTCGATCTGCCAAGAAACGCGACGGGTCTTGTCGCGGCGCAGATTGTCTCTGGAAGCCCCGCCGATATTGTGGGTTTAAGACAGGGCGACAGGATCATATCAATTAACGGCGAGAACGTAAGGGACATGGCTGCGTTCTTCAGGGTGTTACGTGAAAGAACGGCAAGCGAATTGTGGTTCGGCATACAAAGAGGCGAAGCGGCATTGGAATCGCTGAGGTTCAAGAGGTAGCTAAACGCCAAAGTTGAACGAAGGTCTTTTGGTGCGGTTGCGGTCGTAGTTCAGAATGTCGGTGTTGAATCGGCGTTCCGCTTCAAGCGTTGAGGGCGGGCCGTGGCCGGGCAGGACTATATAGTCGCCGGGAAGGGAAAGAAGGCGGCTGCGGAGTTTGTTCATCTGCGTGGCGGCTCCGTAGGCGCTTGCGGTACTGCCCACAAGACCGGCTGTAAGCACGTCCCCTGTAAACAACATTCCGCGAATCCGGTAAACCACGGAATCGGAAGAATGGCCGGGGATGGAAATAACTTCTGCCGTAAAACCGGCTACGTTGAATATATCGCCGTCCTTTACCACTATGGTCTTGTGATCCATTACGCTCTGGTTAACGGCGAAAACTTCGGCATCGTAAATCCGCTTTAATGTGCGCAGGCCCCGCACATGGCTCTGATGATCGTGGGTTACAAGAACGGCCTTTACGTCGAGGTTGTTGTTTTCTATTGTTTCCAGAGTGACGGTTTCCATGCTTCCGGGATCGACAATAATCGCGGCGTTTGTTTCCGCCTTATCCGTTTCATCCGCTCCAAGAATATAGCAGTTGCTGAAACCATACGAACAGTATTGAAAAAAAAGTTTCATTTTTCTTCCAGTTCCATTACAGCTTCGGCTGTGTTTGATGATTTAAACAAAACGTTTTTTTGTTTCGAGCTGGCAAAATGCACCCGTTTTAAATTGCAATTGACAAAAGTTATTTTTTCCAGATCGGCGCTTATGAACCGGCTGTTGTATAAATTGGAATTGTTAAATGAAGTGTTGGAAATCACCGCGCCCTCAAAATTGACATGGATAATTTCCGAACCTTCAAAAGTACAGTCTATAATGCTGGAACAGGCAAATGACAAAAACTGGCTGTCCGATTTGGAAAAATCACAATTTTGAAAAGAGGCGGAATCAAAAAAACTCATCCCGATTTTTACCCCTGAAAAATTACAGTTGTAAAACGAAGCGTCCTTAAAATTACAGCCGTATAAAACATGATCCGAAAAGTCGGTATTTTCAAAATAAAAACCGGATACGTTAAGGTCGCTGATTGTCCTGTTTTGCCCGATAAATTCGCAGATACGCTCTATTTCCTGCTCCGGATTCGCCAGATGAATGAAACAAAGATTATAGCCTGTAATGGCAGGTCTTCCGCATCCTGCGGCGCAAAGTTTATTTGAAAACATGTCCTTATTTTAATATATTTCCATCTTTACAACCAGTCCTGCGGCAGGGTAAAATGAAAAATCATGTGCTGGTATTGCGGTTCGCCCATTACTGACCCGGAGCCGATTGGCCGTTCCCTGCGGTGCCAAACCTGCGGGAAGGATCTGCGCTCCTGCAAAAACTGCCGTTTCTTCCTGCCGGGCGCACAGGGGGACTGCCGTGAAACAAGCGCGGAAAGGCAGACGGACAGGGAGCGTTCAAATTTCTGCGACTGGTTCTCTCTGGACGCGAAATTCCGCTCTCAAACGCCGGGGCAGTCCAAAGATATGGAAAAAGCCTCACGTTCAAGGGCCGCTCTGGAAGAACTTTTCAAATAAGTTATGGACAGCAGACCCGTACTTTTTTTTGATTCAGGAGCCGGCGGAATTCCCTATTGCCGTGATTTTATAAGGCGCAACCCGCATGAGAGTGTCTATTACCTTGCCGACCGCATGAACTTTCCTTACGGCCCGCGTGAGAAGGAAGAACTTGTTTCCATCCTGATCTCTCTTACGGAAAAACTTTTAAAAACAACGAACTTGAAAATTTTTGTTTTAGCCTGCAACACCGCTTCCATTTCCGCCCTTGCCCCGCTTAGGGAAAAATTCCCTCAGCTTCCGTTTGTAGGCACTGTCCCTGCGGTAAAGCCGGCAGCAAACTCAAGCAAGTGCGGGAAGGTCGGCGTTCTCGGCACGGAGCGTACTATCGAGGACATCCGCAGTTTGAACCTTGCCGAAAACTGTGAGATTTTCGGAATAGCCGCGCCGGATTTGGTTGAATTTATCGAACAGCGTTATGAGAAAGCCGGTGAAGAGGAAAGGACAAAAATCGTAAAAAAATATATCGCGCTTTTCCGCGAGGAAAATATAGACAACATCGTGCTTGGCTGTACGCACTTTTTGTACCTCCTTGAAGAGTTCCGCCGTGAGGCATCTCCCTTTATCAAAATCTTCGATTCTCTTGACGGAATCACAAAACGAGTTGAATACCTGCTTGATGAAAACAACGGCGCTCTGCGTGCGGAAAAAAATTCCCGTCCCCATCACCGGCTCCTGCTTACAGGCGAACAGCCTCCCGACTCTTTCTGGCAAAGCCGTGCGGAGACATTGGGCTTTAAGCTGAACCTTTTTAGTGAAATATGAAAAACGAAACGGAAATTTTAAAAGGGCTTGTTATACGGGGTTCGCGCAACATTATGACGGTGCGGGTTGAAACTGATCCGCCTGCGGAACTTGAATGCCGGATAAAAGGAAAAGTTTTAAAAGATTCTGGGGATTACTACAACCCGCTTGCCCCCGGAGACACTGTTACCGTGGAACGTCAAAAAAACTCAAAAACCGCGCTTATCCTTTCCGTTGAAAAAAGACGCAATCTTTTCAGCCGTTTTAACCAGAAAGGCTGTGCAAGCCAGCTTCTCGCGGCAAATGTCGATCTCGCCCTTTGCTTCTGCACTCCCTCATCCCCCCCCTTCAGGCCGAGGTTTTTGGACCGCGTTCTGTTGCAGGCGGATATTTCAGGGATTGACGTGCTTGTTATCTGCAATAAGATCGATCTTCACACAGGCGGTCTTGACACAGAAGAGAGGCTTGAGGATTTCAGGCGGATAGGTTATAAAATAATAAATGTTTCGGCAAGGACGGGCGCGGGGCTTGACGAGCTTCGCCGTGAGACAGCCGGGAAGACCTGTGTTTTGACAGGGCAGTCCGGCGTTGGAAAATCCAGCCTGATAAACGCGTTACAGCCGGGACTGAACATCAGGGAAGGCCGTCTGAATGAAAAATACGACAGGGGCGTACACACAACCACAATGTCGTTTATGGTTGAACTTTCTGACGGCACGCGGCTCATCGACACTCCGGGAGTGCGCCTGTTCATCCCCGACGGAATACGGGCTGATGAGCTTGTATCCCACATGAGGGAATTCGCGCCCCTTGCGGGCAAGTGCAGTTTCGCAATGTCATGTTCGCACAGGACAGAGCCGGGCTGTAAAATAATGGAAGCCGTTACAGCCGGCATAATCCACGAAGATCGCTACGAAAGTTTTTTGCGTATCTTCGACGATCTTGAAGAGAACAAGAATGACCGATAAAAAAACACTTGCCGAAAAAACTCAAGCCCTCCTTGAATATCCGCAGATTATGGAAAATGTCGCATCACACGCGGTAAGCGAAGAAGCCTCCTCTATTTTAAGGGAATCAAGGCCTTTTTATGACAAGACGGAGGCCCAGGAAACCAAAACAAAAGTAATCGCTGTTCATACGCTGATAAAATCTTTTGGAGACGAACCGCGTTCATGGCTGCCTTCAATCGGTTTCCTCATTCCAAAAATAGAAACTTCAGGCACTGTTTTGGACCTTGACGAAGCGTTGGCAATCGGGCTCTTTATTGAACGCGCTCGCGAATTGAGGAACTGGATCATCAAGGACCGTTCGGGCGCGGAACAGGAAACAACGGGAAGAGCCGCCCTTTTTGCAATGTTGGGACATATTCCCGCTTCTACTGAAAGCAGTTCCTTTCCAAATTGCGATCCCGTTGCTACAGAAATTTTCAAAGTCATTGACAGGGAGGGAAATCTCCGCGACATTCCCGTGTTACGCGCCATCAGGAGGCGCATAAGCTCTCTTGAAAAGGAACTGAAAAACGCGGTGGGAAAATATTCCACTAACGATGATTACAAGCGTATGTTACAATCGCCCCTTCCCTCCCAACGCGACGGAAGGACGGTGCTTGCCGTAAAAGCAAACTTTCGCGGAAGGATACGCGGAATAGTGCATGAGGTCTCTTCCAGCGGGCAGACAATTTTTGTGGAGCCTCTTGACGTGGTTGAAAAAAACAACGAGATTCTTCTGGAAAAACGCAATCTGGACGCGGAAATTCACAAAATCCTGCGGGAATTGACGGAAAAAATTTCCTCATCCGCCGGGGATTTGAAGCAACTTCACCTGACAATAATTGAACTTGAATGTTTAAGGGCAAGGGCAAGGTACTCTCTTTCAACAAAGGGGCATTTTGCAAAAAGCGAAGGTGAA
>JGI24698J34947_10001780_pt1 | contig 11489 bp, 16 predicted proteins | sample TergutMp193P3_FD_34947 | JGI IMG/M metagenome (IMG submission 34947)
TTNCTTTGCTCATACCGGGATTTTATCATGCTTCGAATTTTTTGGGTATCCTTTTTGTATAAAAAAGCTTACTTCTTGGACAGCCCCTCAATGACTCGCTTTTACCCACTTACGCTATATCTAGCATACCCGCAACCCGGTATGCTAGACGAATTCGGTGACTCCCGCACGCCACCTCTTCCGCGCTACCACTCATTTTTCATTGCTCATTGCACATTGCTCATTCCTCAATTATCCCACTCCCCCATGAATGTGCCGTTGGCACCGTTGAAAGCCAGATTTACCCCCGGCCCGACGGTGGTTTCCTTGCGTTTGTTGCTGCTTGAGTTTATATACACGTATACCGTATGACCCCGATCATTTAGTACCGTGCCGGAACTGTCTTTTATCACATTGCTGTTGAGGGTGTCGCTTGCGTTGTAGCCGTAAATAGTCCCAGCGCTGGTTTTGGTAAAAGGTCCATTATTGACATACACCCCACCGCCGTATGTGCCAGCGGTATTGCCGGAGATGATTCCGTTGCTCATGGTAAAGGTTCCGCCAAGCCCGCCTAAATCCTTATCCCATAAAGAATTAGCTGTTTTTGAGCCATCTTTTTGAGACAGTAAACGGCTAAAAAAGCCCTTCGGCGAGGGGTAAAAAGACAGGGGGAAACCATGAAGAAAAAGACCATCAACGCGGTAATCGCGAAAAAGTTTGACGAATGGCTGGGGAGCATTGCCGATGAGAAAGTCAAAGAACTGGTCAAAAAGAACACGGTAATCACCGGAGGCTGCATAGCCTCGATGATTAACAGCGAGAAGGTGAGTGACTATGACGTGTATTTTACCGGCAAGGAAACCGTGCTTGCGGTTGCGCGGTACTACATCAGCCAGTTTCAGGCGTTAAAACCGGACGCGCCGCAGATAACGGTTTATACCAGCGATGATTTTGCGGACAAGAATTCCAAATTAAGCAAATGGTATGAGGAACAGAAGGCTTTGCCCGAAGACGCGGAGAAAGACGCGGGACTTATCGACTTTTACGAATTGAATTCGCAGAGCAGGGAAGAAGGCCGCGTGTTTCTGTACGTTGCGAATCTCGGAAATATTGCCTCGGAGAAAAAAATTGATCTTGAGGACTGCGAAAATCCGCTGGATGAAGACGTTGAGGATAAAGAGGACAAGGAAAAGCCGAAGTACCGGCCCGTGTTCTTTTCGTCCAACGCGATTACGCTTTCCGACAAAATCCAGATCGTTACAAGGTTTTACGGGGACGCTGCGCGGATACATTCAAATTTCGACTATGTCCACGCGACAAATTACTGGACGAGCGATGAGCGCAAAGTAACTTTCAGCATCGAGGCGTATGAAGCCTGCCACAACAAGGAACTGATATATGTCGGCAGCAAGTACCCTGTCTGCTCCCTATTCCGCATGAGGAAGTTCATATCGAGGGGCTTCACCATAACTGCCGGAGAGATTTTGAAAATCGCGATGAACATTAACGAGTTCGATCTTACCGATGTGCGCGTTCTGCGCGATCAGTTAATCGGCGTAGACTCGGCGTATTTTAATAACCTTATCACGGCTATTAAAGATAAGAAAAATATCGACCGCCAGTACCTGACGGTGATTATTAACAAGATGTTCAACTAAACAAGGAGCAAAGCATGAAGTTGACTATGGCGCTTAAGGAAAAAATCGCAGGCGATGCGGCACGCGATTTATTTGCCGAGCCGCTGCTTAAGCAGTTTTCGGATGTCCAGGCAAAAATTGAAAATTTGGTAAGGGACAGTTATTCAGATTTTGATTTCAAAAACGTGGAGCCGTATCAGGAATATATTAACTGGCATGAGCATATTAAAATTCCTGACATACCGGGCGATTGGGGGATAAGCCGGGATGCGTTTAGAAGGGCATGCGGGCTTCCTATCATAGAGTATTTTGATCTCCCTTTTAAAATTCCGTCCGATGGCGCGTACACGCCTTATCTGGCTGAAACGCATCATAAAAAGGCAGTGGAAATAATTCGCCCGTATATGATTAATTATTTCGCGGCCAGAAAAGCCTATGACGAGATAAAGCGGGTTTTGCTTGGGATAGGTACGTTCAAGCAACTGGAAGAGTCTCTGCCTGAATTGGCTAAATATCTGCCTAAAACGGACGGCGTTGTTACCGCGTTAGTGCCTATTGAGCAGATTAACCGTATAAAAACTTTATTCAAAAGAAAACAGGAGGAATTGAATGGCTAAGGCAAAAGACGCTGAAGTTTACGAAGTTCCGGCATTAACGATTACACCGGGCAAAGCGCCGGTTGTTACCGGAAATTATGAGGCGATTGAGAAGACTTTGGAAAAATGGAAAGCCAAAGTCTTAAAAATGGATCTTACCGAAGACAACTTGAGCGAAGTTCAGACAATTAAGAGCGCCGCAGTCGCAGTGCGCAACAGCCTTGACCGCACTGTCGAGGCGACAAAAAAGATGCTGTTCAACGATCCCAAAAAGATTTTTGAGGCGCGTGTAAAACTGCTGTTCTCTCTGATAGCCGAGGTTGAATCCAAAGCGGATACGGTGCTTGACAAAATCGACCAGGAGCGCAGGGACAGCATCAACGAAGTGCTCGACCACTACAAAACCGAGTTCCAAAAGAAGTACCAGCTCGACGACCAGCATTTGGCGCACATCGAGTACAGGAAAAATTATTACAACAAGGGCATGGAAGAAAAGACGCGCAAGGATGATCTTGAGCAGCAGTTTAAGGACTTGAAGAAAGCGCAGGACGCTCACAACGCAGGGATCATGCTGATTCAGGCTGTGTGCAAGGGCGAACCGCGTTTGAATGCGGAGCGTTATATCCGCGATTTTGACTCCGGCGTTGACGTTGCCATAGTCGTTGACGAAATCAACGCCGAAAAACGGCGGCTCACGGATTTGGACAGCAATACGGCAACGGAAACGACTACTGAAACAGCAGGCGCAACTACTGTGGACGAGACATGCGAAGAAGGCGAACCGGCAGACGAGGAAACGGAAAAAATCGTCATCGGCGCAGCAGAAGGAATAGACTTCGGCACCGACTTCCCTGGGCGCGTAAAGAAAATGAAGCTGCAACTTTCCTATCCGTGCGATCTCGGCGATGCCTTAACGCAGCTTTTTGAGAAGCTGCGTCCTTACGGCATAAAAATAAAACAAATACACGAGGAGGTGGCATTTTGAGGCACATTGTAGCGGAAGCTGTGCTTAAAGGAGCACCCTATAGCGATGGGTTAAACGGGTTTAGCGTTTATGAACGCTATCACGACTCCTCTAATGAGGAAATTGAGTCCGGCGATGTCTGGATTGCCGATTTCCGTTACAGGGAACACGCCGAAGATTTTGTGGCCCAAAGGCCGAAGGGGGTATTTTAATGCTGGCTTTTATAATCGTTTCAGTAATTGTCGGCTTGGCTGTGTCAGGCTTCAGCGGCATCGGGGCGCTCGGTTTAATCGCCGGAGTTTTCTTCTTTGTCTGCGGGCTTCCTTTTGCTTTAATAGGCTCGTTTGTCCACGGGGAAGTTTCGTATTCGCAGGACAGGGCAGACTACCGGCAGTATTTATCCGAGTGTTCCGAAGACAGGCGTGTGTCTGATCGTGAGCTAGTTGAAGATATGCGTGCAGACAGGCTGATTGAATCTAGAAAGCCGAATGTAACGCAAATCTACAACGATCACGGGCAAGTAAATTTATACGGAGGGGAAAATGGAAATTAAGAACGCGGTTATCGAAGACGTGGATATTGGCACGTGCCAATATATTGGTGATGAGGAGCCGGTTATTGTCGCAAAGATTACGTTTACTATGGGCGAATTACCAGATGTAGGAGTAACAGTTCGACTGCCTGACGACTGCGTTGGGGAATGGCTGCAAAAATTTTTCGGAGTTGCCGGTACTAATGGCTTATGGCAAGGTATCGGCAAAGCGGTTCGTTTGAAGATTGATGAGACATTCAAAGAACATGTGAAAATTGGTCATATCATCAAGGACGTTTGGTTCAATCCTTATGATTTGAGAGAGGATTCTGCCGCATAGCGCGGAAAAAATAACTAGCGGCAAAGCCGCAAGGAGAAAAGAATGGCTACTAAAACAGCTACAAAACCAAAAGCAGCGCCTGCAAAGCAGGCGGCAAAACGGCTTCCTGCCGCAGCGGGAAAAAAGACAACGGCTTCCGTTGGCAGCGAGGATCTCTCCGCGTTGGTATTGGCCAACAAGGAGATGGAGGACATTGAACGCGCAAAAACCGGCAGCCAAAACAGCTTTATTACGCTGGTAAAGGCAACCAGCGGTATCGTGGACGCAAACGATCCTGCTTATATCAAGGGCGTTAAAGTTCTTGATTACGCAATCGCGTCAAAGAAGCTCGGACTGGGCAAGGCGTTGGACGTAACGATACTCGGCATGTTCAAGCTCTACGCCGAGGTTACGCCGAAAGAGAAGGATTCGGATATGCCGAAGACGGTAAAGTTTTGGATGCCTGAAGATGCGGCGCAGTACCCTGTTGCCGGCATATTCGACCGCCCGCTGCCGAACGGCAACGTTCTTCAGCCGAATCATTGGGTTTTCGTGTACCTGCACGCTCATCCCGAAATCGAGGACGGCTTGATTGCTTTCCGCAGCAAGGGCAACAGCGTTTACGCGCAGCTTGAGAAACTTATCAAAGCCGAAAGCAGCGTTTGCACCGAACTCCGTTTCAGCGTAACAAACCAGGCTATCCGCAACGAAACGTACAAGAAGAACGACTATTACCCCAAATTTGAGATCACCGGCCACAACTACAAGCTCACCGAGGACAACAAAGTGGTAAAGACAAAAGACAGCAAGGTTGATGCCGCAACGCTCAAGGAGATCATTGAACGCTCGTACAAAATCCAAAAGTCGTACCAGGAAATGAAAATGGTTGCGAAGCAGAGCGCTCTTCCGGCTCCTAACGGACGCGCCGCGCTTCCCGCGCCGAAAGGCGGCTATGTGGATGACGAAGATGACGAAGCGGTCAGTTTTTAAGGACACTTGACCGGCAGCGTTTTAGGTGCCCCCTTTCGCTGCCGGTTATTCACCGTCCGCTGGTATACCGGAGGTGTGATGTATACCGAATTTTAAACACTACTGGACGAGGAGTTTAAATATGGCGTTTTATATGATCAAGTACGATGGCAGCGTATACGCAAACGATGAGTTGTATATCGCGGCTATAGCCGGAGGGGAAAAGGCATTTATGAAAATGCTTGCCAACAAAAAAGTTGTCAGCAAAAAATTGTTCGATCAAACTTTGCATCAGTTAACTCCTTCAGAACAGGTTATGTGCGAAAGCCACGATCCTACCGTGCGGGATTTTGATGGTTTTTTTAAGCATCTTAACATTGTTTCCGGCGATGTTCTTAACCAACTGAAAAAAGACGGGAAATGTCCTTCTCTGCCTAATGCAACATTGATAACTGTTAAGCCCAGCGCGATTGGCAGCCAGTATAAGTACCGGCAGGTAAGTTTTTTCAGGGTTAAGGATTTCAAGCAGAACCGGAAGTATAAAATGATGGCAAAACTAGCCGCTGTAAAAGTGTGCGGTTTTTTGTATGTCGCGCTTAACGCAGTGGATGTGCGTATAGATAGTCCGATGATTGTAACGCTTAAAAATTAATCGGGGGGGGCTGCTATGTCCAATGATGACACCCTCACAGCGTTCTATCGGATTTTCCAGGGCAATTCCGCGTTTTATGTACACCACCAAAAACCGTTTGCGGAGAAAGAAGGGAAGCTGATGGCTTCGTGGTGCGGTTTTGCCAAATATGGGACGAAAAGTTTCCCTAAGATACCGGAAGGTTTTGAGGATGGAGATTTAGTTCCGGTTACGAAAGAACACTACAGGGAGCATTTGAACGGCGGCAACGGCATTGGTATTGCGCCGCTGCTTAACACGAAGGATAGGAACAATGTCTGCTATTTTGCGGCAATAGACATTGATGTTTACGATACGACTTTTACCAGGCTGGTCAGCAGGCTATATCAGTTGGGTTTTAAGTTTGCGGCGTTTTTATCCAAGTCGGGCGGCTTGCATCTGTACTTCTTTTTTACAATAGCAGAGCCTGGCGAAAAGGTGATTGAAGCGCTGAATAAAATTGTGGAGGTGTTTGGGTTAAACAGGCTGTTTGTAAACGGCAAGAAAAAGAGCAAGGTTGAGGTTTTTCCGAAACAGGCGACATTCATTCCTGGCGACAAAAACGCGAACGGCATCTTTCTGCCTTTTTATAATTCAAAAGGCGGCTGTAAAAACAAGATGCTTACCGCTGAAGGAAAATTGATGGGGATTGTGCAGGCAATTCCGGTTATAGGGAGCATGTTTACCTCGGTAAAGGAAATACACGATACGTTGAGCAATTTGCCGTACAGCGATGCGCCGTTTTGCATACAAACGATTTTGCTTACAGGCGCGTTGGCTGAAAATGACGGGCGCAACAACTTTTTGTTTTCTGCGGCGATTTACCTGAAGAAAAAGTACAGGGACGGTTTTGAAAAAAGTCTGCTTGAGGAAATGAACAACTGCCTTGAAGCGCCTTTGGAAGATAAGGACGTTACGTCTGTTTACAACTCTGCCACGGATAAGGAGAAGAATTACGAGGCGTATTCGTGCAAAAAATCGCCCTGCTCTGATTACTGCGACAAGAGGCTGTGCAGGCTGCGGGAATTCGGGCCGGAGCGTGACCGGAACAACCGGTTTACCGGCGCGAATTGCTGGGGGCTGTTGACAAAGTATGAAGCGGGTGGAGGTAAAGAACCATATTATACGTGGCAAGTGCGGATAAAGGAGGGGGAAGAGTTTAGGACTGTTCATATTGACTGTCATAAAGATCTGTTAAATCAGTCGGCAGTACAGGCGAACTGCCTGCGTGACTTGAACTGGGTTCCGTTTACAGTAAAACAAAACGACTGGATAGATACTGTCCTCAAGGGATTGGCCAATATTGACGATGATCCTGACCGGATAATTAAAGTTCCTTCGGCAGCGGATACTACTGAAATGTCGATGCTGCGTGAATCTTTTATGAAGTTTTTAACACATAAACAGATTCAGAAGAATACGCGGCCGTACATGGTTAAGACTGGGCAGGTATACCATGCTGACGGTGCTTACTATTTTGATACGAGAGGGTTGCTTGATTTTTTACGGATGGAGAAATACTCGTTGGGAAAGTTCAATTTAGGAACTTGGTTGGTAGACGAACAGAAATGTATCCAGGATGCGGAATTAACTTATGAAACGGCTAAAGGCGAGCGGAAAAGCATTAAATGCTGGAAGAAATTGGAAACGCCGGAGTTGCTGGGCATGGATACGTTTTATGAGGACATGTACGAGAGCGCTGCGGACATTCTTCAGAAGAATAAACTTGATAAAGAGGACAAGGAGAAGGACTATGGCGACAATACTAAGTTCTAAATCATTCTTTGTGGATAAGACGGCAAAATTTCCCTTGCTGTTCGTAGAAGAATGGCTTAATGGCATTGATCGCGGGACAGGCGATTTGCGCCTCACGGTAACGCTTGAAACTTACGGCAATACTCGAAGGAAAAAAAGCGTAGCGTTAGATGAGTTAAATAAATTGCTTATAGAACCTACAGGAGAAGTAAATCATATCTACAAATATAAGCAAATCTACAACTTTGATTTTAACGCGCATAAATACACATGGAATGGAGAAGAAATATACCTGACAGCCAACGAGGAGTTATTCCTTTACTGCCGGCTTATATTGAAAAGTGAAATATCTGAAAGGCAGATGTTTTATCTGCGCAATATGCGCAGGCGATTGGGGAAAGAATTTCTAACAGGGTTAGAAAAGGAGAGGAATAATGACAGTAGAAATTAATATAAACGATAATGACGTTAAGAAGTGGTTATCTGTGCTAAACAAATACATGGATAACTATGAAGAAGGTTATCCGCTTGTCCACACAATTGTTCGCCACATTAGAGATGAGCTAGACAGTTACGAACAGGGGAATAAGAAAAATGATAGCGCCTGAAAGCATGGCATTTGCCACTGACGATGTTACGGTATTCCTCGCAGCAGCCGGTTCCGGCAAAACATCGGCAATTATGAATCAGATGACGAAACTGCTGGAAGTCTACCGGCCTGACGAAATTGCGTTTGTAACGTATACACGCAAGGGCGTGGCGCACGGCATTGAACGCGCATTGCTGGCAAATCCGCAGCTTTCAGCAGACGATCTTATCCATTTTAAGACGCTCCACGCGCTTTGTTTCCGAGAGTTGGGGCTGAAGCATGACTCGGTTATTACGCCGGAACGTATAAAGGCATTCAACGAGGCATTAGACTTTAAGGTAACATTACGCGAAGCATACGAAAAGCAGACCGATGACGATAAATTGCTGACCAGGTATGACGCGATTAGAAGCGGCAGCACAAAAGGCATATTTATACACGGTACAATGTATAACGAAGAACGGTATAAATATCTAACAAAGGCGTTTGAAAGTTTCAAGGCAATAAACGGGCTTGTGGATTTCCACGACTGTTTATCGCAGTTTAGAGACAGAAATAAGCCGGTAAATGTAAAAGTCGCTTTTATTGACGAGGCGCAGGACTTGACGCTCCTTCAGTGGGAAGTATGCAAAATCGCGTTTTCATTGTGCGAAAAGATTGTAATCGCGGGCGATGACTACCAAAGTCTGTTTACCTATGCAGGGGCATCGCCGAGAACGCTTGTATGCTTGGCAAATAAATACAAAATGGTGAAATTGGAAACATCGTACCGGCTTCCTGCGGCAGTGTACAGGTTCGCTAAGGGTATCACGGCAATTATAACGGACAAGATAGAAAAAGATTTTAAACCAGCAAAAGATTTTGAAGGTTTTGTCGAGGAAGTTTCTGACAGGCATATCCTGGCGCGGAAAGTGCAAAAAGACATTCAGGCTAACAGTTTTTTGCCCTACCGCTGGTATCTGCTGTTCCGCAACAGCTGCTTTATTGACGAAATGGCAGGATACCTTGAGCAGCTTGTCATTCCCTATCATACGGCAAAAGGTTTTTGTGTTTCGGAACGGGAGCTTATGAAGATAAAGCGTTACTACAATTTCCGAAAAAACGGTTTCAGCAGCAAAGACGTGTTAGACGATTTTTGCAGGGAACATAATATTAAGGACATTAACGATGAGTTTATTGAGAGCGATTTAATTCTGTCAGAACGGCGTTATGTGTATTTTGACTACGTGCAGAAATACGGGATTGACAGGCTTGTGGAGATGTCCAAAGCCGAGCCTTTTCTTCTGCTTTCCACAACCCACCGCGTTAAAGGCGGCGAAGCTGATTACGTTGCAGTGTTTCTTGACTGTACGAGGCAAGTCGATGCGAACCGCCAAAGAAATATAGACGAAGAACTGCGCGTGCTATACGTGGCATGTACCAGGGCGAAACTGGGTCTGTACTTGGTCGCGTATAAAGGGAGATACGGGCTGGATATGTTAGTTGATTTAGCAAAGGAGTTTGCAGCTTAGCTGTCAAAATATTTTACGGAGGGTTTTATGAGCAGGACAAGAGAAGAACTTTTACAGTTGCATAGTATTCGCCTTGCGCTTAAAGAGGCAGGATACCACGTGTGCAGGGTAGAGAAAGAACTGGTGTGGGGCGGAATTACTATTCACGCGATAGGGTATAGCCCGGAGCCTACAGATCGGATATTGGAAGAAGAGGCAAAGGAGTTAGGGCTTGTCGAGTAATTCTTTTATTTCGCAGAGGATGTCATATATGCCTTTTTCGTGTAAGCCGATTACTTTTTTACACTCGGCAGCCTCGCAGACGATAGCGTATACCGGAGCAGATTGCGGTCTGAAATTTATTTCTTCGAGGTTGAAGTGGACACTTTTACAGTACGGGCATTCAAACATATACGTTCTCCTTTGTTTTTATATCGGGGAATTCCAGGCAAAACTTTACGGAGGACATGAATGAAAAAAGTAATGATCGGCTATATGCAGATATTAAGCATAGGGAGAAGTGAATGAAGATTGGTAATTTAAACAAACCGCATAAAAAGTACGCGATTATCTACACCGATCCGCCGTGGCCGCAGGAGAAAGGCAACGCAAGAAAAGCGCGGCCTAAGCAGGGAAAAGAGTTGGATTATCCCACAATGACTCTACAGGAAATAAAACAGGTACATAAACAATTTTTTGCGATGACCGCAGAGAAACATAATATATTCATGTGGACTATAGATAAGTATTTGCATGACACAGAGCAGATGATGGCAGAGTGCGGTTATAAATTACACGCAAGATTTGTATGGGATAAAGAAAATGGGATAGCTCCGGCATTTACCGTGCGTTTTTCGCATGAATATCTTTTATGGTTTTATCCGCCTAAAAAAATGCTAATGCCTGTGAAAGAGTACAGGGGTAAATATACGACCGTGATACGCGAGCCTTCTACAACGCACAGCACGAAACCGCAGGCAGTGTATGAAATGTTAGAAAGACTATTTCCTGAAGAAAACCGCATAGAACTGTTTGCAAGAAAGCGCCGAGCCGGATGGGACTACTGGGGGGAGGAGGTTGACAAATGAAATTTTACGGCTTAGACATTGAAACGCACGATCCTCATCTTACCGACAAGGGCGCTTCCTGGGTTTACAGCGAAGGCGAGATAATTGTAACCGGCCTGTACAACGCGCAGACAGGCGTAAAAAGAGCCTTGACAGGCAACGGTGGCAAGACAGTAAAAGACTTGCTGCTTGATCCGAACGTTACGCTGGTCGGCACGAATATCATATATGATCTCGGCTGGCTGTGTTATGAGCATAAATTAAAAGCAGACGAAGTAAAATGCTCCTTAGTCGATGTCGCCATTGCCGAAGCGTCTATTGACGAATATCAAACGTACCACTTGGACGCGCTTGCGTGGAAATACTTAAAGGAGCGGAAAGGTTCGGAGCCGCTGAAAATTATATGCGACAGGCTCGGCTATAAAGGCGATTTCAGAAAACACCTCAAAAAATTATGGGACGCAGGGCATGAAAAAGAAATAAAAGAATACGTCATATCCGATGCGGATCAGCCTGTGCGTATTTGGGAAAAGCAGAGAGAAACATTAGCCGGCAATTACAACCGTGACGGCGAACGCTATCTTGGCTGCATGGACGCGCTGCTCACTAACTTTGGGTTAATAAAAATCGTGCTCGGCATGAAACAGCTCGGCGTGCGCATCGACATGAAGAAACGGAAGAAAAATTATGAGCTATTAAAAGGCATACAGGACAGGCTGCAAACGGAATTCGAGGCTAAATACGGCAAGGTAAATTTTAATTCGCCTAAGCAGCTTGCGGCGTTGTTCGACAGGGAGCGGGTGCCGTACCGCTGCAAGATACGGATAAAAGGCTGGGAAGGAAATGTAACGTCATATTATGACGGGGAAACCGGAGAGGCGGTAACAGCAAAAGAAAAACCGTACATCTTTGGAGGCTCAGA